>JACLAC010009062.1_pt1 | contig 11277 bp, 6 predicted proteins | sample 8027881 | NCBI WGS metagenome assembly JACLAC01 (sample SAMN15725517, study PRJNA655200) | protist metagenome | isolation source: fluorescence activated cell sorting (FACS) single amplified genomes of... | place: Spain: Blaines Bay Microbial Observatory, Mediterranean Sea | collected 2016-01-19 | reverse complement strand
TACGTATTTACAGACCGGTAAAATGATATATATAATATATATAGACAAGGAGTAACTGAAAGTTACAAAATTAGAAATTTTATAATCAGTTAGAAGACTGGGAATATATAGACTATGAACCCAACTTAACGGCAATGATGCGGGCGATAATATATATATAGACTAGCATGTTGCCGTTAAGTTGGCTTCACATCTATATATAGTATTTGGGCCTAATATGCCTCTCAGCAGCATTCACACACCGCGACCAGACACCTGATACAACACGTGTGCATGAACAATGCCATGCACATCTCACATAAATTTTTTTTTTACACTTTCATGGACGTTTTCTCGGAAATGGCAGGATAACTTTTTATAAGATTCCGCGCAGAGACAGGAACAAGTGCCGACCGAGGCCGTGTGCAGTTGAAGTGGTGTGCAAAGTTTGCATTGGAGTTTTTTTTTAGGGCCGGAAACGTGTTTTTTGGCTTGAAGTAAAAAAGGTCTCTGTGTTTTTATTTTTTCCCGAAGGACCCAGAGTAACTGAAAGTTACAAAATTAGAAATTTTATAATCAGTTAGAAGACTGGGAATAGACTGAATAAATCCTTGCCTTGCTGTGAATATCAAGAATACATTAAATACACATCTTATAATCTCAGACTATATTCAACTATAATAGAAGATGGTTTCATTTTAGAGTGGTGTATTAGTATAATCTTACCACAGTTTCATTTATTGGACTCAAAGCGCTAAGGAGAGAAAAGAACCAACACACATTTCACTCCATTGGACTAAACTCTCGCTCTTATAAAAGGTTTTCAATGCAAAAAATGTTATTTTACAGAACTGTTTCTCGCCTATCCAAATCATTAGCGCGACCCTTCTTTACGAACAAATCTTTTTCTTCCTCTTCGGTTACCAATATCTCACATCAACAGGAAGATGTTGATGAAATTCTCAGTCCTAGATGGCACGGACCAACACTACTTGAAATTGAGCAAAGAATAGAAAAAAATCAAAGAAACTTTGAAAAAGCTACCAAAAATGTGCTCGAATGTCCGTCTTGCGAGTCGAAAGTAAGTGCTAATAAATTATTCGAACATTTACAACGTTGTGCAAGAGATTTATTACCTAAAGATGGCACGGAATGGCCTTGTGCCGTCGTTGGCTGTGCTTTAGCAAAACGTCAAGAAGATCGGTTTAGAGCGACTGTCATTGATTTAAGTTTTGGAGAAACACGACGCACGATTAGAGAAGTAGGAAATATAACAAAAACACCAATAACAAGAGTGAAAAGAGCAATTAGAATGACATCTAGAAGTATACCTTTGGTTATCGATCCACCAGGTGATGTGCTTGATTTAGATATATTATTTGAAGATCAGGATATTATTGTTGTCAATAAACCACCTCATATTACACATCATCCAAAACATCGTTGGCAAGGAGGAACATTGCTAAATAGTGTACTTGGCTGGGTACAACAACAAGGTGGTGATCCGACAACAGTAGGTCCCGCTACTCGATTAGATCGTGATACAACTGGTGTATCCGTATTTTCGAAAACAAAAGCAGCAGCAAGCGCGGTAGGCCAATTAATGAGCGCACCGAATGGGATCGGTGAATATGGTGGATCGATTAAAGAATATCTAGCATTAACGGAACCATTGCCATCCATTTCAGGTGATGAGGATTATCATTTTAATGGTAGAAGTAGAATGCCACAAGAGTTAAATGTAGGCGAAGAATTCGTAGTACGTAAATCATTAGCTGCAGGTCCAAAAAGAAAAAATGCTCCACCATTAGTGACAGTAGTACCAGTCTTTGATGGCGGTAAACCAGCTGGAACAAGATGTCAATTATTAGGTGTTAGTCCACTCGGCCATGAATTACTATTATGCACTTTAGAATCAGGTAGAACACATCAAATACGTGTACATTTACAATCTGCTGGTAGAAGTGTATTGGGTGATACAACTTATGGTAGTCTGGCGAATGATGGGGATGTCGAGGAGCTTGGAGATGAGAAAGATTGGACGTTACGCAGTTTACATTGTAGCAATGGCGCAATCGGTAGACAGGCGTTACATGCATGGCGTTTACGTTTTCTTCATCCAAGATCAATGCGAGAAATGGAGGTAACAGCACCTGTACCAAATGATATGATAAATGCTGCAAAAATGATTCAAGTAAATCATCCATATTTTGGTGGCGATGGTTGATAGATTCCTACACAAATAAAATGTATTTTTTTACTACATATTCTGCTTACTCTCTTGCTTCAATGTATCACTTAAACTTTCGTGGGTTTTAATACATTCAAATAAAAATTTAGAGAGGAAACCTTCTTCATCCCTTTGTTCTCTTTCCAACCGTAGTTGGCCAGCCCTTTCTTCTTTCGCAATCTTCATGAATATACCTTTGTCTTCTGGATACTGGCTAATTCTCCCCGCATACTCGTAAAATATTGCATCGCCATAAATTCTCCTAAATGCTTCATTATACCATACACCTTTCTTCTCATCATCTTTTTCATTAAACCATTCCATATCATTTTCATAAATTTCTGTTATAAAATCATAATTTGGTTTTTTAACTATTCGATTTTTCTGGAACCTTTCAACTCTTAAGTTAAAAATCTCACAATTTTTGACAATATAGCAGAATTTCTTTTTTAATGCATCGATCATTTTATATCCTTGTATGCCATATCTTGTAATTAATTTCTTAGCACTATGTTTCATAATCAAACTTATCATTGAGCATAACCATGGATATTTTATACCTTTAATTGTATTTATATGTGATTTTGATGGGTATACTACACCACATGGCCATACATTACCAAAGATATTGTAAGCCAATGCTTCTCCACTAGGCACCTCAAATGAAGAATCTTCTAATTTTTTATATAAAAGATCATAATCATTCGCTTTTTTTGGAAACTCTTTTTTCCTTTTATCAATTGCTGTCTTTAATTGTTCCTTAAAATCATTTTTTATTTTAAAATCATCATTTAATTGAATATTTGGTGCACTTGTAACAGCCACACAAAATCTAAATAAATGTTTACTAAACGGATTTTCAATATCACCTACTTTTTTACCATTAACTATATTATGTTTAGACATAACTTCAGATGACATGATACATAAATATAGTAATGTTTTGTTCCTGATATTGTTTGCTCGTTCTTTACATCTAGCAAGATAATCTTTTACGTCTTTCTTAGCAAGACTTTTACAAGTTGTTACCCAATAATTCAAATCATCAAATCTTGATTTATGTATCTCATTTTTATCTGGTGGAAACAATTTTAATTCTGGGCATTGTGCTAATAATTCACCGAAAATTAACCACTCCAAGAATTGATCATCTTTTGTTTTATTTTGATGTACAGACCATTCAACAATAATTTGCCCTATATAAAATCTTGGTTTGACTACAGCTTCTATCCAACCGACATCAATGTCATCATCCTCACCATCATCCAATGTGCCAAAAAGTTGTCTTAATAATATAAATTTATGATATTGATGTAATAATTGTTTCTCTTGCTCATTCTTCGACCATAAACGATCGATTTCCTGAGTACATTCCACACGAAGTTCTAAAAACTTATCGAAACCTTCAGTACTTTTGGTGCTTTGACAATATGCTTTTACATCATTGTTACATTTTAATATATCACCGTCATATTTTGAACAATCATTTAACAGTCTCCACCAATCATTCTCTGCCTTTTCGGCATCAGAATCAGAAGCATTTTTTTTTATTTTTGCATCTTTTTCAAAATAACCGATTTTATGTAATAAATCATATTTTTCTTTTAAAAGGCTTTTTGGAGAATTTTTTTTATTTACCTCTTTATTCCTAACAATATCTCTTACGATAGTATACCACGCTTTTTTCGTGTCTTGAACATTTTTATCACGTATATTGTTTGCTCGTTTTACTATCATTTTCCATTCCAATTGTTCACCTGGTGCAGTCATCTTTGTCGTAGTCGTAGTCGACATTGTTGCCCTCGCCGTCTTCGTTCCTGGTTGTGCATATTGTTTTTTTTCATTTCTTTGTCTTTCCTCTTCTTTTTGTAGTTTTTCCAGATGTTTCTTTTCTCTTGCTAAACGCGTTTGTTCATTTCTCTCGTGTTCTATTCTCTCACGAATTTTGTTTTGTTCTTCTCGATCACGCAATCTTTGTCGTTGTCTTTCTTCTTTCTCTTTCTCCTCGCGTTTTATTAATTCTTGTTGAAGTTGTTGTCTCTGCTCATTTCTCTCAGAAAACAATTGCTCTTGATTTCCCCTTTCCTCTCTCTCAATTCGTTCAGCATTTCTCTGTTGATGTATCAAGTATTTTTTCAAAATGTGAAAATATTTTCTCAGTTTAAGTATCAAATATTTTTTCAAAATGTGAAAACATTTTCTCAGTTTAAGCTGCTTAAGCCTTTGTGCTTTTGTAAGATTCTCCTGCTTCTTACTGGTATTTCTTGTATAAAGCAACTGCTTATTTTTCCATGCATTTTGATTCATTTTTCTTTCTTGTTTGCGACGTTGTCTCATCTTTTTTTGGTTATCTGTGACCATCCATGGCGTTACACCATACTTATTTCTCCCCCTACTACCACTACTAATATCATCATCGCCGCCATTAATTTTACTTACAATTAAAGGTACAGTAGTTTCAATTGGTTTTAATGGTGGCATGATATTATTATTATTATTATTATTATTATGGAACCTAGTATTCAGATCTAAATCATGATCAGAATACTGATCATTATCGCCTGGTAATCCTGTTGTTAATGGCATATCTGTTATTCTTTTTGTTGCACCACCCCATGTTGTAGAATTACCATTTGGGAAAAAATTATAATCATCATTCCAATCACCACCATTATCATCATCATTTACATATGATTGTATCAATGCATTCTTTTCATCTTCTTCATTGAATAATTGAAATAAATCAGGATTTCTACCACCAGTACCGTTTAAGGATATTGTTAAATGTGATGAATTTCGTTTTCTTTTTTGAATATGCTTTTGAATATATTCATTTGTTAATATTGTATCGGCTCGTTGACCATTAATGTACCAGACCTCATCACCATATTCGTCGTAACGTTTAATTGCACTGCCATTTTGTTTACATTGTTGTAACAAAGCATATCGGTATTGTTGCAATTCTATCAACTTTTCTTTATAGTTATACCAACCAATTGGTCCCTTTTCACTATGTAATACATCGATATATTCGCCATCGTAATTCAGCGATGCTTGTCTGTAATTTTGTAACGCATGTTCTTCATAATTGTTCCATGGATTACATTTCCATGTCATGCTATATTCGTCTAACTCTTCTTTGTACCAATCGGTAGCTAATGATTCTTCGCCGATTTCATTCATCCAAGCGTATCTTTTCTCCTCCTCATTTTTATTAAATGTTATTATCGGACCAGCAAGTATGTTGATTTTTCTTGCGCGAAAGATAGGTTGATTGACGGATTCTTCTGACCATACATACTCTGATGATTGTCCACCGCATTTTTTCATTTGTGCGACATCTGGCCAGCATATTGATGATGCGGACCATTTTTCTTCTGAATACGATGTCATTGTGGTTTTTGAATCATTATCATAATATTTTTGGAATTGTATGTTTTCATCATCATACCCTTCTTCATTCTTTTCATTTATATGTAAGACAATATCATCTTTTGTTTCAATAAGTTGTGCATTTTCTTCTTTTAGTTCCTCCTCTTCTTTCTTTCTTTTTTTAGATGACAATTTTTCGCCCATTGAATTCTTTGCGTTTTCTATTTCAGTGTCTTGCCACGCTTTATAAGAATCATTATAACATAATTCACATAAATGTTCAAATGATCGATACTTCAAACGACAATTCTTTTTCTTTGTGTTAGTCTTTGATTCATCTCTATCGTTTGATTCATTAGCTTCATTAGCTTCATTAGCTTCATAAGGCAAAACGTAGATACTCTCACAATTTCCACATATTTTTGTATTCATTTGTTGAAAATGTTGATTATTGTCTGCTGTTGTTGTGTCGGTACTTGTACTGTTCTGAGCGTTTAACGTATTTGAACGTTTTATCCATTTTTTGTACCTATCGCTGCCCTCAAATGTTGTTACTTCTTGGTACATAGAGTAGTCATACCACTTAGCATCTACTAAATCCTTTGGTAAAACTGCCTTGTCTGAACTAGCATTTTTTGCTGGGCTTTTACTAATTTTCAATGATTTCAAGTTACCGGCAATGGCATTGGTAGGAGAGTTATGTATCATAATGGCATTAGGAGGTATGTTGTTGTTGGTAGGAGTTGAAGGTATGGATTGTGTAGAATTTGTATGATGAACAATAAGCTCTTCTCCGTTTACTGAAATTTTACTTTCTTCTTGGTTATTCTTATTGTTTCTGTTGTTAGTTATATTATTATTAAATCTACCACCACTCAACGGGCTAAATCTTTGTAAATATTCTTCATCAACAGAAGGAAATTTCCGACGCGGTGACGAAGTATTGGCTCTTCTATTCTTCCTTGACCGCCTCATTACTCGTCTGTTTTATTGGAGCGTTTTCTATTGAAAGCGTGCAAAAAAAAGTCAGGGGAAACACCTTCGAACTGGCCAAATAAGAGAGACAAAAGAAATTACTTGAAGAGAAATTATATAAAATTGGCCCCGGAATTGGCCAAAATTAAAATGGTTTTTTCTGAATTTTCGAATTTTCTGGATTTTTCGAATTTTCTGAATTTTCTGAATTTTCTGAATTCTAAAATATAGTTCCTATTATTTATTAACTTAAACTCTTTGAAATACTGCCAATACAAAATAGAACCTACAGTAAACCTTGTAGGAACTATGACTGAATGACTGTGCTAGTAGTTCCTACTGTAGGAACTAAACTATATTTTAAATAAATCTTATAGGCCTATATATAGGATTTTCTTGGTTTTTGGGAAATGGTTGCATTTTACCTGGTACAGATTTTCATCAAGATGAAATTGGCCAAATATCCTTTTATTTCACTCTCGATTATCGAAACTCGTATCTTGTAGAGAGATAAAGAATTCAACAATTCAAATTCGAACTAAAACGTTGCGACCATAATTGCATTTGCGTTTCGAGTTGCATCGCATTTACCAGTGAATGCTAGTTCAGTCAATCAATATTACTTTTACGACAAATACTAGGTTCTGCAAAAATATACTATGAATGTGCCACTAGAAGATTTATCCTCACAATTAAAACATCAACAATCTGAGCAACAATCGATCGATACAATCTCTCCACAATCTTATGAACGAACGATGGACATTATTTCATCATTGAAAACCAGAATTCATGAATTAAAGGCAACAATACGTATTGAACGTAGACACTATGCTCATTATGTTAAACACACGAAAGAGAGAGAAGAATATTTAACAAATGTAATTGTAAGTTTAACTGGTGATTCAATTGAAAAAGAATTTGATATTCAGAACGAAGAGATTGTAATAGCAGTAGAACAACCAAAATCAACCATTGCGACCAACGACAGTTATGATATTCTTCGAAATGAAAATATCTATTTAAAAGCTCAATTAAAAGCTGCAAAAAGAAGACACCAACAATTATTGACAACAAGTAATGTTCAAATAGCTGAAGCAAATATTGAAAATCAACAACTCTTACAGAAGATGCACCATTATTGGAAACTGGCAAAACAATTACCACAAATGATTGCAAAAATAGAACAAGGCAGTCGTGACATAGAAGAACGAGTTCATCACGAGAGAATGGTGCTTTCAAGAAAAACATTGAGAAATATACCGTGAAAAACTTATTCATTTTTTGTAAAATGTACATATACTGTACTGAACTCTATTTGCTAATGCATCAAGAGATATTTTCACTTTAAAATCTAAAATGATGATTTAAGGTAAAAAAAGATTATTAAACCAAGCAACATCTATGTCACCACATAGGCACTACTTGGTAAATGTAGTAAATCCACACCTTGACCACCAGTTAACAATAACATTTTCTATTACATAGAGCATAGCATAATGGAAGAGATCTAACAATACAGGTATTGGTAAATAGGAACCTTAACCGTTACCTATAGCGAGGTATGCTTATGTGCAGAGACGTACTCTCTTCTCTTTCAGTGTGATTCTATTAAGGGCAATCAAATTGCATTCGGCATGTTTGCATATCCTTACACAAAGGATTCTGCGTGGCTTCGATTTCCAGAGATTTTAGGTCACTTGGATTAGTACACTCTTTTGGTAAACAGTTTAAAAACAAATTACGTACTGATAGACTTTTTGTTTGATTGTATAAATATTCGTCGCTTGGGCATATAAGCCCACCAGTACTACCAGCTGTACTACATTTTGTTTTTAAAGCATCAACATCTATCCACGTAGAGTTACAGGCACAAGACTTTGCTGGTGTTTCATGTTTCAAGATTGCATTTGAATATGCCAAAACACAACTATCAGTGACACAGTTGTAAGCATTTTTGCTTTTTTGATTTTCGATAGACCATTGGCCAACAAACTTATTATAATCTTTATCTTTTGCCAAAACACTTAGAGCATCACAACATGTTTGCGATGCGTGACAGGGTATTTGCGCGTTAACAATTGTTGCCATGCAGATCAGTACTAAAAACAATAATGATTCATGAAACACCATTTTTGTCTACTTTCAACCTCAATATTATAAATTACAGTGTTACACAGTTAAATATGTTAGTGTATTATTATCGAAGTAACTTTGTATTATTTTTAATACGTGAGTTTAACACTCTTATTTTAATTACTAAATATAGACATAGCTAAAAAAGCTTTAATTATACGCAAAGCCTCGTGCGTGCACACCACAGCATGTTCAAGTCTTGCGAGAGATCGCTCTTTTATTGGTTCCAGCTTTTTATTATTTTTTCTTGTCTCCTTATCACCAATCCCAATTTGATCTACTCTGTTACGCAAAAGAACCGCTAATTCACGTAAACTCAAAATGGCAAGCCTTTTGAAACAATATGTTGTCAAAATTGCACAAGCATCTTGTTCATCACTGTATCAACCTCAATACATATATTATATGGGCCAATTTGGAGCCAATGATGACACTCACCAGTAAAATGTAACTCTCCAAAGTATAGGATTCCTACCTGGTACTGTGTGTATATAATAAAATTGGATGTGTGCACTTTCAAATATATGGGCATCTAAATTTCATGAAATTTCATAATGAAATTTCGCAAGTTTACATAAAAAGTTGCAAATAGTTGCAAATATAGAACTGTCAAGTTAAATCCAAACAGTTATACCAATAACCTCTATTTATTTGCAATTTACTATATCTTTAATGAACTCTCTAGTTGCAATATTTACTGCAAGAACAACAGAGGGGTTAAATTTCACATAAAATTTCCCGAATGTAACAATATATCTTTTATTTGTGGTAACAAATATGTATCAATTTCGTGATCACTCTCTAATTGGTGGAAGTATTTAATTTGACCGATTTGATTAGATTGATAGCGTTTCTCATTCTCTTTGTACAATACATCATAGTGATCATTGAGTAATTTCAATACAACATCATTCCAATGTTGCTCATTGATTAAATAATAGAGATGTTGTAACCATTCCTTTCCTCTTATTTTGTTTAGTCTACCTAATACCGTATCACTCATTAACTCCTTTTGATTTTTCTCCATCATCCAATATTGGTATGTATTCATTGTATATTTGACTCTCTCTTCAATTGGTACTATTAAATTAACACGTTTACTTTCTTTCATTTTTAACCATAATTCATTTGGTATGTGTAAATTACCAATTTTATTAGATTCTGCTTCTAACCAAATAATGTCATTTGCATCATTCTTTGTTTCATTCATTGATATATTTTGTAGCGCAGCACAAACACGGCTTTCAAACATTTTTTGTGAGGGCTGTGTGGTTGTTTTAATACCATTTGTATGACCAAGAAGTGATCCACGATGTTCTGCTAATTCTTCTAAGTCTATTGTATGATACCCATTCACTCTCATTCTATCTAAAACTTTTGTTTTACCGCTTCCTGTATGGCCTGATAACAACACGAAGGTATATTTCTTGGTCTCTTCTTTTAACTGTTTTACTACTTGCTGACGATATGATTTGTAGCCACCTTCTAAGAAATATGTACGATAACCAATTTGTGATAATATATGTGTTAAAGATTGAGATCTTTGCCCTCCACGGAAACAATATATAAGTGGCTGACAGGAAGTTGTATCTTTATTGCAGAAAAAACTATCTAACATGTCAGCAATGTTTCTTGCAACATATGATGCTCCCATTTTCCTAGCTTGAAATGGGTTACCTTTGTATTTTGTGCCTACTTCACCATGTTGTGTTTGGTTTAAAATGGGAAGATTGATTGCATTTGGAATTCGATCTTGTTCAAATTCTAAGGGTGTACGAACATCAATGATGTGTGTCGGTGAAAGGTTGGGAAGATCTGTCGCTTTGATAGTTGTTATAGGAGCGAAATTAGAATGGTTGCAAGCAGCCATTAATTGGACTCTTGTGGTGATGGTAAGGGTAGATTTAGATTGGAGGTATTGACGTAACATTATATTAATATTAGTATTAATTCAAAATATTAATATCAGAGATAGATGTATCTCTGTATTATAGTGTCTTCAAGTCTATAACTCAGATAATTGAAAAAAGACACACAAAGATCATTAAAAAAAAAAAAATAATAAAAAATCAAGATTCGACCACCATTAGCTACAGAAACTACAGTAATATTCTTGTGTTCCGAATTTTATTCTGATTGTATTCTTGTATTATTATACTGTATTATTATACTGGTATAGGAGGAACTAATTCAAGATTTTTATTCTCACAATAATTTTTTCAATTTTTTCTGAAATTTCAACACACACTCAACAGCAACCGCCCTCTGAACTCTGAACACACGACACCAACACACACAGTTGAACACAAGTATACCTGATATACAGAGAGCCTTGAAAACTTTTTGGCAGTTAAAAAAACAGCAATGATGAACAATCATCCATTAGACAGCCATGGTTCTGCCTATGAGGATCTGTTCACTGACTTAGCGACACCCCAACCAAGTGTGTATCAGCAGCAGCAACAGCAGTTTCAAACACACCAGCAACAGCAGCAAGTTGCGGCAGTGGCAGCAGCAGCAGCAGCATCGGCCGCATCACAACAGTACGCTATGCAACAAGCACAAGCGAACTTTCAACAACAACA
>JACLAC010006165.1_pt1 | contig 11278 bp, 16 predicted proteins | sample 8027881 | NCBI WGS metagenome assembly JACLAC01 (sample SAMN15725517, study PRJNA655200) | protist metagenome | isolation source: fluorescence activated cell sorting (FACS) single amplified genomes of... | place: Spain: Blaines Bay Microbial Observatory, Mediterranean Sea | collected 2016-01-19 | reverse complement strand
AACATCCTATGTCTTTTAAGTTTACCACCAACAATTCACCAACATAACGTTGTCACCAACATCAATGTAGCCAAATGTTGCTTGAGAACTGCTTCGTGTTCTATTTATAATTTATCGATGAGAAATTCTACTATTGAGTTTATTTTTAATTATTAATATTTGATTAAACTAATTGATTAAGTTAATATTGATTATCATTACAATTATTCGTGTACCGGGTGTTGAATTTAAAAAAATCGTTATCGGACACGTACTAACTAGATAATCTTATTGCTCTCTAGCGCCACGACTGATCTGAATTTGTTCTCTAACCTGTACATTATCTTTTAAGGGCTTTTCTTAGGGGTTCATCCTAATTTTTTATCGTTCCGTAGTCAGATATAAACGATTATCTCTCTTATATAGGATGGCAACGTTAATCAAGTATTTTAGAAAGCAGGAAGATGATATGGACCTTGCATGGGATGTCAATATTCCACCGCTTGAAAACTCAAAACCAAAAAGATACATTCGATGTGAAAAATCACTGGGGGCATCTCAAAAATGGTGGATGTGCGACAGGAACACGCTTTTTGAAATCATTTAAGTGAATTGAACTTATTTATTTTTCTTTAGTTTAATTAAAAATATACTTAAAAATAATTTAAAATATTGGCCACTTAAATAAGGAAGTCTTTACGGTCCGTTAGAGGGAAAATGCGGGGTATAGGAAGGGGAATAAATGGACTTAGGATCATTTTTCCGTTGGTTCTTTCTAGAAAATTTTAGGTTTTGTTCATTCGGGAATATTCAAAAAGATTATCTATTCTTGATATTCTGAATAGACCATTTTAAGGATGCACCTGAACAAATTCAGCACAATTTATGCTGATGCACCTTAGATATGTAAGTTTTAAGAGTGATCATGGTTAGTTTTAAATCGAAATCATGTTCAAGAATCCAACGATTCAACTGATTTTGTGTCCCGATCTTAGAGATCCGCCAGGTCCGGAGAGCCATCGGTCCGAATTCGTCCGAGAATTTCAACATCTCAGGTCTTGAACAAAAATAGAACAACCATCTGATGTGTCATGTTTTCGCTTTTAAAAGGTATTTTCGAAGGTATTTATTTGTCGTACATTTAAATAAACGAGATCAGAACACGATATACATAATTTAACTTAATTTCACTTAGAGCGGTTTCATAAGAATCGTTCTATATTAAGTTCTATTTTTAATAAGCGTGTCTAAGCCAGTTCTGCAAAACGAAATGCTCTAAAAATAAACCTATTCGATGCTATTGCAACGACGAGCGATGTAGGTTCAGCGGGATAGTCAGACCAACATGTTTGATGAAACGAATGGAACGACTCGGATTGGTTGACCAATCAGAATCAAGCAAAGCGAATGACTCAAATGCTGTTGACATGACACAGCGATCATTTGAAGGCGCAAAACCAGAACGTGACATTGGCGATTCAGGTGAGTTTACAATCCTAACATGTTTGATATTAATCATGTGACGGGACCAGAATGTAACATACAGTTTGTCACATGATTTGTCACGTGAAAACGTGAAGGGGTCATCTTGTTAACGATAATGTAATGTTATTTTCAATAATTATTTTTAGTTGTTCGTAAAACGAAAGAGAAGAATATTCTCGAAATCCGCAACAGCCAATGGAAACCAAGCAAAATCCTAAATGATGACGTCAGAGTTGATCAAGATGGTAAAATGGCAAATGTTAGAGATATTTTCAGAAGATTCAAAGACTACTTGGCGAAATTAGGAGTCAAATTTGTTTAATTTAAATTATTTTTTTATTAATAAAAATAATTTAATCGCTTATCGTCCAATTTCACTCGGTGTTTCATTCCGGGAACATCTCGGCGTGATATTGGAATGGACAACTGTACCAACTGCGTACTGCACTTTGTAAATCCTGTAAAGCTGCATTAAAATAAACATTTTATAACCAATCATTTTTATTTAATAATTTTATTTGAAATTATTTTAAAGAAGTTCTCTAACATAAGGCATATTCAGGCGTACAGAAGTGATAGAAAATCTGGAGCATAATACAGAAAAGTACAGATAGTGGATTTACAATAATCGTGCTGCCTACACAGAGTAGGCTATTACATTTTATAATTTTTAATAAAACGATAGATAGGCTTTCTTCTAGCATAACATACTCTACAGTTGTAGCCACAGTAAAACCAGGCTAGAATGAATATTGAGGAGCACCAAAGTAAAAGGTAGAAATATGTATCAAATAATGAAAATCCAATGAATTGAAATTGAGATTCCATATCTAATCTAAGTGCGTTTAGTCTTCTTAATTTTGTATCAAGCGCACGCCGATGTTTAGCTTAACCCGGTTTGAATAAGAAATTGTGCCGTACTGTAACTGTACTGTTTTATACCGGATATCGCGATTATTTAATCAAATAATCCAAGCCCTGTAACTTCCGAGATTGAACGTCTATATTTCCTTTCACTTCGACCTACCCTAAATTGTTGCATCCTACCCATAACTAACGCATTTTAGCGATATTTTGGCCTACTCATAACTCTTCAGAATTTTAAACCGTTCCTGGAATCCATTTTTCATCATGAGAATGAGGTTCTTCTTCGTGAGGTTCATGATTGTCATGTCTATGTTCAGCCAAGTAGTTTTCAACACGACGTTTTAATTCAGAAACGTGTTCAGACATCCTAGCAATATTAACCTCTTTCAACATTGACTCAATCTCGTCTTCATCAAATCCGATTTTGTGCAAGTCATTGATATAATGTGCAAGACCATTGTCAGCTGGTTTTTGTTCCTTGACACGTCCAAGCAGTTTTTGAGCTGGTTTCTTTTTCTGATCTTCCAAGTGCTGTTCAATACCAGCGTCAATCCAGTTTGGAATTTTCTTTTTTGGAACTTTTTTTGGCTCTTTTGCAATCTCTGGCACATCTGGTGATTCCATTTGAACGACGCTAGGTTCAACTTGTTTCTCCACCTCTTTTTCATTATCAATTATTTCTATTTTTGGTGCATGAAGTTGTTCTTCGTGTTCTTTCGACAAAATCTCTTCGACTTCTTCAAGTTCTTTATCGTCAACAGGAATCTCAGCTTCAATATGAGCTCCCATGACTTCAATATCAAGATCGAGTTCAGCGACTTCTTCTTGAGTTTTATCTTCAAGTTTCTCTTCTTCAAGAGTTTTTATAACTTCACCCTGAATGATCTCATCGGAAGGAGGGTTTTGATCTTCTGCCAGTCCTGCTCCTTCATTTGAATCAGGAATGGCTTCATTTTCATTTATTTTCTCTTCGATGTTTTCTTCGAGTTCGTCTTCTTGGAGTTCGTCTTCATCGTCGTCCTCGTCCTCCAATCTTCCTCCGACGTCTTCCCGTTCTTCGGAGTCCTCCGGTTTGTCAGCTCTAAAAAATTAAAAAATAATCTTGATCCTAAAAAGGTAAAAACTAAGAATTGCACTTTTCTCCAGAAATAATACTGAGTCATGTAAGTTACTGATTGACTTTATATCATTGTCTAACTCAAAAAAGATTTCGAAAGTCTTTCTTGAATTACAAAATGATAAAAGATCCCCTTTGACTTGTCCGAAAGCATGGGTACTATCCGCACCTGACCCATGGACGGTACAAGTCGGAATAAGATCTAATAGCCAATCAAATTAGCACATTTTAAGCAAAAAAAATAATGACTCTAATAGCAGCTACAGAAATTAAATGAATATATCTCCTCTGGTGGAATCTTTTCTGGTTATCACAAACTTTAAAGTTGGTGTTTAAATTTTCGATAATTTCGTTTTAGAATAAACTTTATAAGGTCACTTTAGGTCAACTTTTATGGTATCTGTCTCAGAGGTTTCAATAGGGGTGACCTGGACCTTGACGCGATAGTGTTTATAGATCCAGAGTGCTCCCACAACCAGAGTGATTGAGATAAACCAAATCAAACCAGATTTGTGCGAGCTAAATATCATTTAAAATCAAAGCATGCTGTTAATCCAAACCGAGTTCCCAGGGAATTCCTCCAGTTGATTCATATTCCCATGTTCTTACCTTGCTTGTTCGTTATTTTCAATTTCTTCATCGACAATGAGCTCTTCAGCATCGGAATTTTCGTCAGTCGAATGAATTAGTTTTTCATCAACAGGCAGGATAATATTTTCTAATTTATTGCGATTAAGAATGAATTGATGGACTTCGTCAGTATTGAAATTGTCCGAATTATGGCACGGTTCACATAAAGAAGCTGAGGGCCATTGAACTTTTGGAAATTCTGGATCTTCAGATTCATCGCCAGATAATCGTTTATTAACTGAATTTTTAAATAGATTGTTATGGTTTTGCAAGAATCAGCATACCAGAATTATGAAGAGTCCAAAGCCATAAAACACCTGATTTGTTATCATTGACAGCAGTGATTGGAAAGGTAACGATTTCCTTTTTAAAATTTTCAACGCAATCACTACAACCAAAAAAATCAGTGACAATTGAATGAATTACTCCAGCTGCTTGAGAACTGCTTGAATCATCAGAATTGGCCAAGAGGTAATGAAATAAAGTCCACAATGAGCAGGTATATCCCCGATGATTTGGGATACTATAATCACGTGTTAAGATTCAATCTCATATTGTTCATTTACCTTGGTGTACAAGCAGCATATTCAAGAGTTGGATTTTCGCCTTGAACGCTCGTAAGACCAGTTTTGGCAAGAATTTGAATCCAGTCTTTACGTTTCTTGATTTCATTAAGAGGGGCAATTTCTTTGGAAATATATTCGAGCGATATTTGAAGATTTGCACTAAATACTCAGGTTTAAAAACGCAAAAATATTTTCAAAGTGTGAACCTGGTTTTTGGATATCGTTCCGACAGGAATTGGACAATAGTTTTCAGATGATCTAGCTTTGTTGAATCAATAGGAAAGATTTTGACATCATAAAATAGAAGTTGAAGAATGGATGATTCGATGTCTTTTAAATAAACTTTTGATTGGTCGAAATCACGCCATCGTTCACCAAATTCTGTTTTCAACTTGGTGTCTGAATAGTTTTACTTCTTAAGAGCAGCTTAGATAAAAAAAATGACTTACCGCCAATATGCGATTGTTGATCCCAATTATGACTGGTTTTTAGTCCCAATTCGGATCCAAGATTTCTCATCAGCTGATCACCATCATGAACACCCCATTGACCTTCGAGGGTATCACCGCCAACAATCACTGGATCAGATCCGTCGTGCTTGATAACAATTACAGAAGGGAAGTGTTCGATTTTGAATTTACAAGCGACAGAGTCAGGACTCAAGTCTCCAGGACTTTTCTCGCAATCCAAATCACTGGATTTTTGAAGACTCATACCAATAGAAATATCATTGAAGGTTGAGAATTCGATGATTAAACGCTCGGCAGCAACTGAATCAACATCGTTAAAGAATCATATTTACAGTATGTTACATACTGTCTGTACTTACGTGTATTTTCACTATCACCAATTACCAAAACGAATGGTCTATCAGTAAGTTGATTAACTTGATTATCGACTTGATCTACAGTGGCCAAGTCTTCAAATGAAATTGGTACTTTTTTCGGAATATTTTCTTTGATGACCCTAATCGTATCCTTCATCAAATCCACATCATTGCGACCATCGAGAATATTTTTTGTTTCGAAATTACGTTCACCAATTGGAAAGTATTTCATTGTTGGAAAACCTATTTTGTACCGTTAGTGGGCGATAAAAATTTTTGAATTTACCATTGATATTATTAGAAGTACAGATTTCATGATTTTGGTTATCTCCGCAGTCAATTACGCCAATGGAGACCATACGGCCCCAGTTTTGAATATCGTCTGACCATTTTCGTATAACAGGGGCAAAATGTTGGCAGTGGCCACACCAAGAGGCATAAAATTCAATTATCCATAACTGTGATGTATCCTCAAGGGCCGAGTGGAAATTTGTCTGAAATTTTTCAGTAAGTTATGCTCAAAAATTTTATTTGACTCACGTGATCGAGGATCTCGACATGATCGTCGCTAGTATAAAGACCCTTTTGTGTTGGTTTTGCCGCTATTGAGGCCAATAACAGGAATTTTAGCATCTCATTCTGAAAATTTTAAATGTTATGGTTTTTAGGATTATTAAACATGTTGAAATTGAAGACGTTCTTTTTCCCATTCTATTCTTTCTTCTTGATACATGAGATTCTCCATTTCATAATATTCGTCATATGCCTCCTGAGAAAGATCCATTTCCGGAATCATTTCTGGATTTGCCGGTCTAACATATCGGTCACAAAAGTCCAATAAATCACAAAATGGCTCAAGACGAGAAATATTTTCAATTTCGGTTTCATTAATTGGCATCGACTTCAGGACAACGCATTTCCCGCTACGATCCAAGTCACGGTCAAGATTTAAGTCTTCTTTAAATGTTGCATTAAACGGAATTTGACCATTTTCTGCGCCGACAACATCCTAAAATATTGCGTAGGTTAAAGAATCGGTGATAGTAAAAAGGTTTAAACCAATGTAAATATTTCGAAAGCGCTAGTATTTGCTAAAAAGTGAAGTTGGCCTCGGGAGGTATTTTCCAAAAATCCAAGAACCATAAAGATATTTCGAATTCGAAAATTATAAATGTGCTCATTCATTTCATATCCAGCGGAGATGAATGTCGAACGCAGAACCTGCCAGTCCTGCTGCTGACCTCTCATGGAGACCAACCTACGACCCCAGTCAATCTGAGCTCACTTTTTTCGGACAAAAAAATATTCACCAATCCGAATGCTGCAAAACCGAAAAATGCAAGTTCAAGTCTCTAGCTCCTTATGGCCGGGATTTACCTGTGCAAAGTCGAACTCGAGTCCCATTTTAGTTTCCTTTGGTCCATATAAAGTCGGCGATAAATATTTTTGAGGTATTTTAATAACATTTGGTTTGTCTTGATCGAAGTAATGTTTTCCTTCGATATTCCAAAGCTTCAGCCAATTATAAATTTCGACACAGACTGAACGAGTTTCTGGTTCCCACCAAATGGCTTCGACAATTTGAACTTTATGTTGAAGATAATATAATAAATAATTGATAGAATAACTTGTCAGCAAACATGCGACAAAAACTGGTCCACTAACCGGTAGTAAACTGAAATAATGCGTCTACACAAAATTCGAGAAAAATCTAGAACTACGATTTCTACAAACGTACCAACCTAGAAAATGATGCGACGGATCCAAAGACTAGTTTGGTCAGACCATAAAGTGGCATCAGACTAAGAGCAGTCGTGGCGCCTATATTAGCATAGAACAAATAATTTACAAATCGAAGTTTCATAAGCCAAAAATGACTTCCTCCAAATAACGGGACCAAATTAAACCGATTCAACCAGTTTTCGGAACGGACACCAGTATGTTTCTCGACTTGCCATCCACCCTGTTGCATGAATACCAATTTATTTTCTGAAAACGATTTTTAAAAAGATCACAGCTATTAACCAGCCATGTACCTGTACATTTTTCGGGCATAATAAGACCAGCTGTCCTATTAGTAAATGAATGATCTCCATGATCTGCAATCATTCCCATTGGAAGTTTTCGAATGAATTGGGCGTCTTCCTGTCTTGAAAGCCAATCTTCATATTGTTTCATTGTTGTTTGCCAACCAGTAATTGCACTTTCTGGTCTTCGCCTATCAATACGGCTACTTTTTCCGAAACTCGTCTCGAGATTTGGATTAAGCGCATCAAAGGCTGTTGAATGGACCAAATCGTTCATCTGGGGTCGATGAAATTCAGCAGCGATATCTTAAACAAATTTTAAGACCATCATTTGATGAAAATTCACAATACCTTTGTGATGGAGCTCAGCAACGGTCATATACTTTGCTGCGTTCCGGTCATGAAGATTGAGTGTTTTTAAATATGGTGCCTTTTTGAAATAAAGACGGTATTTTACATGATCAATTTGCCGTTTGAATTGGTATGTGGTCAACCCCGGCCCGAATTTCATTCTGAAAAATTTTCAACGATATTTTCTAAAATCTTTATTTTTATTGTTTCTCAAGTTCAAGTTTTTCGCTGTATTCTTCTAGATACTCAAGACATTCTTCATATGGGTTAGATTTTATTTTCTGGCGATGTTTTTCAACTTCATAATAATCAAAACGCATCTCACAAATTCGAATAGCATCGTGACTCCCCATTGGACCCGGTAATCGAATGTCAGCCCCATTATCAAGTAAAAATTTACAAGATTGCATTCGGCCAAGTGATGCGCATTGTTGAAGCATTGTAAACCCCTGATTATTACGCTTATTCAAATCGTAATTACCATTTTCGAATAGCTTTCTGTTCATTGATAAATACACCATTCCTCATCATGTTGATATCCCACCGCGCATTCAAATCGGGTCAAATATCATGTATCTATCGTTCCTTGCAATTTTATATCGGTTATTCATCAAAGCAAACATCAATAAATAATTCCCATTATGATCTTGTAAGGTATAATTTATAAGATTTTCTTTTTCCAAATAATCAAATACATTTTGACTTCCACGCCAGATGGCACACTGGAGCGGTGATATATCTGTCATATTTTCTTCTAGTTCATTCAGCCAGTTAAACGTGTGATATTCTTTTTATAGGCTCTCAAAGATGCGTAATATAATGGGCATTGGTAAATTCTAATTTATTCTTATCGCCTGAGGGTTAAAAGAAGAGATCCGAGCCTGGCATTAGCCTCAAAAAATCTTCCGAATATAAAACGAGTTAAAAATGCTGAAAACTCATAGGCTGTTAACAATACTTGATCGAAAATATTTGCGTATGATCGGGGAGAATAAAGATTCTTTGTGAAATCAGCATCAGCTTTTGCCAATAATTTTAAACCTTCTAGATCATCATTTAGACAGACCCAATGAAGACTTGTCAAACCAAACTTGTCACGATTAGGAATTCCAAATAAATTCGACGTAAACTTATTCATATCATTGAATTCATTCAAAGTTTGTCGTCTAGCCAATAGCGTCTTTGTTCGTTCAAAAACAACCTACACATTTGTATCAGGCACGTTATACGACCATAAATAAGACTTGAAACGTCATCAAAATTGAACGCTATCCTGAGAGTTATGCTGCGAGTACATATGACCGATAAATCCAATACCAATAGCACCACCTACCGGATACTTTATTATCGGGTGAATCCGGGTTCGTTTTTGTACCACGGTACCGACTCCGATTTTGTGACTCATTCTGAAATATTTTTTGTTGAGGATTTATTTGTACATGTGTCCAAGTTAAAGTTGAAATGAACTTTTTGAAAAGATTTTCAGAAGCTACCATCACTCCAATCTGATTCGTCATCTAATTGAGAATATTTTTGAGTGGAAATAACAGAGGGAGCTAGAGAGGCTCCCATGCCAGAATCAGCAATGGATTGGTCTGGTGATGCTTTTGAAGAAATGTTTATGGGTTCTTCTTTTGAAACAACTTGAATCTCATCATCGTTAGTTACTCCGGCAGTGTCATTTTTATCTGTAACATTTGTGACGTCTTTCATAGCTTGTGTAGTGGAATTATCATCAGTTTTTTGCTTTTTAGTCACGTTCGACCCCTGAGGCTGTGCCTTGACTCTTTTTGACGCCTCACGTTTTGGTTTTGTACGGTTTGACTGATGAAATTCCCCAATTTTACTCAAAATCGAATCGATCTCTTGCGACTCAAATTTTTCAAACTGGAAATTGTAGATATTTGTATCAACATCATGTCCAAACAAGATTTTTCGAGTCAAGTTCAACTGAAGGTCGTGACCTGATAATAATTCGGTTTTGTAATCATCAAAATCCAATGCATCCAAATCGAGTGCGTCTAAAATATAACCCTGAGAGATGTTCAGGAAAATTCAAGAACTCACCCATATATCCATCAACGAGGTCTTGAATATCTTGCTGTGGTTTTTGAAGTCGAGGTGCTCTCAATTTTCGATTTGTCAAACTGGAAGGCATGTATCGAAATATAAATGAATAACTTTTTGTATCTTCGCATTGATCTGGCTGAAGGAAACAGATTTTTGGAACGCCCTTTTCTTGATATTTGTAACTCGCAATTAGACCCATTGGTTTTTCAGCTTGATCTAAACATTCTCCAAGAGAGTTCAAGACATCTTGATTTTTAGAATCGCCAGAGCGCAAAACTTTTGTCTCTTTCCCAACAAAGTTGTACCATTGGACTGCCTCAACTGAAAAAGCGATTCCATAATATTTAAAGCGCTAGAAAATCATACCTGCTGACATTTTACCAATAACATGTACTCCCTTCTTGGTTGCAAATGGGATTTTTCTCCAACAGTTTTCACCAAAATCAAGAAGGTCACCGCCTAGTTCTTTTCTCATTTGAATCTCCTCCTCAGGTACTTTATTTCGAACTTGCTTTTGAATAGCTTCGATTTCTGCATTCATTTGCGAAAGAAATTCTTCCTCGTCGTCATCCTCGTCTTCCGAATCAGATTCATTGTCTCCAGCTATGGTTGTTGTATAGAATGAAGGTATTGGTGTGAGCCGGACTCCATTTTCAGTCTCGAATCTTGACTTATCAAAAGTCGTCTTCACTGAAAAATGTGTTATTTTAGTTTTCTGAGAGCTAATGTCAATTCGAAACTTACCGAGTTTTGATCTTTCAGATTTGCCCAGTGTTTGCAATTTCATTTCGAGTTGGGTATCTTCAGCGCTATTAAAAAGATAAAATGGCGTTTTAGTACTTCTACGCTGAACAACTTTTCTGCTGAATCCAGAGTGTTGCAGGATTTTATCGATTGGGACTGAGTCGCCAAATGGGGTTGAAGTTTGGCTTTCGGAGACCGTGTGGATATTTATTTTCAATGTTGAACTTTTTTCCTTAATTTGATCAATTGCAACAGAACTGAAATTGCTTTTCGTCATGTCCGATAAAAGGAAAATTGTTCTTTCTGCAAACTTTTTCGGATTGCGACGCACTCCATCCATTGCCAAAATTACTCCTTGCGTCAAATCAGATTCACAATGGAAGGCTGTTTCGATCGATTTCTCCAGCGATGCCAAATGTTGGAAATAAGTTTGATTATCAGGTCCATTTCCAAGGATAGGTGGAGATGCCATCAATCCTTTTTTGGTTTGAAAATCGATGAATTTTAATAATTTTTCGTAGGACCGAATGACCGGGTTAATAAAAATCTAGAGTCACAAAACAAAATACGTTCAAATATTCCTGGATAATTGAATTCATTTGAGACACCGAGCTCT
>JACLAC010013545.1_pt1 | contig 11280 bp, 5 predicted proteins | sample 8027881 | NCBI WGS metagenome assembly JACLAC01 (sample SAMN15725517, study PRJNA655200) | protist metagenome | isolation source: fluorescence activated cell sorting (FACS) single amplified genomes of... | place: Spain: Blaines Bay Microbial Observatory, Mediterranean Sea | collected 2016-01-19 | reverse complement strand
AATCTATGGGATCGCTTGACTGAGAGCTAGACTGAGGCTCGAGTTTCTCTACGTCTTGACGCTTGGTGGATTCCGTAGGGGGGCAGCGACTGTATTTGTTTTTAGGTTGTATAGTATGTTTTAAGACTCTCAAGATTATCTCAATTGTAAGATCAATTCGTGACTATGATTAACAAGAATCATAAAAATCAAAATCGGTCGAGACCATCATTATCATTCCTATGACTATGATATGTTACCATACGCTCCTGAACCCAATCATAATCCTCATAATCACGTATCTCCACCTCGGGCTGTGTTCCGTAATCTATGGGATCGCTTGACTGAGAGCTAGACTGAGGCTCGAGTTTCTCTACGTCTTGACGCTTGGTGAATTCCGTAGGGGGGCAGCGACTGTATTTGTTTTTAGGTTGTCCGGATCTGCCGTCCTGTACTGTGATTTCACTATTGCCATGACCGTCGAGAAGGTTGAGCTTCCGTCGGTGTTCGTATTTAATTGGTGTATCAGTTACACCCAGTCGCCTATAATTACTTAGCTTCCTCATAAGATAAATTATCCTTCTTTCCTAATATAGTTTATCCATTACGAAGTAAGAACTTAAGAACAAAAAATTGGCTGTTTTATTAAAAACGAAAGCTTGGCTTCTGCTATTTTTTAAAGTGTTTGTAATTTAAAAAACATTATCTTTCCTCACCATATACCGCGAAAATGAATCTACTCATTTAGTCCAGTATAGGTTTACGTGTTCCTTCATGTACTGGGAACTTTTCTCTACCGCTGCGGTTTTAGTAATCAATGTACCCTTGTCACGTAGCCTTGGCTATCATTCTCATGTGTACTCCACGCATGATCCGAATCGGTGTGTGAAATTGCGTCGATGCCAAAAGACCCACATAGTCAACTTCCTCATCCAATGTCTCACTCGTAGATGAATCATTCCTTGTGTAATTTTCCAAGCAGCGGCGTGAATGTTTTAAAGGTGCTCGTTGTCTGTCTTGTAAACCAGTCAGGGAATTGCCATTTGTGAGTTGAGGTGTCGGGGGAGGGTCGTTTAAGTCGGTGTGCGTAATTGGCGCTTGTGGGTGCTGTTCCAATGGTGAAGATTCGGTAGGCAATGCAATGGTTGGAGGTCATTGGCGTGCCAGTTGGAGTCTCGTCCTATCGAGGGAAGCAAGGCCCAGGCAGTGCTGCCTCCAACTTTTTCGGGACTAAGCAATCGAGTGCGCCCCCCACTTTTACCCGAATCCCCCTTATATTGACTTGCCCGACCACGACAGTTCCGGGGAAGAGTTCAGTGCGGTCGCTCACGCTCTCACGAAACATGTTCCCCGTGAACGGGCCATTTAGATACTGCCAAAACTCTTGAACTGATTGTATGTCATTGAAATTCTTATAAATCTGAGAATCCGACGGGGAGAATTCCTCCTGCACTACCCAGTCGTCCATAATGGTGACAAAGTAAAGTGCTTCCGAGTCTACACGAAGAAACACGGCCACTGCAAACAACACGAGGAACATCATGTAGTAACAGGTCGATCTCAACGGGCTTTCCATTTTTATTTTATTTTCGAATTTTCTCAACTTTTCCTCCCGAACTTCGTTCGCTTTGGCGCGCGCCCGTTTCGCGCGAAACATAGCCTGTAGCTTCAGGGCCAGCACAGTTGCTCGATCGCCATTATCCGCCAGTTTCCCTTTTGGGCTAGCAAATGCTTCCACGGAACTATTTGCCAGCTCCAGGTCTATTTTGATGTCATCAGAGGAGCTCATTTCTCAGCACACTTTCGGCGTTTGTTTCTGTTTCTTAAAAAGGCTTGCATACGACACACGGTCCGTGCACATCTTCCATTGCCTTTTAAAGGCTCTTGTTGATTTGCTTATTTGCTCACATGCAACAAATCCTTGCGTTGTTCATTCAATTTTTGATTAAAATAAAAAGTGGCAGTACCGTATATATATTTATTATTTTATATTATAGGAATAATAATATGATGTGATGGTGTATATATACATACATGTTGTCCCTCATAATAATAATATTTTATTATTTTATTATTATATTGCCAAAAAATAATTTTAAAAATATCATACCAAGAAGATAGAAGAAGGAACGAATTAAATACCTGTACCGGTAGTGAACTGTAGTACTCAATATAATTCAATCAATCATTTGCATGGAAGTACTGTACCAGGTATGTGCTGTCGAAAATAATATTATTAGTCGTCTTCTCGCACACACTACGGTATTCCTGTTAAATATTATACCTGTACCTACCCCCTATTTACTTTGGATTTTTTATTTGCTCTTGTGCTGATGACAACTGATTACGGTCGTGAAGTTCACAAGTTTAAGGACATAAATATATATTATTTTCAGATATTGTATAAAGTATAAGATAAATAATATCACGATATTACTTTAAAACCTTATTTTCAAACGGACGTAAAATTCCTACAATATAGTTCTATTGTTCACTAAATAATGGACACCAAGACAAGAGCTAAAGAACTTCGAATTTTCTACTTCTGCGGAAATACGTATATCGAATTCCTTCAATAGACTAAATAAAACCCTATTAAATTAAATACAAATAAAAAGTACTATAATATATACATACTGACAGTGTGTACTTGCACTTCTCGTGTACTCGTTTTTAGTCTCTCACTCATCTCATCATTCAACTTCACAAAGTGTATTGTTTACTAGATCTTTAGTATACCAAAAAATGTGCTTTTTGATCTATCAACTTGTCAAAATGATTGGTCTGTGTGCTTCATAATAATTATTTATGGAATAAAAGGAGTTTAATAAAGAAGCATTTTTCGCGATATTTCCCATCCAGCATCATAATAAAATTTATTATACTAGGCCTACGTAGATGGCCTCCCACAGCCATACAAAAGGAAGAACAATAAAATCAAAGGGAGAATAACATGGTGTAGTGGTAATGGTGGTTCTGGACGGCCGACGGCCGAGCGACGACGAAGACAGTTTTACTCACTACTACCGGACTATATCATCATTATTATTATTAAATTATTATTATCTCATCATCATAATACTAATAATAATTATTTAAAAAAACTATGAACAACAAACACAAACAATGTTTGCGAATGAGATGTAAGTGAATAAGAGAGGTCTATCGCTCGGGTTATGATGAGAAAGAAGCGAGTTAAAGCACTTTACGGCACCGTTTCTTCTTGTCTTTGTATCTGTAGAAAAAAATAACTGTGATCTTACACAAGTCGTCTGATATTATTCGGAAGAAACGTAGTACCAAAATCGAAGTCACGAATACAAGACCATGTTGATATTGTACGAGTCAGCTGCTGGCTATGCCTTGTTCAAGGTTTTGGACGAGGGGAAGCTCGAAAAGGTTGATAACATTTATAAAGAATTTAAGAGTCCGGAGAGAGCCGCCTCTTTAGTCAAATTGCAAGCCTTCAAGAAGTTTGAGGACACCACGGAAGCGATGAAAGCGGCAGTGTCGATTGTAGATGGAAAACTTGATAAAAGCTTAAAGAGTCTGTTGAAGAAGAACGTAAAGGGCGACTCGCTTGGCGTTGCCGACAGCAAGCTTGGAAGCATTGTGAAAGACAAGCTTGACATCAGTTGTGTCAACAACAAAAAGTCCCAAGAATTAATGAGGGGAATTCGAACCCAGTTCAACGCCCTTGTTGCTGAGATTTCCGAGAACGACCAAAAGGCGTATTGCCTCGGGCTGTCGCACGGTCTCTCTCGCTACAAGCTAAAGTTCAGCCCAGATAAAGTCGATACCATGATCGTCCAGGCCATCAACCTGCTTGATGAGTTGGACAAAGAGGTAAACATATACGCCATGCGGGTTCGCGAATGGTACGGGTGGCACTTTCCAGAAATGGGGAAGATCGTAGTGGATAACCTCCAATATGCCAAGGTTATCCTCAAGATGGGAACCAGGGAGAACTGTAAAAATCACGATTTTAGCGATGTTTTGGAGGAAGACATCGAGAAAGAATTGAAGGAGGTTGCCGAAGTAAGTATGGGCACAGAGATTGGCGAGCTTGACATTTTGAACATAAAGCAGCTGTCTGAACAAGTGCAGTCTTTGATGGAGTATCGTGTGCAACTGTTCGATTACTTGAAAAACAGGATGAACGCCATTGCTCCCAATTTGACCGTCATGGTAGGCGAGCTTGTGGGAGCACGTTTGCTGGCGCACGCTGGGAGCCTGTTGAACCTCGCGAAGCAGCCCGCTTCTACAGTGCAAATTTTGGGTGCTGAAAAGGCGTTGTTCCGAGCTTTGAAAACGAAACATGACACACCAAAATATGGTTTGATCTATCACGCCTCCTTGATTGGCCAAACCGCATCCAAATTTAAAGGCAAAATTAGTCGTGTCCTCGCCGCCAAAACGGCCCTTGCCATCCGTGTGGATGCCTTGGGCGATACTGAGGGGCCGACCATCGCCATTGAAGGACGTGCAAAGGTGGAACAGCGTATGCGCGAGCTCGAGAGCCGTGGAAATGGCGCGAGCACTGGAAATGGCAAAGTGCACACCGAATTGAAAGCATATACGAAAGACACGTCAGTAACCGGCACCTACAACACTGCGTCGGACGTTTCCGGTGTAAAGCGCAAACGTGACTCTGAGGATAGTAGCGATGAAGATGCCAAAAAGGCGAAGAAGGCGAAGAAAGAGAAGAAAGAGAAGAAGTCTAAAAAATCTTCAAAGAGGGAGGCAGAAAGCCCTCCATCTGGAGAAAAATCTGCGAAGAAAGCGAAAAAAGCGAAAAAGGAGAAGAAAAAGAAAAAGAGTAAGGATTAGAGGTCGGAGCGAACGTTAGTGTATGAAATAAAATATATAAAAAATATATTTATATAACAGAAAACAGGAGGGGAAGAAGAAAAAAAAGCTTTTTGATATGTGGGTGTGTGTTGTAGTACATTATAATAAGATTCCTCTATTATTATTTTTTATTAGCTATATTATTAGCCATTGTAGAGAGTATTTTGTTACATCTCATCGTGAGAGCGTGAGAGATAAAAAATGGATATAATATAATATAAAATCATCTTCTTCTTTTTTTCTCGCGGCAGATTATTTTTATTTTTTGTTGTGGTGTAGTAACTTGTTCGAACCAATTAAATAGTATACTACCGGTAGCTATATATTTTCGTACTAGATAAAATAATAATAATAATAATAAAATTCTTATTATAATAATTAAATATAGTACCCAGGTATAATACCGGTACCGTACTGTACACTTACTGTATATCAGAAATTATTTTTTGATGTCTTTGGGACGAAAAAATGTAACGGGGGGGGGGTTAAACCATTTTTTCCTTCTTACGGTCACTAGAAAAACGAATTGGGCAAACAAATTGGTCCGTGCAACCAATAGTTATTTATTCCAATTTCCCCTTGAACGAGTTTTTTTCTTCGGCACCAACATACGAGCCTCCGATTGCTTCTTCGCTTTTCTCAGCTGCTTTTCTTTCGCTGACATCGTTATCACGCCCGGGAATCCACTTCGCCGTTGACCGTTTGTCCATTCGTTGAACCATTTAATATCTTCTTTTGGCATTTTCCCCATGTATTCTGAAATGAGGCCATGCAATTGCTTCATCGTAGTGTGTGCTTCTACGTAACCTTTTTTTTTAATTTCGAACACTCTCTGTTTCGCCTGTTTAATTCTAATTCTCCCTTGGATTTTTAACGCCATTCGCTGCCTCATTCGTTCTTTCTCAATCTTTGAATTTTCTGTAAACTTTACCCAGGTGTCAAAAAAAAGACTTTTCTCATCAAAAAGCAGGCGGGTGATAAATACTATTGGACCTATTTTTCGCATTGTCTTCGCGATCGAAAGCTCTCGCTTACGAACTAGCGCTGCCGATTTCTCGAGTGTATCAAGGGCCTTCTTGTTGTACTGGGCAGTCAAACTTGGGCGGTCGTCACCCAACAGTTTGACGTGCCTTTTTGATAATTTGTACTTGTCATAATCCTTGTTTGTATCACGGGGTCGCGTCCAAGAAACGTTCTTCCCCTCCTCATTTATGTAGTAACACCTTGGTCCTTTGTTGTTTGTTCTATACAGGGTATTCGAGTGCGCTGCAACGGCCCATCCTGGCGGGAGCGCGTCGCCATTGTGACTACGCTGAATCGGCTCTTTCGGCCCCCCACCTTTCAGGTATGCAGCCACTCTGGGGTCTTTGTACCCACCAGACATCCTTCGGGCATAACACAACGGTTTGAACTGCGCTTCGGAAACTGCGCTGTGGAGGATAAGCACTTTTTCTCAATATTGAATTTGTCCAATTTATCAATACACAAACTTTAAAAGCCGCTGAATAATTGCGTTACTTTATCACTACTGTTTACAATAAACTGAGTGCTGCATGCAACATTAATATTAGAATTAGTAATGAGGAGGTGTACCAAGTATGGAAGTACAGCAGTAGAAGAAGAAAAATAAAGAATTAAAACATCATTATTATTTTATTATTATGAATTTTGAAGAATAATGATGATGACAACAGCACAGCATTAGCAACGAGAGTGACGGCAACCCAACACCAACCGCAACCGCGACGACTGTGGTGGCTTTTCGTGAGTGAGCAAACGGTTAGGTCGGTCGAAACAGGGTTGAATCGTACATCCTTAATGAAAATCTGCTAGCGGCACCTCTTGCTCTTATTTGTTAGATAGTTTCTTCTGGTGCCTGGTTTGTAAAGTTAAGGAAAAAGCACAGCAGCAGCAGATGCAATTCGTGCGAGGTGGCTCGCAACAAGTTCACAGTAGTACGTACCGGTACCGTACCTGGAAAACAAACACACAAACACTGCAAGGAAGGGGAGGCCAGAAAAACTGGGGGAAAATGGAGGACTAATTGATTTAATATGTAAATTGTGATTATTTTATTCCTTACTAACTGATTATATGATGTATAACAGTATTGTGTGTTAATTACAATAATAGTACAAAAACATTTTGCGGGGGGACACAGAGGGTTTACGATGAACGTCGCAGCAGAGTTGCCAAGGCGGGCGTTAAATTTGTTAAAGGTACTCAATCAGGTATAAACAACAAAGAATGAATTATTCAAACACAACCCTCCTGCGCGTCTCCATGCATACCCACAAGCGTCTACGAGTAGTAGTTTTTGTTGCTGTTTTTTAGGGGGGAAATTCCAAACGTACGTAGAATTCTAATGCAATGTGTTTGCGGGGTGGGTTCGGGTCCAACCTTGAAGCAAATTAAACAACTCCTGCTTCTTTCAATTCACCTTCAATTTTCTTATACTCGCCCTTAACTTTATCCTCTCGCTTTGGGTTGTTAACATCATCGTCCATTTGTGCCACTTGCTGAACAACGGTCTGCAAGTTGGACGCATCTTCTTGACTAAAATCGTTGGTGTCCCCGGACTTCAAACCTTTCACGGTGTCCCAAAACTGGATGGAGTCAGACTTAACAGTCTTAACAAACGATGGATCCAAATCTTTCCCAAAGTTCGGCCCCTGCGCGGCCTTTTCAAATCGGTTTTCGATTTTGTCGGCAGCCATTGTTAACTGTTTTAAGGGGTCGCTCCCGGGGGCCGAGCCTCTCAGCACGCCCGCAGTGGCATAGGAGCAAAGGGCAAGCGCAACGACGCAAGTACTAACAACTTTCATCTTTTCGAACTGGTATGAAATATGAAATGCTTCGTTGAATGTTTGACGAAGAATTTTTTATGTACAATGTTATATAATCTATTTGTTTCCCAATACACTCCCCTCTGCTTCATTTTTTCTATCCCAACCTTATCGGTGAAAACTGGTTCATCAAATTGTTAGTCACTCTCTGTTTTAGTTGCTATTTTTTTAATTTTATTTATTATAATAATAATAATAATAAGGCGCCTAATAAATAAACATACTACTGTAATAATTTAATATAATAATAATAAAAAAATAAAAAATACTACTTCTACTACTACTACAACTACAAAAAAATCATTATCAAGAATAATAATAATGATGTGATTGTTCTTCTTTTTTTGTCTTCTTCATCATCATCAACTAATTTTAGAGAAGAAATCGCTTCTAACATCGATAATTAAGGAGTATTATAATATTATTTAGTCTCCTCATTCAATATGAAGTAATAAAGATGAGATATATAAATAATGATACCTTAATTAAAGAAACGTGATATTACTATTCTAATACTACTTAAGACTACACCTGCTGCCCTCTGATGCTTTTGATCGACCAATACAGCAGAGCAAAATTTCAATGAAAGTACACGTAGTAGCACAGGGAAAAGAAACGCACGCACTAAAGGTCGGGAATGAAGTTTCCCCTATTTATAATTGTTTAACATATACACAGTATCGTAATTATCTAGCATTACTACGATATATAGTCTTCAGAGTCCGTATTTATACTATGTTGGTGCCCCCCTGTTTTTATTAGATTTTGGGACACTAATCATCTCTTTGTTCCTCGCTTTCAGTTTTAAAGCTTTGTTATAGTGTTATTAATAGGGTAATAATTTAAAGATGTTGGATGTTGGATATTGGATGTTGGAGCAAGCAAACACACCGAAGATCGAGCAAATTGAGCCCTCGTTACATTGTATTTCTGTTGATGAAGTATTTAAACGCGGTACGTGTGGTTAGCAATTTGGGAAATGAAAACAATTACATATAGGAAATATCCATGTATTGTTTTTTGTACTTTTAGAACGGGCTACTGTAATTAATTTAATTAATGACTAACTGCATCACCGCCCTTTTTCTTCTTTCAGAATTCTTTGAATATTTTTTTTTCACACTTGCTGGCGACTAAAACGGTAAATCGATTTTCTTTTTCGTTACTTTCATTTTGTTTTGTTTTTTGATAGGGGGACGTCTTCTTCTTTTCTATTCTTTTAGACAGACTATTGGTTATTAATTTAAAATGGGAGTTTAAAATACGGCGATTACTACTTTACTATCCACTCCATCCCAGTGATCCGTTTTACAATTTGTCAAATCATTGCACAACAGCGTTGAGCTTGACTTGACTTTATTTGGTGTTACAAACTGTAGAGGAACGTGGAAATTTAGAAGAAATCCAGATTGGAGGAGGAAAGGGCCTTCGACGGGTGAATCAGTTTTTTTGTTTTATTTATTTTCTTTCGCCCATTATTCAGTGTTTAGTAAAGAAACCAGATTATCCAGTAAACGGTCCACCACACTTTTTTCTCTTTTTTTTTGGTAAATTAGAATGTACTCCCTGCTGTGACAATAAGAAACTACTAGCAGTGCTGGTAAGTAATGGGAATTACACTGGAATAGCACAATCTTTTACATTTTGGAAAACAAACGTTCACTTGTGAAGTGATGTTTGTAGTCTCCCCACCTGTTTGTGCCTATATAAAAAACAACATTTGCCGTTCTGCATTTTTATTTTATTTTTTATTATCTGCTGTTGTTTGTACTAAAGCACTAATTATAATGTAAGCACTTCTGCGGCAGGAACCTGCATGATCGGTGCAAAGGTCAAAGTGATAATTCTCATCGTGAAAAGGAAAGTGAATAGTGCACATGAAACCGTCGCATTCCGTGGGTGTAAAAGCAGGGAACACAAAAGGCCCGCCTAAAGGCACACTTCGATAGAGAACAGTTCAGGAAAAGGTTTAGCACGAACTGACTGTGTTATTCACCATGCCCGCCCGAATGAAGTCGCACAAGAACGAGGTGGTTAAGCCAAAGAAAACCTCGAGAAGTTTAACGGGGCTTCTTCGCCAACACCAAACATTACAAGATGAAGTAGAAGAGGCGGACAGAGTTGAGAAGGCGAGGAACGAAGCGCCGCCCTTTACGAACAAAGCCTTGTACTGCCTATCGCCTGAAAACTGGTTTCGCAAGGCAACCATCGCCATAGTCTACAACAAGAAGTTTACAGGCTTCATTATCTTTTGCATCGTACTGAACTGTATATTCCTTGCCATAGGAAACCCCGCATGCCAAAAATTAACTTCGGCAAGTGCAGTTGAAGCAGCCGTTGCCACCGGTAAATGCGCGGAGCAAGATATACAGATATTCATAGTTTCAGAGATAGCCGGCTGGGTGTTCACTGGCATTTTTACCCTTGAGTGTGTTCTTAAAATTTTAGCCCAGGGCTTAATTATGGATGAGTATACTTACTTAAGAGACGGGTGGAATTGGTTAGATTTTTTTGTTGTAGTTATTGCATGGATTTCCGTGCTTCCGGGTGTCTCAAACTTGTCTTCGTTGAGAACATTCCGTGTTCTGCGACCACTACGCACACTGACAACAATTCCCGGCATGAAAACGATTATCAAGTCCGTTTTGTCCAGTTGCAACCAGCTGGCAAATGTCCTGATGCTTTGGATATTCGTATTCATGCTGTTCGGGATCGTAGGTCTACAACTTTTTTCGGGGCTTTTTGCTGGACGATGTTACCTCGTCACCCCAAACGGTACAGGACTCGGGCAACCCTTGTTCGAATTAGATGAAATAGACACCAATCTGTGCGGCCTTGCGACCGCGACTGGCGTGGGTTGTGATTCGAGGAGTACAACGTGCAAACCCGTGTACGACACTCGACAGTGTACTGATGTATGGTACGGAACCGCAGAGATGAGAGGCGAAAGCGGGATGTCATCGCGTGTTTGCATGCGCGCCCCTCAATCCGAAAAACCAGATTTTGGGTTCTCAAATTTTGACAACATTTTCTACGGCGCTTTGACCGTCTTTACGTCCATCACGCTGGAAGGCTGGGTAAATGTGATGTACAATCTTCAAGATACGTTCGGAAGAGACTACGTCGTTATTCCGTACTTTATTTTCCTTATTCTTTTTGGTTCATACTTTCTTGTCAACTTGGCGTTGGCGGTCATATGGCAAGAATATGACAATACAAGCAAAGCAGAGAAGGAAACGAAATTAAAGGAAGAAATGCTCCAGCAGGCCTCGGAAACGGAAGAGCAAACGAAGGAACGGAATAAGGCCAAAGACCCTATCGAAGGGAAAGCAATCTGCAAAATCTGTAACAAAGTAACTGATGTGGTCCAGCACCAAGCTTTCGAAACCGTTATAACTGTGTTTATTATATTGAATACAGTGGGCTTAGCCATGGACGTGCACCCTATGCCATCTGATCTGGAGTATTTTTTGACGATTGCAAACATTATATTTTCTTCCATTTTCTTTTTGGAAATGGTGCTGAAATTGATTGGCCTGGGTCCCAAGGCGTACGTCCAAGACCCGTTCAATTTGTTCGATGCGTTTGTTGTGATTCTCAGTTT
>JACLAC010022019.1_pt1 | contig 11284 bp, 14 predicted proteins | sample 8027881 | NCBI WGS metagenome assembly JACLAC01 (sample SAMN15725517, study PRJNA655200) | protist metagenome | isolation source: fluorescence activated cell sorting (FACS) single amplified genomes of... | place: Spain: Blaines Bay Microbial Observatory, Mediterranean Sea | collected 2016-01-19 | reverse complement strand
CTCGACATAACCGGAACCAAATTCCTCGTGCTTACAGCCGCAGGAGCGGTCGGGATGCTCACACTGCCCCTCACTGATGATCCGGCCTTCGGTTTCCGCCGTTTCCGGTTGCTCCTCATTCGAACTGGTCGCCGCCGAAACTTCACCACCTCGACTCACCTGTAAACGGTGCTGGCGAATATAGTCCCAAGCCGTAGGCGTCAAAATTGCGTCGGGTACAAAACTGAATTCCCTTTCGCCCTGATGCGCCCGGCTGAGCAAATCGCCGGTGACAACCGTATCATCTATATGCAAGACCGCGGCCACTTAACTACCCGATATGGCCCGTCAGCCCATCAACTGGGCGAGGAATCACATGTACGCTGCGCAGTTCACCAACGCGCTGGGCAGCTTGCGCGCCAGCGTCGACCGCCGCTTTAACTGCCGCCACATCGCCCTGGACCAACACCGCCACCATGCCGCTACCGACGCGCTTCTGGCCCGCATAGCTCACATCTGCCGTCTTCAACATCGCGTCAAGTGCCTCAACGACACAGACCAGACCGCGGGTCTCTACCATACCCAATGCTTTCATTATTCTATCCTCCTCTACAAGTATAGCGCGACGAGATCGTCGTGGGGGCGGGGAATGACGTGCTGCGAAACCAGTTCGCCCACACGCTCAGCAGCCTCAGACCCGGCGCTAACCGAAGCCTGCACCGAACCAACATCGCCGCTGACCATAACGGTGACATACCCGCCACCAATCTCCTGCACCTTGAGAATGTCGACATCAGCCGCCTTGCTCATTGCGTCAGCGGCCTCGATCACGCCCGTCGCCCCCTTGGTCTCAATCAGCCCCAAAGCCCGGACGGCACCATCTGACCTGTCGTCACCATCGGCGCGCTCGGGCACGATCGCGCCCAGTTCGTTGTGTGGACGGGGAATCACATGCACCGAGTGCACCTGACCGACCCTGGCCGCCGCGGTCGAGCCGGCGTCGACCGCCGATTTGACCGCAGCTACATCACCCGAGCAAAAAATAGTCACCAGACCGGAACCGACTTTGTCCCAGCCCAACAGCTGCACGCTAGCCGCCTTGGCCATCGCGTCGCCGGCTTCGATAACCCCGACCAGCCCTACGGTTTCCACCATGCCTATTGCATCCGACATCGCTTACCTCCTAAGTAATTGTGCGAATTTTTCATGTTTATTTTTCTAAGTGTACCTTGCGGGCATTCGCCAAATCAACGGCGTTGCCTTCGTCCGTATCGATGTGAACTTCCAAACACTCTTTGTCACTGATCCGACTGATCAGTCCCTCAAGTACCCCACCCTGGTTACCATCTATGACCAATCGCATCGGATCCCCCGGCTCGACGCCATAATACTCGGCTTCGGCCGGGCTCATATGCACGTGGCGCGCCGCTCTTATCACCCCGTGGTCCAACTCCAAACCACCGGCCGGCCCCACCAGATAACAACCCGGCGTGCCTGTAGTGTCGCTACTGACACGCACCGGTGCGTCGATCCCCAGGAAACGGGCATCGGTAAAGGCCAGCTCAACTTGATTATAATCTCGCAACGGCCCCAAAATCCGCACATTAGCGATCATCTGTTTGCGCGGGCCAAAGACCGACACCGTCTGTTCCGAGGCGAAAGCGCCCTGTTGGTAGAGCATCTTCTGCACCGTCAATTCAGCGCCAGCACCAAAAAGCACGTCCATCGCCTGCTGGTTGAGATGGATATGGCGCGCGGAGATATTGACGACCAATCTCGGCGCAGGAGGTATATCCGTTGCAGCTGCCCGTCCCAACTGCGCATCGGGCAACTGATCGTAGACCGCCCGGCGCACCAGCACCTCGATCTGCGCCCGATCCATACCCACTCCCGTTGCCGCGATTTTTTCTATATCCAATGCCATAATCTATACCTGCAACTGCAAATCTTTGCCCAACGCCTGCAGCGAATCGACGATCCCGACAATCACTGCGTCGGTCGGCACTTTAGCAAACTCCGGCGCAATCCGCGCCGAGCTGCCCTGTACCACAATTACCAACTCGCCCTTGCCCGCCTGGACGGCGTCGACACAGACCATATCACGCCCCGTGGTAACCAGACCGTGCTCTCGCACCGATACGATTTCGACGACTAGAAGTTTCTTGCCGTTGAGGCTTGGGACTTTCGCGGATGAAACCACGTGCCCCTTGACCTGACCTAAGAGCATTAGGTGATACGGAAGTAGTCGACCAAGGCGCAGCGACGCTGGCGGGTAAAGGTCCTTGGCGAAGTCAATCCTTCGCCTGTGGGCCCAGCGATCGAATAGGTTCCAAAACCCTCACCGCCCAAACCGACGCCGGCATACGAGGGACCGTTCTTAACAAAAATGGTAGTATTGGCGGCGCGGGCCATGCGGTGCATATTTTCGATATTGCGCGAATGGATAATCGCGGTGTGCCCGTAGCCATTTTCAGAGATCACCGCCTCGCGGATCGCCTGGTCGATATTCGGGACACGCACAATCGGCAGAAAGGGCATCATCTGCTCCTCCCGCACGAAGACATGGTTGGCGTCGGTCTCGCCGATAAGCATCCGCAACGAATCGTCAAGGTTTAGCCCAATGCGCTCGCCCAACACTGAAGCGTTGCGCCCGACCAGTTCGCGATTGGCCATCGGGTGCCCGTCCGGCCCGTCGACAAAAGCCACCTGTGATAGCGCGTCGATCTGTTGCGCATTGAGTTCGTAGGCGCTGTACTGGACCATCAGCCGTTTGAGTTCGTCGGCGATGCTGTCGATGGCGAAAACCTGTTTCTCGCCGAGACAAAGGATATTGTTGTCGAAGGCGCCGCCGTCAATAATATCGCGGGCCGCCTTGGCCAGATCGGCGGTCTCGTCGACAACCACCGGAGGGTTGCCTGGACCGGCGACGATGGCCTTCTTGGGGCTGGCCAGCGCGGCTTGTGCTACACCCGGCCCACCGGTCACCAACAACAAGCGAATCCCCGGATGGTTGAAAAGATCATTAGCCGACTCCAATGTTGGCTCTTCGACTGCGGTCACCAAGTTGGCCGGGCCACCGACCTTAACCACCGCCTCGTTGATCAGCCGCACTGCAAACATCGAGACCTTCTTACCTGCCGGATGCACATTGAAGACCACTGAGTTGCCCGCTGAAACGATGCAAATCGCATTATTGACCATCGTCGGAACAGGATGAGTAGAGGGGGTAATCGCACCGATAACGCCATAGGGTGCCATTTCGACCACCGTCAGCCCACTATCACCAGTCCATGAGGTCGCCTCTAAGTCTTCAACACCGGGCGTGCTGTCGGCGGCGACCTGATGCTTGAGGATCTTATCCTCATAACGCCCCATGCCCGTCTCAGCCAAAGCCCGACGCGAAAACTCCTCGGCGTATTCGTGCGAGGTTCGGCGAAAAGCCTCGACGATCTGCTTGCGCTGTTCGAGCGACATTTCCACTAATTGCTGTTGGGCACGGGTAGCCGCCTGGACCGCGGCATCGATGGTCTGGAAGACACCGCCCTCTCCCCCAGCCGTGCCGCCGCCGCCCGTATTGCTGGTGACGACACGCTGGACCACTTCTTCGACGATTTTGCGTATATGTTCTTCGTTGACGTTTTGGGCCACGCTATTTTCCTCGCATTCGGGCTTCTACACTATTTCGTGCTTCTACACTATATAAAAGCACATAAGTAAGATCAGGAAAATAATCGGCCTCTCACGGTGCGTCAAGGTCCATTTGCCTTGACATTCGCCCCAGGGACACCCTACCTTGAAATTTCTGCAAATTACAGAAAACCAAGGAGAAAGATATGCGCATCATCCGCTTCTTAGACGAGACCGACACTATTCGCTTTGGCCTGGAATCGCAGGATAATCAGACCGAAGTCCTCACCGGCGACCTCTACGCCGGTTTAACGCCATCCGGCGAGCGGGCCACAGTCAAAAAACTGCTCGCACCGCTCGCACCGAGCAATATCTACTGCATCGGGCTCAACTACCGCGAGCACGCCGCCGAATCCGGCATGGAGCCGCCCACCCAGCCCATAGTGTTCGCCAAACCGACGAGCACCGTCTGTGGCCCCGGCGACGATATTATATTGCCGGCTTGCTGCAATGACGGCCCGGAAGTCGACTACGAATGTGAATTGGCTGTAGTTATCGGCAAGCCCGCCCGCAACATATCCCAGGCCGACGCGCTCGATTATGTGTTAGGCTACGCCTGTGCCAACGATGTCTCGGCCCGTAAATGGCAGCTCAACGCCGGCGGCGGCCAGTGGATTCGCGGAAAGGGCTTCGACACCTTCTGCCCTTTGGGTCCGGTGCTGGTAACCACGGACGAAATTCCCGACCCGCAGAATCTAGGCATCCGCACCATCCTCAATAATGAAACGATGCAGGACCACACCACAGGCGATATGATCTTCTCCGTCGTCGAGATCATCGAGTTCCTCAGCCAAGACACGACCCTGCTGCCGGGTACGGTCATTCTCACCGGCACGCCGCAGGGCGTGGGCTTTGCACGCAAGCCGCCGGTGTGGCTCAAAGCCGGCGATGAGGTGATTATAGAATTAGACCAGATCGGACGTTTGCAAAACCCGGTCGTCGACGCGTAATACCAAGGCAACAGAAAAAAAAATTAAACGGCGCGGCGAGTTTTTTCTCGCCGCGCCGTTTTGCGGCTTGACCCTATATTACAAAACTGCATATGGATGCCAAGCTTAGTTGAGTGCAGGCTAAGGCCGGTCAAGGGGATTAGGCGCAGCGCGGCAGCAGGGCGTTAGCGTGTTGCGATAGCCCATATCACGCACCTTTTTAAAACCATCGCCAATTGTGCTCATTTAACGTAATCAGACCATCGAGATATCCCCTGTCTGCCGTCCTCTGGAACATCTTTTAGATATCGCTGCCAGGCATCGGTCGCCTCAAGCCCCTCCCGAATGGCGGCCGTCAATTGGCTCTGCTCTTGCTTGGTCCAATCGAAATCGGGTAATATGCCTTCGCCGCCCACGCTTTCCTCGTAATTGTGCTTGGCTAGCTCATTATGAAGCTTAAGCGCTAAACCGCTGAGTTTAGCCTCGCCTTCGTCAACGCCCTCTGCCGCCTGGTCGCCAACGTGTAACACGTAAAAACTGTCCATGGGGCCCTTCTTTGTATCGCATACAGCGCCACCCTGCGATTCTCGTACGCTGCCGAAGCCACCGCCCTCGCTTTGGCATAACTCGAACGCTTCATCACTATCTCCGACCTTGTTGAAACTTACAATCTCACCATCTTCGGGCAATTCTTGATACGATACCCATTCTGGCCCCTGCCACCCTGATCACATCGGCCAAAGGAAAAGCCCCCGTCGTATCCAAGCGGCGTTAGCAACCGTCAGGCGGCGTCTCCGGCGCTCTCAGCGACAGCAAAGGAATTCAGAGGCCAAAAAAAGACCCATAGGGCCCTTTAGAACAAGATTTTACTTAATGAATAAACTAAATAAATAGCGCATCACAATATCGACGCGTTGGTCCTGCACACTCAGCTTAAACGGAGGGATACCTTATACAACCACCTCGCAGCGATACGCTGAAAGAAGACCTTCTTAGCATGGAGTTGCTCTACGGGTTGGTGGTCGCGATGATAGTGCTGGTCTTTCTCTTTGCCGGACCGATCGCCCATATCGTTTTAATACAGGCCCGGCCCCGATCAGCCAAGACCGCAATACAAGAGTCACGGGCCCTAACATAGAGAAAGACCATTCGCGTAAAACAACGAAAGGCCCTGAGTAGATACTCCGGGCCTTTTACAATAATCTGCACCTTCCCTCACCCCGCGAGATTCACCTTCTCGACCTTGCCAATAATCGAGGTATCGGTAGGCAGCGGCGGATCAAAGGCGTTGCAGGCCTCGCGCGCTACCTCGACGATCACCGTATCGCCCTCGTTCATCGCGGCCCAAGTCGCGCTCACCTCCGCCTCGCCCGTCAATTCAAGTGCTTCGTCGATATCCTGTATAATGTGCAAGATCTGTCCGCGATAGGACTCTATGCATTGCGAAAGCACCACCGTCCCTACGACTTTGGCCAATTTCATTTACTGGTCTCCTCATCAACAATGCCCACGATCACACTGCGAAACGGCGGCATCTCCCCACCCGTCAACTCCGCTCCAGCCGAGCCCGATTGGGTAACGAGCACCCGACTGCCGATCCCCGCCTGCACCCCGTCGACCGCCACCTGCAAGCCGCCTTGCTCACCGTCCGCCTTCACCACCATAATCTTCTGCCCTTGCAATAAGGCATGTTTACTCGTCGAGATCACCTGACCGATAACGGTACAGACCTTCATGAGACCTCCTTTTCCAACTCTTGACCAAAAGCCTTTAGCGAATCGACAATGCCGACGATCAACGCATCAACCGGCACATCCTTCATCTCCGTCGCCTGCCGTGCCGAACTACCTTGTACCACGACAACCAACTCACCCTCGCCCGCTTGCACCGCATCGATGCAGACCATGTGCTTCTGGGTACGCTGCAAACCCTCGGGGGTAGCGGCAAGGATCTCGACCACTAAGAGTTTGTTGCCCTCTAACGCGTCAACCTTGACGCTGGAGACGACATGGCCTTTGACAATGGCGAGTATCACGCTATATCTCCTCGAAAATGCTCAAGTTGGCCTCAGCGATCTCAGCCTCGCCATAGCCGTAAAAACCAGCGACTTTCTGCAAGACCTGATTCATGAGAATATCGGGGCAAGACGCGCCCGAAGTGATGATCAGCCGCACTGGAAACTTACCCGGCAGCCAATCTTGACTCTCGGCCATCTGCTTCGCGTGGATGTCGAAGTGGCGAATACTATGTCTCGAATTAATTTCATCGCTATTAGCAATGAGAAAACTCGGCATAATTTCCGAGCAAATCTCCACAAGATGCGCTGTATTTGAGCTATTATAGCCACCGACGATCAACGCAAGATCAGCACTGGAACGCAAAAGGGCCCGAGTCGCATTTTGGTTCTGATTCGTCGCATAACAAAGGGTATCATTAGTATCCGCGCAGTGATAGTCGAGGTTCTCCTCGCCATAGCGTTGCCGCATGGCCTCGCGCAAGGTCTCGGTCACTTGCTGCGTTTCCTCGGCGAGCATCGTCGTCTGATTGACCACCGCCACCCTTTGCAAATCGCGTTCAGGATCGAAATGCTTGGAGGCCATCCCGGCGAACTGCCGTTCGAAATCGGCTAAGGCCATCTCACCAGTGATATAGGAGGCAACTTTCTTGGCCTCTGCTTGATCGAGTACCACCAAGGTTTGGGTATGTTCCTTAGTATGCGAATGCGTCGCTTGGGTTTCTTCGTGTTTATACTTGCCATGAATGATAATCGTATAGCCCTCGCGCCCCAATTCCTCACCGCGCTTCCACACCTTCGACACGAAGGGACAGGTCGTATCGTAGTTTTCCCGGTAATCTTCGGCAGAAGTGTCGATGCCGCTCTGCTTGAGCGAGTCCTCAATCTGCAACGTGGTACCAAAAGCCGGGATCAACGCGATATCGCCATCGCCCAACTCATCCTCCGATACCTGGCGCCGCCCCTCGGCGTCGTAGATAAACTCGATACCGCGTTCTTTCAGTTCATTGTTAACCAGGGGATTGTGGATAATTTCGCTAACTAAGAATGTGCGGTGTTGGGGATTTTTCTCGAGCGTCGAAAAGGCCATGTGGATCGCCCGCTCGACCCCGAAGCAAAAGCCGAAATGCCGCGGGATCAGGACCTGTAATTGGCCGATTTCTAATAACGTCGGGCTAAGCGATCGCTTGCCGTTGGCCTGGCGAAAATCCTTGACCTTTTGGATAATCGGACCGGCATAGTGGTTGGGCACTCGATCGAATTGCGTATAGGGCATAAAGACTCCGGGTAGACGATTACAGTATAGTATCACATAGCGTTTGGCTGTCAATAGCTTGACAGTTAACAGCCACAGAGCTAGTCTATGCCGCACATCGTCCCAAACCGATCGAGAGTCAAATTGAATCTGGGAATTGTTCTGGTCAGCGGCGGTCTCGACTCCTGCGTCACGGCGGCGATCGCCGCAGAGCACGTCGAACTGGCCTTCCTACATCTTAATTATCGCCAGCGCACCGAAGCGCGCGAACTCGTCGCTTTCACCGCCCTCGCGGATCACTTCCGGGTCAAAAAACGCCTGGTCGTTGATATCTCCCATATGCACCAGATTGGCGGCTCGAGCCTAGTCGACGAGTCCATAGCCGTGCCGGAAGAAGAGACCGAGGCTGCGCTGCCGAATACCTATGTGCCCTTCCGCAATGCCAACCTGCTCGGTGTTGCGGTGGCCTGGGCCGAGGTCATCGACGCGACCTCCGTCTATATCGGCGCCCACGAGGAGGAAAGCGTCTATCCCGACTGTCGGCACGAGTTTTTCAAAGCCTATGAAGAAATGATCGCCGCCGGCACTGGACCACAAACCCATATTCGCCTGCAAACCCCGTTGATCGCACTCGACAAAACCGCCATTATCCGCCGAGGATTGGAATTAGCGGCCCCCCTGCATTTAACCTGGTCTTGCTACCAGAATACGCATAAGGCCTGCGGCAAATGCATGAGTTGCCGCCTGCGCTTAGCGGGTTTTCTCCGCGCCGGAATAAAAGATCCCATACCCTATGACTGACCCATGCTGCTACAAGCGAACCCGGCCCAATAAAGAGCGTACACCATAATCCCGATCACACCTCGGGAGCCTCCCGCAAGGAGCTTACCATGTTAATCGGCTATGTAAGCGACGAACGCTATATCGCCTTGCACGACGTACAATTTGAGATCTCCAACGAGACGCTGCACATCGAAGCCCGCTCGCGGGCTACCGGCGAAATATTCGCCGATATCCCCCCCGGCCCCTACACGGTCACCTTGCAAAAAGACGGTTTCGGTCCCAAGCGCGCGAAGATCAACCTGACCCCCGACCGACCACATCACTTCCGCCTGCTCTCGCACAAATTGCTCGGCTACGCCTGGCCCAAATGCGTGAAATCTGGAGAGAAAGCCGAATTCCGTGTGCACGCGCTCGAAGCCTATAAACTCGATCTCTACCGCTACGGCTACCAGAAAGAGCACATCCGCCCGCTCGGCTGGTTCGACGAACACGGCCCGCGCGCCACCATGCAAATCACACCCGACGGTGATTATACCCAGACCGGGGTCATGTGGAACAAATTTGGCTATACCAGCCCCAACCATAAGCAGTTTGTAGAAGCCCCCAAACGTTCGGGCCTCTACTATTTCCATGCCAAGGGCGAATCGGGGGCCTTCTTCTCCTTTCCTTGGATCGTAGCCCCGGCGACTCCCGCAAGCGATATCGCGGTGCTCGCCGCCGATATCAACTGGAATGCCTACAACAATTTTGGCGGCCGCTCGAACTATATCCACCCCGACCGCTGTCCGCCCACTCCGACAATCAATGCCCGCCTCGAACTAAAACGCTATATCGACCCCGAACATATCAACTACGACACCGAAGACTATGCCCCTCTCTCCTTCGACCGCCCCGAGCCGATCAACCACATTCCCGAAAACGTCACAATCACCGACCCGATCGCCGGCCGCGCCGCCTGCCATGTCGCTCCTGCCGAGTGGCGTTTCTTGGGATGGCTCGAACGCGAAAACTTCGCCTACGACCTTTATTCAGAGACCCAACTACACTTCGACCGGCTCGACCTCGACCAGTACAAGGCTCTGATCACTACCACCCACCCCGAATACTGGTCGCGCAAGATGTATTATGACGTCAAAGCCTGGGTCCATGAACGCGGCGGCAAATTCATGTATTTGGGCGGCAACGGCCTCAACTGCGAGGTCGAATTCCCCGACGAACAGACCATGGTGGTCAAAAACGGCGACGGGCGCAGCCAACAAGCACAGCAAATAGAGAGCCGCTTCCACATCTACAACGAGTCCGAGGCCAACCTGCTCGGCGTGGTCTTTACCAATCCCGGCATCATGACCGCCGCCCCCTACGAGGTCCTCGACGCCAAGCATTGGATCTTCGCTGATACCGGAGTCAAAACTGGCGATGTCTTTGGCAAAGCCAGTCTGCACGAACGCATTCCTGGCGGCGCTTCCGGCCACGAAACCGATAAAACCTCGCCCTCTTCGCCTGCCAACACCGAAATCGTCGCCCGCGGGCTCAATCCCGACCAGGGCGGCGCCGAGATCGTGCATTACCAAACCGCCAGCGGCGGCGCGGTCTATTCGGCCGGCTCAATTACCTACCCAGCTTCGATCCTCGTCGATAAAGTTGTTTCGCAAATCACCGCCAATGTCATCAAACGCTTCACCACCGTATAGCCAAAGGCCCGATTAAACCTTATATTTGTATTTTTCAGATAGTTTTGAAATCGTTAGAAATTGAGTGTAGATGGCCACTGAGCCCAGTAGAGACCTAGAAATTTTTGCAAATCCCTATCCGGACCGCGACTATACAATCGAGATGGAGTGTCCGGAATTCACTTCGATATGTCCTGTAACTGGGCAACCAGACTTCGGCACCATACGGATCCGCTATGTGCCTGACCAGCAGTGCATTGAGCTTAAATCGCTCAAACTCTACCTCTGGTCCTTTCGCCAAGAAGGCGCTTTCCACGAAGCGGTGACCAATACCATTCTCGACAACCTAGTAGCCGCCTGCGCACCACGGCATATGACCGTGGTTGGAGACTTTAATGTGCGCGGGGGCATCTCTACCGTCGTGACGGCCGAATTCGCCCAAAAGCCATAAGGGCCCCGAACATATCGCCCATTCGAACGGAGACTAAGATGGAAGAAGAACGCGCCGCCGCAGAAGCGGCCGCAGAAGAAGGCCAAGACGAAAACGGCGGCAAACAGGGCAAAACCTGGTACCCCTACATAACCAAGGTCCAGTTCGAGAAATTCCTGTCGCGGCTGGAAAGCAAAGTTCCCGAACAGATCGACCGCGACTACGTGCGCGCCATCATCCGCACCCCTTCAATGATCTACCGATTCCTGCGCGGTATCGAAGCCATGGGTTTGATCGACCGCGACCAGCACCCCACCGCCCGACTCACGCGGTTGATCACCAAGGAGACGCGCAAATTCGCGCTGGCCGAAGTGATTCGTGAACTCTATAAGGAATTGCTGCCTGAATGGGAGCAGACCGACGGCAATATGAGCGACGACGCAGTCGTCGACTATTTTCGCGACCGCACGGGCATGGGGCGCGATTCGGCGAACAAGATGAAGATGTTTTTCAAATATCTTATCGGCGAGGCCAACT
>JACLAC010005772.1_pt1 | contig 11285 bp, 10 predicted proteins | sample 8027881 | NCBI WGS metagenome assembly JACLAC01 (sample SAMN15725517, study PRJNA655200) | protist metagenome | isolation source: fluorescence activated cell sorting (FACS) single amplified genomes of... | place: Spain: Blaines Bay Microbial Observatory, Mediterranean Sea | collected 2016-01-19 | reverse complement strand
CCAGTGGATTACAGGCCAGACCTGTCAGTATAAGCAGGATACCGATTAAGAATGCAGGTTGCCGGATTAGTGTGTGCACGTCAGGTCATTGATTTGAGTAAAAAGATTATTATGGGTGTGATGTACAAAGCTATATAGGAATGATTGGTTATATGATTTTATAAGAGCATAAACGTTTTATCTTAAGTGCTTGTTGGTTTTTTAACGGAATTTGGGCATAACTTGTTCGGCAAATAATTGCAGTCCATCGTCTTGTGGCATATCCATAAACCATAGCATAAAATGGCTTATCCCTTTAGCACAATAAAGCCGAATTCGTGCTTCTATTTCTTCTGGAGTACCTACCAGATAGCGTTCGGTTAAGCTGTCTGGGAGTATGTCGCTTGTGCCGTCTATAAAAGCTTGTAAGGCTGTGTCTGTATTGGGTTCTGAGCCTAGGTCAAGCATCTGCTGGAGACGTTGACGCAAGATATTATAGTTCGGTGCAATAAGTATCTGAGTCTCTAAACTGAGCTCTAAATCCGTTAGTGTACGGCCAACATTTTGGCAAGCATTCCCTAACATTGCTAGGCGTCGGTCCAATTCTTCAAGGCTGACCGGGACGGTGTTCCAGCCTTGAGCACGGCGGGCACATATCTCTAGCATGTTTGGATTTACTTCGCCAATCCAGATCGGTGGATGAGGAGTCTGTAGGGGTTGGGGTTGGCATACTGCCTGATCCAGTTGATGGAAGCGGCCTTGATAATCAACGGGATCAGTAGCGGTCCACAAAGTAACGGTCAGATCAATTGCCTCGTCCATATAAGCAATGCGTTCTGCTATGGCTTCATGCCAGAACACCCCATAGGCTTGTTGTTCACGCTGGTTATTGCCTAAATCAAAAAAGTGGATTAGACGTCCATTTGAGAGCTGATCAAGCGTAGCACTCATCTTGGCTGTCATAGAGGGATAGCGTAGGGCATTGGATTGGTGAATCAGTCCCAAAAGAGCATTGTGGGTACTACTGGCCAAGGCTGCTATGGTTGTCCAGCCTTCTAATATGGCTTCGTCCTTGCCTAGCATCAGGTGATCGGCTACCCAAAGAGAATCGTAGCCTAAAGCATCAGCAGTCTGGCCGCTAGCTAGGGTAAGAAGAGGATCAAGTGTGGCGTAATTAGGGGTACGAAAGTGAAGATTACCCGGGCTGGCAAAGATGGGTAAACAAAAGCCGAAACGGATATGTTGAGTTGTTGTTGACGGCATGGTATTAACCTTTCTATAAAGGTTCCTCTACGGTGAGTAATTGATTAATGGGAAGAGGTCCGGAAAGCGTTTGTTGTTGCCCGGAGGGCCATCTAACTTGGATAGAATCGATGCTAGTAGCGTGGTCTAAACCAAAATAAAGAGGCAATAGACTTTGGGCGAGGTAACCGGAGAGGCCATCATGTCTTTTGCTATAGATGTGCTCATCAGCATATACCCGGATGAGTGCACCAAGGCCACTGCGGTTAGAAGCTGAGCCCACTAGATTGATTTTTAGATAGCCTAGATCAGGCTGTTGCTCTGTCAAGTTGCTAAGTAGGAGCATGGGAGCTGAGTTGAAATCATTGGTAACAATGTCCAGGTCGCCATCTAGGTCTAGATCAAGGACAATGCCGGCGCGTGAACCTAAGGCGCCGTATACTTGGAGTTGACCGCTTTGATTGTGGCACTGCTGATGATCATAGTCGGCACCGGAACAATCCAATTGGAACCATGGTGTAGTGGTGCGTCGATGTTGACGTGGTTCAATATTTAAGAGGAATTCACTAGCCACAAACTGTTTTCCCCGGGCGTTTAAAAGTAGGGAATTGATGCCATAACGGAAGGGGTAATTCATACCGGCGCTAATAAAGATATCTTCCCAGCCATCGGCGTTAAAATCGGCCGTACAGATGCCCCAGGGCCAGTATGTTTCAAGTCCGAGTGTCTGTGAGATTTCTTCAAATATACCATTGTTACGGTTATGAAATAAGGCATTGCCGAATAGGGCACGCCCATTGCTTTTTAAGAAATCTTCAGGGTAAGTCATTAGGGATTTTTTTTGTTCGTCTTGGCTAGGGATATCCTCACTCATATCGGAATGCATGTCGGTAACAAACAGATCAAAAAGGCCGTCATTATCATAGTCAAAAGATTTTACTCCCATAGATCCCCATGGAGTATTTGGAAAGTATTCAAGGCTGTGATTGACAAAACCCTTGCCGGCCATGTTTTGATAGTATACATCGTGGCCTTGCATATTCAATACATATAAATCTGGCCAATCATCCTTATTAAAATCTACCGTGCTAGCGGCACCTGACCAGGTAGAATCTACTAGGCCTAGCGTACTAGACATTTCTTTAAAACGTCCATTCCCCAAGTTATGAAAAAGCAGGTTGGGTTCGTGGCGCTCTGGTTTTAAATGGCCACCAAAGGCGTCTTTGAAGCCGGGATAATAGGTTAATTGGCTATCTAAGCGGACTGCCTGGTCAAACGTGAAACGTCCAACGTTGGATAAAAAAAGATCGAGATAGCCATCACGATTATAGTCAAAAAAAAGGGCACCGACAGAATGGCCATAGTAGTCAAGGCCCGCCGTTGTGGTGTGATTGGTAAAGTGTCCTGTACCGTCGTTGAGTAAGAGGACATTGCCATCGCGTACAGCAGTCACATATAGATCCGCATCGCCATCGTTATCGATATCTGCAAATGAGGCGGCTACACATACCCGATCGGCTATAGCAAGTTGGGGTGTGGTACTATTGGTGAAGTGACCCTTACCAGTATTGAGCCATAACTGATTGGGGCCTGCTTGATTGACAAAATAAAGGTCAGGATAACCATCATGATTAACGTCGGCACTGGCTAAACTGCTGCCGTGATCATAGTGGTTGGCGCGATGGTCTTTGCCTGAGTCTTTTAGACTCCGGTGTTGGAAGGTAATGCCACTGGAATCAATGTGATTTGTAAAAGTAAAGTTGTGGAAAACAGTATATGAGCTAGCGTTTTGCTGTTGAACTAGTTGGCGTTGCGCCAAATCGGGTGGTTGGCGTATTGAAGGGGGGATATAAAGTGGTTGGACGCTAGTATGGTAGTTTTCTGAGAGCGATTCTTGGCGGTCAAAAATTACTGGAATAGCTTGGGCGAGAAAGACTAATAAGCAGACACCACCTAGAGCTATAAATTGTTTGGCCAGCGGCGATTTTACTTTTTGAGCACTCAAGATTATTTGGCTACATAGATGAAATATTGGATGGATTGTTAGCAACGGTATCAATCCTTACAATATACTTAGTGTTGATACGGTTGGCGAGGCTTATGATGGCTAGCCTATGTTGTTTATGATTGATGCAATATATAACTGAGGAGTACGTTAAAATGAGTGGGGAAATAAATCAAATGAATATGACGTTGGAAGATGAGCAGTTCTTTCATAGAGAAGGATATCTTGTTCTTGAGGGGGTGATTGAACAGGAATATAATGCGCGCTTGATACGTGAAGTCGATGTGTTGATTGAAGATCGAGAAAAAGAGGATCAGCGTTTACTGGTAAGTTATCCCGAGATGGGGATGTTGACCTCTTATCCGCCAATCATTGATCGCTTAGAAAAATTATTAGGGCCACGTTTTGCTATGCATCATATTCATTCGGCGCGCCATGATGCGGGTAATGGTGGAGTTCACTGGCATCAAGATTACGAACAGTTACCGCAAACGAATCGCTCACATATTATGGTCCATGTTTTTTATTATATGAGTGGTCTCAACGGTGAGGTAGGCGATTTATTATTAGTGCCTAAGTCACAAAATATTATTATCCAAAATGGTGGTCTAGGGCTTTTTGGAACTGGAGATTTGCCTGGATCATTGTGTCAAGACAAGCTATTACCTGGTTCGGCGGTGATAGTCCATTCGGCTTTATGGCATGCGCGGCGTCCCAAACCTGGAGGGGAAGGAAGATCGCGTTATTTTATTGATGTTTCGTATTGTCAAGATGGCGTGCAGTGGCCTAGTTATGGTGGTCTGGACAATATGAATAGGATTAATGCGATGGCACTGGATAAGGGCTGTGGCCGCGCTGGTCGGTATAATTATTTATATGATACAAGTAAATTTTTTAATCAAGGTGAGTACCGGGAAAATTTTGACCAGAAAAATCAGGGCAGCTTAGCATTACAATTGAAGGGAGAGGGAGATGGCGCTTAAGGCGACAAAGCGGATTTTGGTAACGGGGGCTACGGGTAAGGTTGGGCAGCAATTTATCGATAGAGTGTTGAGCGAACCGCAGTGGGATGGGGTAATTATACGTGCTTTATGTCATAATCGTTTACTGGATGCGACGGATCGTTTAGAGGTGGTACGTGGATCCATCGCTGAACGTGATGTGGTAGCACAGGCGATGGTTGGAGTAACGCATGTGTTGCATCTAGCTACGTGTAAGGAAACGCCTAATCAGGTAATGGATATAACGGTAAAAGGATTGTTCTGGCTATTAGAGGAGTGTCGCCAGACAGATACATTTGAGCAGTTTATCCTTGTTGGCGGGGATGCAGGTATAGGACATTTTATTTATCCACATCCGATACCAGTAACCGAAATGCAGACGCACAGTGCTTATGAGGGATGTTATGCACTGTCCAAGGTGCTCGAAGAGGTTATGTTGGAGCAGTACTACATCCAGTATGATTTAAATGGGTGTTGTTTACGCGCCCCGTGGATTATGGAAAAAGATGATTTTAAATATACTTTATCGTTTGGTGAAGATGTATTTGGTGGTCCTAAATGGCGTGAATTGGTTGGCGTGGAGCAGGCGGATGAATATATTGCCGCCGGCACGGTGCCATTAATGGTGGATACAGATGGTCAGCCTGTGTTGCGTAATTTTGTCCATGTTGAGGATTTAGTTGAAGCCATTTTGGCGGCTTTGGGGCATACTGCAGCACGGCAGCAATTATTTAATATTTGCATGAATGAGCCGGTTGATTATGGGGTCTTAGCAACTTATTTGGAACAGACGCGAGGATTACCCAATATTGAGATTTCAACGCCGTTTCACAGCACATGGTTAGATAATACCAAGGCTAAATTTTTATTGGGCTGGCGGCCCCAATATGATTTAGCTCGTTTGGTAGATAGTGCTTGGGCATATGAGCGCAGCGCCGACCAGCCGCGTAAGATCTGGTATCCAGGTTAAATGCATATATTATGGTAGAAGTAGGGGACTGTCACTGCTGAGCTTTGAGGGGCCAAGGCGTTTTGTGGATCAAGCCGGTTGCGTGTGATCCTGCTTTTATGTTGTTTGGGTCCGCGTCCGTATTTGATCTAGGCTAATGGCTAGTAAGAGTACAACGCCACGCGTTACATCTTGCCAGAAACTCGATACATCCATCAAGGTCAAGCCATTATTTAACGTCCCTAAGAGCAAGACTGCCAAGAGCGTGCCCCAGAGGCTGCCACGTCCACCAAAAAGACTGGTACCGCCCAGGATGACGGCAGCAATAACGGTGAGCAGGTGTTGGCCGGCTGCATCTGGGGCCGCTGCACCTAACATTGCTGCTAAAATAAGACCGCTCAAAGCGCCGCTCAGGCCGGATAAGGCATATAGTATAACTAGCGTGCGATGTACTGGTACGCCAACTAGGCGGCTTGCTTCTGGATTAGAGCCTGAGGCATAAACGAAGCGGCCGAAGCGTGTTTTGGCGAGTATCCAGGCTAATACTAGATACAATAAGATCATTAGGATTAGCGGCACCGGTGTGCCTAAAATACGCCCACTACCAAGCCAATTAAAGTCGGCTACCATAAGGGGTTTGGTTAAGCCCCCGGTTAAGACTAACGATAAGCCGGTAATAACGCTCATCATGCCCATGGTGGCGATAAGTGGGTTTAAGCCTAGGCGCATGGTGAACAAACCATTGAGGCAACCGATAACTAGGCCTAAGAGTAGGGCTAGTACTACAGCTGGCCAAATTCCCATACCGCTACTGTACAAGAGGGCTAAGACCACACCAGACATACCAGCTACAGCGGCCACGGAAAGATCTAAGCCGCCGGCGATAATTAGTGGCGTTTGGGTGGCACACATCAGGCCGATAAAAGCCATATTAGCACCAATGCTCATCATGTTGTCAAAGGATAAGAACCAGGGTGAAAGAAGAGAAAATGTGGCAACAATAATCAGGTAAAAGATGAGTAATAGACTAGTACTAGAACTAAATCGGTCTAGAAAAGAATGTTTAGGAAGGGCGGATGATTGGGTCTTCACAAAGCGTTACTCCTGAGTTGTTTCAGTGCGGGTTGCTGCATCCAATAGAGTCGCCGGATCTAGGTCGTGATCAAAATGGTCTACTACTTGGCCTCGATCTAGGACAATAGCTTGGTCACAGATGCCAGTAATTTCCTCTACATCTGTGGAAGCGATTAATATGGCTAGCCCTTGATCACTCAATTGCCGTAACATAGTGTACAAGGTCTGGCGTGCACCCAGGTCTACCCCCCGGGTTGGTTCTTCAAGAATGAGTAAGTGCATATCTGCAACTAACCAACGTGCTAAGCAGATCTTTTGCTGGTTACCACCAGAGAGAAAACGCATAAGCTGGGAAGAGTTTTTTGCCTGAATATCTAGTGCGCTAATCCAGTGTTCTATATGTTCTTGTTCAAGTGGGGACGCAATTGCCCCCCCAACGTACAAAGCGTTCTACAAAGGGCAAAGTCATATTGGAGCCCATATCTAAGTCGGGCAAGATACCTTCACGTTGGCGTTCTGCGGCTACGAAACCAATACCCACATCACGTCCATGACGTGGAGTACTTGGCATATAGGGGCGACCATTAAGGTTTATACGACTAGTTGGTAGTGGTCCTAAAGCGCCAAAAAGGGCACGGCCTACTTGAGCAATACCTGAACCAATTAAACCAAAAAGTCCGGTGATCTGGCCACTATGGACGGTCAAGCTAAAATTGTCCAGCGTCTTTGGTATAGTTAGGTGTTCGACGTGTAGAATAGGTTCCCCAATAGCTGCGGCATGTTGTGGATAGAGGGATTCTATCGTGGTGCCCAGCATCGCTGTTAAGATTTTTTGTCGCGATGCTTCATGAGTAATAAAAGTGCCTGCATTACAACCATCGCGCAATACGGTAATATGGTCTGCTACTTGAAAGACCTCATCAAGATAATGCGATATATATACAATAGCGACGCCTTGGTTTTTGAGGCGATCAATAATGCCAAATAAGCGTTGAGCTTCTTGATCGGAAAGAGCTGCTGTGGGTTCGTCCATGACTAGTACGCGCGCTTGGCTGGCCAGCGCGCGGGCAATTTCAACTAGACGTTGTTCAGGTGGAGGTAATTGATGTATTGGTTGGTCAGGGTTGACATTAAGGCCTATTTGTTGGAGTAGATCCTGTGCTCTAGCGCGCATGGTGTTGCGATCGATCAAGTTAAGACCACAACAACGGTAAGAAGGGATTGCGTCGATAAAGATGTTCTCAGCAACACTCAGATCGGGTAAGACTGCGATCTCTTGTGGTAAGATGCGGATGCCATACTGCAATGCCGCATGTGGATCGGTTGGGGTAATGGTAGTACCGTCTAGCTGAACAGTGCCCTGGTCGCGCTCATAAATGCCACCAAGAATTTTCATTAAGGTTGATTTACCTGCGCCGTTAGCTCCTAATAAGGCCAAGACCTGGCCGGCATCTACCTGTAAATTGACCCCTCGCAAAACGGCAGTAGCACCAAAGTATTTCCAGATGTTGGCCATTTCAAGCCGTAGTGGTTCTTGCACAAAAAATCCTTTTATTGGGCGGGAATCAGGTCACGATAGCTTTGTAGCTCTGGGTTTTTTTTAAGACTAGATAGATGTTCCACAAAGGCTTCTTGAGGAAAGATATAAGTAGCACTGGGAGTAGTACTGCATTCAATTTGGGGATAGAACTGGCAGATGTTAGCAGGGGTGACCACGACATGTTGGACCAGTACCGCTGGGGGGACCTGGTGGCCAGCTAAACGCATTAAGGCTAGAGGAATCAGGTAATTGCCGTAGCGTTCGGGAAAATAACCGATGGAGGCGACCATATGCTCTTCGCTCATCAAGGTTTCTAATTCATCGGCACCGTTGCCAACAACCAAGACCATTTCCTGTCGTCCTGCTTGTTGGACGGCACGCAGCATACCGGTAGCTGCTTGGTCGTTGATTGCTGTGATCATAATGGGGACATCGGGGGGAATGCGCCCGAGTACATTACCCATTTGCTGGAAGGAATACTGTAAGGTGTTCTTGGTGTCAATACGGATAATCTGATCTGGTGGAAAAGCAGACATCGCTGCCATAAAGCCTGCTATCTGACCTTCGGTACGCATAGCGGGGATGGCGCCTGATTGGGGTAACTCACCAATAACAAGATAACCAGTATGGGCTTTTTCTGCACCGAAATGTTGAATGGCGGCTTGACCTAGATAAGAGCCGCACATAAAACCAGAACGGGGGTTGTTGGCGCCAAAGAAGGTAGCACCTGGCATCGGAATATCAATCGCTACAACGCCGGTTTTGGCGCGGTCAAAGCGTTGCATAATTACGGGGCCAAAATTCACATCCGTTTGGAATTCAATGACAAAGTCTGTGCGTCGTCGGACAAAGCTTTCGGCATTAGCCAAGGCCGTGGGCCCATCTAAGCGGTTGTCAGTGACAAAAAGTTCAATGCCTGCCGTTTGGGCATTCGTTTGGATACTTTCTTCTACTTTGATACCAAAGACCATATCACGCTGTAGATTGGCAAAGCCAAATACATACGATGTGCCATTGCGCGGTGGGGTATGGTCCATAGCTGCCGCTACCATCTTTTGCAATTGGGTGGCGGCAAGCTGTGTGCCGTTGTGGTTAGTCGGGTCGAAACCATGAAAATCGGCAGCGATTAACGGCGCAGAGAAGATTAACAGCATGGTGATACTACACAGAGTAAAATGTGTTTTCAAGATGTTTCCTCCATTGTTTAGGGCATCATTGGATGCGGCTAACAAATAGGAGATACATGCTAACTATGTCAAGGATTGTCTATGTACAAGGTAGTATTGATGCCGGCTGCTTACGTAAATTATTGCCTTAGTGATATCCAGTGCTTACTATAGTCGCCATCTGGTAGCATGCCGCTTTGATATGAGATGTGTTGAAGGTCTTGTGAATAGATGATAAGGAGTAATGTCCATGCCCGAAAAAAAAACAGCGCTGTTCCAGCGTGATTTACACCGAGAGTATCCGGTTATGGTACGGGGTGAAGGGATTTATTTATATGATGAAAATGATAAATGTTATATAGATGGGACGGCCGGGGCCGGCAATGTTACATTAGGGCATGGACAGCAGGAAATTGTTGCTGCTATGGCTGATCAAGCACAGACTCTAGCGTATTGCTTTTCCGCTTTTTTTACAAATAGACCAGCCCATCAACTAGCCGATCGTATTGCTGCATTAGCTCCCGATAATTTAAACTACGTCTATTTTGTGTCTGGTGGCTCAGAAGCTAATGAGGCAGCATTTAAAATTGCACGCCAATATCACCTTCAACAAGGCAATGCCCAAAAGCAGAAAATCATAGCACGTTGGCGTGGTTATCACGGTGCTACAATGGGAGCGTTAGCGGCTACCGGTATGCCGTGGCTCCGAACCCCATTTGCACCGTGGTTGCCGGACTTTCCTCATATTGATTCTTGCTATCCTTATCGTTGTCCTTTAAGCGGGTGTGGAGGAAATTGTAATTTAGCCTGTGCGGATCAGTTAGAACAGACTATTCTGGCTGAAGGGCCGGAGAATGTTGCAGCATTTATTGCTGAGCCTGTTGTTATGGGAGGTATTGCGGTAGGGATTCCGCCTGAAGGGTATTATCGACGTATTCGCGCGATATGCGATCGCTACAATGTGCTCTTTATTGCCGATGAAGTAATCACGGGTTTTGGGCGTAGCGGCCGATTTTTTGCTATAGAACACTGGGATACAGTGCCGGATATGATTGTTTTTGGAAAGGGGGCTAGTAGCGGCTATGCACCTTTAGGAGGGGTGGTAATTCACAAAAAAATCCACGCTAGTTTTGCCTCTGCTGAAACGCTTTTTGCACATATTTTCACTTATGTGGATAATCCGGTAGCTATGCGCGTTGGATTATCCGTGCTGGATAAGTTGGCAGCAGATGATATTTTATCGCATGTACAATGTATTGGTACATATATGCTGGAAAAGGCTCAACAATTATTACGACATGACTGTGTAGGAGAAATTCGTGGTTTAGGATGCATGCTGGGTATTGAGTTGGTTCGTCAGCGGCAGACGAAAGAGCCTTTTCCTGTACAATGGAATGTAGCTGGGCGCATTGTCGCTGCCGCTTTTGAACGCGGCTTAGCGTTAACTGGTACTCAGACAGGAGCAGATTGGATTGAAGGAGATGATTTACGCTTTTATCCACCATTGGTGATTAGCCGGGAGCAAATCGATGTCGCGTTAGAAATTATCGATGCGGCGTTAGTTCAGGTAATGCGCGAATTGAACGATTCATTTGGGTAGGCAGCCGCCAATTTGTCAATTTTAACGGATGTTTTTATACCGGCTGATAAATAAAAAAAGGCACCGTATCGTTAAAATACGGTGCCTTTTTTAAATGCTATACAATAAAGTACTTAGACGATAATTACGGCATCAGCAGCCGGGCCCTTAGGACCTGCGACTACTTCAAATTCAACTTGCTGTCCATCACTCAAAGACCGAAAGCCTTCGGCTTTGATAGCGGTATGATGTACAAAGACATCAGATCCGTTTGGACGTTCAATGAAACCAAATCCTTTTGCATCGTTGAACCACTTAACGGTGCCAGTCTCACGCTCTGCCATGGATACTTCACTCCTTCTTTCCGTGGGTTTTTATTGTAACAGAACGTTCTAAATCGACATCAGATAAGGATAGCACCACGTTAGGCTCAACGGTAGGACAACTACTTTATGTAGGATCTAAATTTTGGTTAAGAAACTACGTCAGGTAGGAAACTACGTTTGGCCTCGGGTAGGAATCACAAACTACTGGGATTAAAAGAACGACTGCCAACTATGTGAAACTACAATATATGGCAAAAGATAAAAAAAGCAAATAAAATATATGGAATAAAATGACAGTTTAGCTAGTACACGCTCCTTGACGCTAATTAGTCAGATAGATAATCTTTAGCTATCTATAAATAGATACAGTGAATTATAGTAATAAATAAATGTTGTGTTTTTAAATGATAGTAGTGCTAGATAT
>JACLAC010023433.1_pt1 | contig 11286 bp, 10 predicted proteins | sample 8027881 | NCBI WGS metagenome assembly JACLAC01 (sample SAMN15725517, study PRJNA655200) | protist metagenome | isolation source: fluorescence activated cell sorting (FACS) single amplified genomes of... | place: Spain: Blaines Bay Microbial Observatory, Mediterranean Sea | collected 2016-01-19 | reverse complement strand
AACCTTTGAAATCAACCCTGATGCTATTTTTTGGGATGGAACTCCGGTTACCGCCTACGACGTGAAATGGTCTTTTGATCGAGCAGTTAGTTTGGGAGGTTTCCCAGCTGTTCAAATGAAGGCAGGTTCAATGACTTCACCTGAACAATTTGTAGTGATTGATGAAATGACTTTCAGGGTTGACACTCCAAAAGCATCTAAACTTACACTTCCTGATTTAGCAGTCCCTATACCATTCATAATAAACTCAAAAGTTGCTAAAAATTACGCGACTGATGATGATCCTTGGTCCACTGAATACCTACATAAAAATCCAGCAGGTTCAGGTGCCTTTAAAATTGTTAGATGGGATCCAGGCCAACAGTTTATTTACGAAAGAAACGATAATTGGCTACTAGGACCAAAACCAGGTGTTAAGCGTGTTATAGTTCGCGAGATCCCGTCCTCGTCTACTCGTCGTGCGCTTACGGAACGAGGTGATGCTGATTTATATATGAATGTAGCCGCCAAAGATGCTAAAGAATTTAAATCAGAAGGCAAAGTCACTGTATCCGGTGCTCCGATCGATAACTGTCTACATGTTCTTGCACTAAATCTGGACTACAAACCATATGACAATATTAAAGTGCGCCAAGCAATAGCATATGCGCTCCCTTATGAAGACATTATATCGGCTGCAGCTTACGGACGTGGTAAACCAATGTTTGGTGGTAGTGAAAAGATACCAACAAATATTACATGGCCCCAACCATTCCCTTACAGTACAAATCTTGAAAAAGCAAAAGAGTTATTAGCAGAAGCTGGCCTGAAGAACGGCTTTGAAACAACTTTATCTTTTAATTTGGGTCTTGCTGATTGGCAAGAACCAACTTCACTGCTGATTCAAGAATCGTTAGGAAAAATTGGTGTTAAGGTTAAACTGAATAAAATTCCCGGTGCTAATTGGCGAACCGCAGCTCTTGTCGAAAAGCGACTACCAATGCACCTTGAAAATTTCGGAGGATGGCTAAATTATCCAGATTACTACTTCTTTTGGGCATACAAGAACGGACATTTATTCAATTCCTCAAACTATAAGAATACAAAGGTAGAGAAACTTGTAGATGATACAATGCATATGTCTACAGATGATCCCCAATATGAAACAAACGTTAAGGAAATGATTGCAATTGCTTTCGAAGATGTTCCTCGCATACCACTATATCAACCCTTTTTAGACTCAGCTATGCAGAAAAATGTCAATGGCTACGCATCCTGGTTTCACCGTCAATTAGATTGTAGGAGTATTACAAAATCATAAGTACCCAAGATATGACACCCAAACTGTTTCAAATAACAGGTCGTTTAGCACAAGCAATTCCATCTGTATTGGTTGTCATTATCTTGTCATTCATCCTTACTAGGATGCTGCCAGGGGACCCGGCTGTCTATTTTGCTGGTGATATGGCAGACAAAGAATCGATTGAGCAGATGCGTCGTTCCTTGGGGCTGGACCGAAGTTGGCTTGAGCAGTTTTATATATATATTATTAATTTGATTGAAGGTGACTGGGGCATATCTTTGACAACTGGTCAACCCGTCACGGATGAACTTCTAGCCAGACTACCTGCCTCTTTAGAATTGACTATATTTGGTTTGATCCTTTCCATCGCTGCAGCTGTTCCTCTTGGAATTTCTGCAGCAAACCACAAAGATAGTTGGATAGACCACTTTTGCAGAATTTTGGTGACTGCTGGGGTTTCTTTACCTATCTTTTTTACCGGATTATTCCTTGTCTACATATTCTACTTTCTTTTGGGGTGGGCTCCATCTCCAATAGGGCGAATAGATATTCTTGTTCTCTCCCCTCCACCTGTAACAGGCTTCTACACCATTGACAGTTTATTAGCTAACGAATCAGAAACCTTTTTTGCTTCGTTGGCTCAATTGATTTTGCCTGCAGCTACTCTGGGTCTATTTGCTTTGGCTCCAATCGCACGGATGACAAGGTCAGCAATGTTAGGTGCTCTAAAAAGCGATTATGTTCGCACAGCTAGAGCCAGCGGGTTGTCTAGAAAAAAAGTCCTCCTAACTTATGCTCTCCAAAATGCCGCATTGCCAATATTTACGACATTGGGAATGGTGTTTTCTTTTCTACTAGGAGCAAACGTTCTCGTTGAAAAGGTATTTTCTTGGCCAGGAGTAGGATTATATGCAATAGAAGCTTTGATAGCATCAGATTATGCAGCTGTGCAAGGCTTTGTACTGACTATGGCTCTACTTTTCGTCTTTGTAAATCTCACGATTGATATTATTTTAACTCTGATTGATCCACGAGTAGGCTTTGATGACTAAAGTTGCATTTACGAACCGGCGTTTGAATCACTTGATCTATGTCATCAGAGAAAATCCCGTTACATTGCTAGCCTTCTCTTTATTTACGCTTATTATTTTGTTGGCTCTGTTAGGCCCTTCAATCGCACCCCATGATCCGATTAAGACAAATGCAACTAATGCCCTTGAGCCCCCAAGTTTATCATATCTTTTCGGTACTGATCATTTAGGTCGCGACGTCTTTAGTAGAGTGATTGTTGCCACCAGGTTAGACTTAGGTATCGCATTTTCAGCAGTTACAATATCCTTTTGCGTGGGGTGTGCGCTTGGAGGTGCGGCAGGCTTTTGGGGTGGATGGACTAATCGTGTAATTGGAAGAATCTCCGATGCTATCATGGCTTTTCCTTTATTTGTTCTAGCAATGGGTATCGTCGCAGCACTAGGAAATACAATTGAAAATATCATTTACGCTACAGCTATAATTAATCTACCGTTCTACATTCGGGTCTCCAGAGCCGAAACAAGTATCCGGAGAAATATTGGATATGTTGATGCTGCACGACTGAGTGGCAGTGGGAATCTTCGTATATTATTTACCCAGATATTGCCAAATATTTTACCACCCATGATGGTTCAAGTTTCTCTTAACATGGGCTGGGCGATTCTTAACGCAGCTGGGCTTTCATTCATTGGACTTGGAGTTAGACCTCCTAATGCTGAATGGGGAATTATGGTTGCAGAAGGATCAAATTATATTATTTCTGGAGAATGGTGGTTGGTTATTTTCCCTGGGGCAGCTCTTATGTTAGCAGTATTTTGTTTCAACTTACTTGGAGATGGTTTGCGAGATATTGTTGATCCTCTGAGAAGGACTTAGGGGTAAAATGCACCAGACTTATTTTTTAGATGTCAAAGGCCTCTCAGTCGAATTTCGCACACGTAACGGTACTATTAGAGCAGTAGATGATATCAATTTTCATTTATCAAAAGGAGAGTTTTTAGGAATTGTTGGTGAAAGTGGTTCAGGTAAATCAGTGACAGCATATTCCGTGATGGGCTTGTTAGACAGTGCAGGGCATCCTGTCTGTGGTCAGGTCATGTATGATGGCATTGACATTATTAAAGCAACAGAGAATACCATGCAGGATATCCGCGGTCGCGAAATCTCAATGATTTTTCAAAATCCTCGTGCCGCATTGAATCCCATTAGGCCTGTTGGCTACCAGATCGAAGATGTATTAAAACAGCATCAATTAGCCACAAGACAGACAGCAAAATCAAAAGCTGTTGAAATGTTGCGCCAAGTAAAAATTTTTGAACCTGAGTTGCGCTATAAAAGTTACCCATTTGAATTGTCTGGAGGTATGTGTCAAAGGGTAATGATAGCTGTAGCATTGGCTTGCAGCCCAAGGCTCTTAATTGCCGATGAACCAACTACTGGGCTTGATACAACAACTCAGAAAGCCACAATGGACTTGGTGAAGGAACTTGCTCTCAAGCGGAATATGGCGGTCATTGTGATATCTCATGACCTTGGTATGGTTTCTAATTATTGCAATCGCCTTGTTGTTATGGAAAGCGGGAAAATTGTAGAAACCGCTTCAGTAAATGACTTATTAGCTTGTCCTAAACATGAATATTCGAAAAGACTGATTGCCGCGTCACCTAAGCAAAATTCCTGCTTAGAAAATTTAACAATATCACCAGAAAAACATCTGATTCGTCAAACATTTTCGCATTCAGAAAAAAAAACATCTACTCCTCAACTCTCAAAATTTCATACGCTCCTCGATGTAAGAAACTTGACAAAAGAGTTCCCTATCCGCAATTCGTTCAAAAACTTTTTTTTTCAGCAAACAAATTCTTATCATCGTACATCTTGTCGAGCTGTCGATGATGTAACTTTCAAACTTGAATCGGGGCAAAGTTTGGGTCTTGTTGGTGAATCAGGTTGCGGTAAATCGACCACATCAAAAATCATTAGTCGTCTTATTAACCCCACTTCAGGTGAGGTATTTTTTAAGGGAATAAACATTACCAATTATGATGCTCAGGATTTTGTTGAACAGTCAGAGCGCCGGATGATTCAAATGGTTTTTCAAGATCCTACAGATAGTCTCAATCCAAGGTATACAGCTCATGAATCCATCGCAGAACCATTGAGACTTTTATTGGGAATGAACAATTCTCACGAATTACAATTGCGAATCTTTAGCTTAGCTGATCAAGTTGGACTTTCCGCTAATTTATTGGAACGTTTCCCCCACCAGCTCTCCGGTGGTCAGAAAGCTCGTGTAGGGATTGCTAGAGCTATTGCAGTCAAACCAGAGCTACTAATTTTAGACGAGCCAACTTCCTCGCTTGATGTTTCGGTCCAAGCGATAATTCTTCAACTCTTGAATCAACTAAAAAATGTTCTTGGAATGAGCTATATTTTTGTATCACACGATTTAAATGTGGTGCGTTTGATGTGTGATCGAGTCATTGTAATGAATCAAGGAAAAATTGTTGAAAGTGGTAAATCTTTTGAGGTTTTTAATAGTCCTAAGAATCCTTATACTAAAGCTTTGGTTGAAGCAATTCCGCGTTTTGAAAAGTGACCCCAAATTTTAATTTATTTTTATAATTTAATTCAATTTCTTGGTAAAGGTCGAAATAAGTTAAAATCAATTACCAATTTGGAAGATATTATGAAAATATCAAAAGACAGCACTTCATTTGGTATCACTCGATTTAGATGAAGTTTGTGAGATGATTACAGATGGAAATAGCTTGTCCCAGATTGGAGACAATTTTGATCAGAGTTGCAATGTGATCTGGAAGTTCCTACAAAAGAACGAGGAGCATCCACAAGCTTACCCGGTAGCTCTACAAGAAAGAGGATTCCATCACGCCAATATGATTGAGCGGCTGGTGTCAAAGTAGAGAATTGGGAAATGCGTCCTGAGGTAGCTCTGGTCGCTTTCGATGGATGTAAGTGGATTGCCATTCGCTTCCATACGAATCTTCTTTCTGAGAATTGGACTTTAGCTCAGTGTTCCGCCCTCGCGTGAGTATAGTCACGTAAGAGTCTTGTAGAAGATATCTCCTCCCCGCCAAAAATAACCCACACTGTCGCAGCCTGCGGCCCATAGCAATTTCTCCCCGTGAATGGGAACCGGATATACCTACGTTCGCTGCACCTCGATTTTGTGCCCCACCCACCTTGCTTTCGCACTGAGTAGGAGACGTTTCGATGCCCGCTCCAGTTTCTTTGGTCGATCTAGATCCAGACTGCTTCTGTAGTCCATCGCGCAGCCAGTGGCTTCGTGAATATCGTTTGGCTCTACCTTGGACACAGGCCCAGTTGGCTGATGCTTGTGGTGTTTCTCGTAGTACCGTGGTGCGCTGGGAAAACGATCAAGTACCCGTACCCAAGTCAGCCGTGATGGTGTTATTTCTCGCTAATGTCATTAATGACAGTGGGGACAGTAGCCTGCAACTGATGACCTGGCCGGAACGCGAACGTAATCGCTGGCGGCGATTCCTGAGTACCAAGAATCATCCAGTGGACATGATGGCTTTTGCGGAGCTCCGCTGGCTCTTGGATGTTCCAGATCCGGTGATGCCTACGAAAGAAGAAATGGAAAGGAAGTATAAGAGGCAGGCGCGGTACGAAAGGGAAAAGGAAAGACGCTGCTTGTGATGGCTCCAGATGAGCTTCAGAAGCTGATTGTTTACATCTGCACCCGCTGGCGTTATATTTGTCGGCCCGATCGAAGGCGTGGCGCTAGACCTTCATTTGCGAGGGTCTGTGTGGTGAGCTCTTTACTGCTGACGGCTACGACTATGTTTTTCTGAAGGCTCCAGAGCCAAAATAGGTAGTTCCTCGAGAAATATCCTTACGTTTTGTTCACAAAAATTAGTAAATGAATAAATAATTCAGGGTGATAAACTTACATTCAACTTGAACCATTTAAAGAAGTTAGGTCAACAATCCAATACGATGACAAAGAAACCACATCTAATTATATTTAACCCAGACCAATGGCGAAGTGACGTCATGGGATGTCACGGTAACCCGGCAGCAGTGACGCCAAACCTAGATAGCTTTGTTCAGGAAGAAGGAGTTTCTTTTTCGCAGACCTTCTGCCAGAACACGGTTTGCACACCGAGCCGATGTAGTTTCATGACTGGATGGTATCCGCACGTACGGGGACATCGCACTATGCATCACATGCTCCACCCAGAACACGATGAGCCAAACCTTTTAAAGATCCTCAAGGATAACGGCTACTTCGTCTGGTGGGGCGGTAAGAACGATCTCACACCTGGCCAGGATCCGATTCATCAGTATTGTAACGAACGTTTTCATCCCTGTGACCAAGATTATGCCCGATGGGGGTTGACTCCGCGAGAAGGTACACATGGCGGAGATCTGTCCTGGCGAGGCGATCCTGCGGGTGACAATTTTTTCAGTTTTCTGAAGGGTAAACTTGAAAAAGGCAATGAAAACATATATTGCGACGGGGACTGGGCTATAGTTCTCGGTGCCATTGATAAACTTCGGAGCTATGACCAAAATGAACCAATTTGCCTGTATCTACCTCTTAGCTACCCCCATCCTCCCTACTGTGTTGAGGAGCCGTGGTATAGCGTCATAGAACGAGAAAAATTACCTAAACGTGCACAGCATCCTGAGAATTGGGAAGGTAAACCATCTATTTTGAAAGGGATTTGGGATAACCAGAATTTGGAAGGTTGGTCAGAAGATCGTTGGAAAGAATTGAGGGCGACCTACTACGGAATGTGCTCACGACTGGATCATCAGTTCGGAATGCTCATTGAGGTACTGCGGGAAGTCGGCATGTATGAAGAAAGTGCTGTATTTCTATTCTCAGATCACGGTGATTTCACCGGTGATTATGATCTCGTTGAAAAGACACAGAACACCTTCGAAGATTGCCTGAGTCGAGTACCTTTTATGATAAAGCCGCCGGCAAACATTCCTGTGAGGCCCGGTATACGTGATGCTCTTGTGGAACTAGTAGACTTCTCTGCTACTGTTTACAAGTTGGCTGGGATTAACCCAGGTTATGATCATTTTGGAAGAAACCTTATACCGCTAATCGCTGGGGAAACTTTTGAACATCGTGATGCTGTTTTTTGTGAGGGTGGCCGTAGGATAGGAGAAACACAAGCCATGGAGTTACAGAGTTCCAGCTCAGTTGTTAGCAAGGAAGGGCCAGGTCTCTACTCGCCGCGGATTCGCTTGCAGATCTCTGACGATGGGGTCCATCACACCAAGGCTGCGATGTGTCGCACTAAAACGCATAAGTTTATACAGCGTCTTTATGAGCAAGATGAACTATATGACTTAGTGAAGGATCCCCTTGAAGAGAGGAATATCATCAATGACCCCGCCTATGCCGATATCCTGAATGCACTTCGTGAACGTATGCTTAAATGGTATATGGAGACATGTGATGTTGTGCCTCAACTGGAAGATAAACGCTAAAAAGACCGCTCAAATTTTGGAGTGTTGAAGCCTCTAGTGGTGTGTCGAAGAAAAATATATGAATGATACAAATTGATTCAATCGCTTGACAACATCGCTCAACAAGTTCAGTGTTCGCACTTGTTGGGACCCAAAGCGATGGTACCCCGTCGGAGCGTCCCAGAGTCACTATTAAGTACAAAGGTAATGGGAAAGCCTTCCCATGTGCTTTGACTTATGTGACCGGCAAACTCTTAACAGCCGATGGCTACGACTATTGCTTTCTGAAGGTTCCAGCGTCGCGGGTGCTAGATGGCTGAAAACAACAGCCGGAGTCCCAGTTATAGGTTGGCGGGTTGCTTGGTCAGGATGGGTGGGCTATCAGTGCTTGCGGCAGTTACGCCGCCTTGGTTGCTGAAATGGATGATCGAATACGTTTTTCAAAACATTTTGTGGTTCTTGGCAATGTCCAGTTCCTTGGCTTGTTCGATTCCCAGATAGGCGCTGGTAGCTGCGACACTAGCGTGACCCAGTAACTGCCGCACGGCTTCGACGTTCTTCGTGGAATCGTAAATTGCGCTGGCCTTGGTCTTTGATTACATGAACGATGTTGCATCATACATATCTCATCTAAAAGACATCTCAATTACATTAAGATTTAGCCCCAGTTTAATACCCTCCCGTGAGGGGGAACAGAATGTACTCTGGACAGCAGATGGCCGATTTTTTACCCCCCACCCTTCGTTTCCCTGAGAATTCTTCGATTAAACTTCCAAGAAGTTTTATTTGTCTAGATGGAGGTGAGACCTTTTCTGACTTCGTTTGTTAATAGAGTTTGGAGTGGTTTTGACTGAACAACGATATAGCATTGCGGACTATCGTGAACTTCAGTAAACAGTCTAAACAGTGAGAAAAATGCCGAAGGATTCAGGGTTCTGAAAATTCAATTTGTTGGCGAATTTGTTGGCGAAAGTTGATTCTAATTGATTTATCTTCATGTTTTATCGCTATTTTGCACTTCTTAACCAAAAATATGTTGGATTGAAGAATATCTTGTAAAACTATCAGCCTTTGTCAAAGCCCATTTAGGTCGAATTTGATTCGAGTTCGATGATTTTTTCTCACACTTTGTTTAAGAAATTGGGCATCCTTTAAACATTAAGTCTCGACTCAACAAACCATCTCTTATTTTCAAAACTCCAACGGCAAAATCGATGAAACTGTTCTTAGTCAGACATGGAGAGGTTTTCAACCCAAAGAAAATCATCTATGGTGAAATTCCAGGATACTTTCTCAGTGAAAAAGGCTGCCAGGACATCAAAAGCACATCTGAAAAGCTGAAGGGGAATGACCCATTTGAGCTGATTTATACTTCACCAATGGATCGAACTCTCCAAAGTGCTGAAATAATCTCCTCTATCGTCCAGACAGATGTCGAAGTGGAACCAAGGATCATTGAGACAGATGTGGGTAGTTTTCAGGGGGAGCCTTTTACCAAACTACCCGCAGACTATTTCAGCGATTCCTCAGAGAAATATGGCATCGAGTCGCCACCGGTTGTACTGAGCCGGATGATGAATTGGTTTGAGGAGATCCGCACAAAACATGCTGGAAGGAACCTCATAGCAGTTTCACATCGAGATCCGATTGGCGCTCTAGTGAGCGCATTGAATGAGTCTGCAACTAGAAAGGTTGAAAATTGCTTCCTAGATACAGCTCAAGCTTTCGAAATCGAATCTTTTGGAAATCAATTTAATATCAAACCACTGAGCTAAGAACAAGACTAGCAGAGTGGAGATCTGATGGTAGATTAAGACCAAATTTCAGCTACAATAATTCAAGGTAATTTTTCTAAGTCTTTGTGGGACGGATTGGCGTGGTTGTATTTGAGGAGCAGAAGATTATGAAATTTAATTAATTTGCTTAGGAGAAATGAAAACGTGTCTTACTAGTTAAAATATCCATTTGTAATGATTTCCACCCCAGCCAGGATCAGAAGGCTTGCTGCAATCTTTCAGAGGTGAATAAAATTTCGAGCAGAAATCAAATTTTCGAGCATTACATATAAGATTAGTCCACATCCAATAAAGGTTCATGATTCCCCCCACAAACAATAACGCCATAATAAACCCGCAGTACCCGAGACAAAAAGCGCCATACTCACCCCCATTCAGAAAGCACCTTTGGAGCCAGGTCGCCGCTTTTCTGTGGGATATTTCGAGGGATTTCGGCAATGCTGCAGACATAATTCCTCCACTGCGGTAATTGATAAAGCCCTGCGCAAATCAATATTCCTGCGCTGACAATTTGACTTGTTAAAGATATCTGCATCGGAGACACAAAGCCCCGTAATTCCAGTAGTGATTGGAGAACAGTCGCAATCAAACTGAAAAACACCCAAGCAGCCAGATAGCCTACCAAAAAAGTTGCTGCTAAGATCGCGGGGTTTTGTTCATGGTTTGATTGTCTGATCAAAGTTGAATAAAGAATATTGATTGGTGCCACACTTGGCAGCATCATAGCAATCATCATTACCCACCACATCAGCAACACAAGAGCCGCGTAGTCAGGGGACCAGACCGCCGGTAACATCATGTCAGATATCCCTTCTACTGGGGAGCTATCTTTAAGCGGCAAGTTCATCAACGATGAACTTGCCGCTTAAAAACATGTCTTCCTGAACATTATTTTATTTCCAATAAGGACATTGGCATCCCCACCCCCATCAGCGTGTAAGAAACTGTAATCAAAAAATTACGTCTACTGCTACGCTAATGATCAGTCGGTCTTTTGCAAGTGAACTCTCTTTTCCACTTTGCTGAATCAGCACCGCTACCTTAAGCAGTTAACTTTAGCACAAGGATGAATTTTTGATCACACCCGAATTGTTCCGGTGAATTTCACAAATGTGGCTATGCGTTTGTTCATTATTTGGGAGACTGATATCTCCTCCAACCGTCTTGGTAGTTTCACTGGCCATATCAAAAATTGTGAATTCAAAACCATTAGGGTTGTCGATTCTAACTCTATGAACCTCCCCAGTTACCTGATTCTTGGTTGGCTCTGCGACAACTTCAAACACTCCGTCAACAACTACCTGACCATTCCTGCCAGGAATGTCACCTACAACCTTTACAGACTTGTAAAGCGTTTTGTGATGCGTAGATGTCATTGCATTTATCGCACACTTGATAATGGCCGTTTCTTCAGTATCTTCACCTGATAGAATTTTTTCAATGGCCTTGAGTTGCTCAGAAGAAGCTTTCTTTTCAATAATGATTTGTCTCTCACCGTTTCCTTTGTTTATGGGATCTAGCCACCTAGCTGTCATTCCACCAGTTAAACCATTAAGTGACACTTCACCGTAAAATCCTTTCTCAATCTTATATCCCAGCTGCCTCACATGTTCCTATTGTTGGTAGCGCATTAAACTGGCACCGACAGCTATACGTGTAGTTGCAGTTAGAAACCTCATATCCATGAATTTCCCATGGAAT
>JACLAC010008886.1_pt1 | contig 11286 bp, 11 predicted proteins | sample 8027881 | NCBI WGS metagenome assembly JACLAC01 (sample SAMN15725517, study PRJNA655200) | protist metagenome | isolation source: fluorescence activated cell sorting (FACS) single amplified genomes of... | place: Spain: Blaines Bay Microbial Observatory, Mediterranean Sea | collected 2016-01-19 | reverse complement strand
AAAATGTTAAGTAAGCTCGCCACGCAAAGTTTCAATATTCTTTGGCTCATTGCGCGGAATCCAAATTTTTTGCGACCAAAAGTGCCATATTTTAACGTTTCGCGACTGTCGCGACTACAAATGGCCCAAAAATGACCCAAAATGGCCCAAAGTGACCCAAATATGACCCAAATATGACCCTAAATGACCCAAAATGGCTCTGGAATGACCCAAAATGATCCAAAATGGCACAAAAATGACCCAAAATGGCCAAAAATGAACCAAAATGGCCAAAAATGACCCAAATATGAGCCCAAATGGCCCAAAATGGCTCTGGAATGGCTAAAAATTAACCAAAATGGCCAAAAATGACCAAAAATGGCCCAAAGTGACCCAAATATGAGCCCAAATCTAAACATCTAAAAGGCTGTTGAGGACCCCGCGTGAGTGACGTTTTTACTGAATTTTCCGAATAGGCTGTTGAGGACCCTGCGTGGGTGACATTTTTACTGAATTTCTGAAGGCTGTTGAGGACCCTGCGTGAGTGACGTTTTTACTGAATTTTCTGAATAGGCTGTTGAGGACCCTGCGTCAGTGACGTTTTGACTGAATTTCTAAAGGCTGTTGAGGACCCCGCGTGAGACACTTTTTAACTGAATTTCTGGATGAATGCATTTGTAGGTTTGCACCCAAAATGGCCAACAGTGAACCAAAATTGGCCAAAGTGACCCAAATATGACCCCAAATGACACAAAATGGCTCTGGAATGATCCAAAATGATCCAAAATGGCCCAAAAATGACCCATAATGACTAAAAATGACCCAAAATGGCCGAAAATGTCCCAAAATGGCCAAAAATGACCCAAAATGGCCAAAAATGAACCAAAATAGCCAAAAATGACCCAAAATAGCCAAAAATGACCCAATATGGCCAAAAATGACCCAAAATGGCCAAATATGGCCCAAAATGGCTCTGGAATGACCCAAAATGGCACAAAAATGACCCAAAATGGCAGGTGGAAAAATTATTTTTGCAGGTGGAAAAATAATTTTGGCAGGTGGATAAATTATTTTGGCAGGTGGATAAATTATTTTGGCAGGTGGAAAAAATATTTTGGTGGATAAATTATCAACAATGAAATGTGAGGAGTTTATTTTCTCAGACTGGTCACCACCCGACAATCCCATCAAGTCCGAGCGCGCGAAGCGCGCGAGTTCCTCAATAATGGAATGTGAGGAGTTTATTCTCCCGGACTGGTCACCACCCGACGATCCAGCTAGGGTTTTGGCGGCCGAAGGCCGCCGAAACCCTAGTATTTGTAACCACAAGCAGTGCTTGTGTAAAATATTTCAATTGTGGGTAAAATGTCTTATAGTGAACAAGTTATTTGTGTTGCTTTTGGTAGAGTTGGTAAGGAAAGAGCAGTGAGATTTTCTCAATTTTTTCGGGATTTAGATGCTGAAATTGGCGTCTTGTTGTAGGGCCAAGCATGTTGTGATTTATGAAATACAAATATCATGTCTGCTTTGAATATTGCATATATATATCTATAAAGCTAGGCAATTGCAAAAGAGTCCTATGGGCTCTTAAATAATACTCCTACCTTAAAGGTATCTAATACATATATGTTGGCGAGTAGTCCTGGTTGGAGATGAGAGCTACGAGTCCTGGTGTCTTCTTCTCCGGAAGATGAGAAGGGCGTGAATGCTCTTGCTCCCTGCTGCCAGGTAGAATTACAAAAGGCCTGTTGGCATTCATGCAACATCTGAATTATAGATGGGATCCATACAAATAATTTCTAAAAACACTGATCAATTGTTGCCAAGGCTGAATGAACAGAACTTGTACTAAATGCTATTAACAGCCTTGGCCAGTTGTGCCTCTGATCTGGCAATGATCTTGGAAAAATCCTGACCTTTGGGTATCATTCTGAGAAGGTCAGAGAAAATAAAAAGCACTCTAGTATCATTCTGATGACGTTTTTAGTTCATGACGTAACACGAAACATGTTACATGATGCTTTTTTCATCCGGGATGATCAATTATTTACTGAACTGTGATTTCCATACTTGTCACAGCAATCGCCTTCCACCGCCAGTAATATATAGCAGTACTGTGACTAAACTGATACATATTACTGGCGGTGTATCAGTTTAGTATGATGACTATTGACTATGTACTACCTACGTTGCACCCGGTTTATTTACGCGCACATCAAGCGTGAACACAAAAATGTAACCATTTAAACAGTTTTTTTCGGCGGTGTCTGCACCAGATCTTTACTGTAATTTTATCTTCAATGTGTTTTCACCGTTTTCACTCAAATAAAAATTACTTACTTACTTTATACTTCCATCCAATACCAATAGTGCAGTTTTTTTTAACACCGTTCAAAGGGGGAGGGGGTCAAACCCATGTTCAAAAATAATGTTGCAAATATATATAATTATTTAAAGGGAGGGTATCACAATTTTGTTTTATTTTTTCTGAAGAAAAAATGCCATATTTTGAGGCCGAACAACTCGTTTCAACTATTTTCCCACCATATATTATGCCTGTTGTAGAATATACATTGATACTTAAGATGGCGCAGAAGCAACAAGTGCGGCCTAGACCTCTGTGACAAAACTTCTTCCACAGGCGGAACCAGTGGATTGTGAAGCTTGTTTTTTGAAGACGCTTCATACAAGTGGTCAGTGGACATTGTGGGAAAGTTTTGTGGAATTCCGGTGCCGGATTGGGGTGATATTCGCGATTTTTATCACCTCAAAGGAAAAATTTTCCACGGCAGGACGGTACCGCGCCGCGCGGGCCGACCAGAGGTGGCTCCGGGCTCCGGCGGGATTTTCCGGGCTCCGGACAAAGGGATTTTCCTGGGACGCCTAGACGTCGGGAATCGCGGCACCAGAAGCGGGATTCCGGTTTCGAGCCAATCAGAGCAGGAGGTCGTCTTGCTGGAACTTACGCGGAACCAACAGCAGCAGGAGCGGCAGACAGCGGCGGACAGCGGCGGACAGTTGCGGGCTCTGCTGATTAGGGTTGTATGATAACATTTGCAGGGCGGCACTTTGTTCCGATATTACCTTTTGGTAATTCGTCTGCCGAGTCACCATTTTCACCAGCTGGAGTGCAAGGTCTGTGACACCAAGGGACACCACAACACCAAGTCTTCATGCCAGAAGGCCAAGAAGGAGGAGAAAGAAGTGCAGCCCAAGAAGAACAAGAACAAGAAGAAGCTGAAGAGCAGAAGGTCTGTGACACCTGGTCCACATGGTACAGGATCAGCTACTGAAACTGAAGGTGAGGAGTCCAGCACAGAGGCTGCAGAAGACACCAGGAGGTTGGTGGCAACAGTGCATGCTGCAACAAGAAAAGTGTCAGCTACCTGCAGGCAAGGGGTGACATCCCACCCCACACCTCCCATTGACATCCAAGTGAAGACCAAGGCTTCCCAGAGGGGCTTCATGAAGGTGAAGGATGCCATTCCTGACACCGGATGTACGTCTACAGTGATCCACAGGAGGATAGCTTCAAGGCTCAAGCTGAAGATTGACAAGGATGTGCAGGTTAGCCTGGCAGATGCAGCTAGCAAAAGCATGGAGACTGATGGCATGGCAACCATGTATGTCAGAGGGATCAATGCTGCCTCCAAGATGGTGTCCTCCTTGTCATCCAGGACACCCATAGTGTTCCACCACCTCTGGTACTCTCTGGCTCCATGGCCCAATGGAAGTTGCTTGACTTCCTCTGCTGAAAGGCCTTCCAACTTTGCCTTGACTGCTTCACTGTAGGAGGTGCTTGAAGCTGCTGCCTCCAATATATCTGTCATCCTGGGGTCCTCTCTGATCCTCTTGTGCTGATCATCAAAGGTGAAGAGCCGCCCACACTTCACCCTCACTCCAATTGATGGATGGGCACAGGATTGTGGTCCCATTGGATGCAAGGAAGAGCATCTTGGCTCTTCTTCATGTGCCTCACATGGCCACTTCAAGGACCAGAAAGGCTGCCTACAAGAGGTACTTCTGGGTGGGGGAATGGCTGATGAAGTGAGGAAGATGTGTGAGAGCTGCCAGAGCTGCAGGGAGCGGGGACCATCAAGACCAGAAGAACCATTGGAGATGCCTATCCCCAAGGCAGCCATGGACCCCATGGAGATGATTGGCCTGGACATTGGCATGTATTCAGGCACCAAGTATCTCATCTGTGTGGACAGATACAGTGGCTACCCACTGGTGGGCAAGCTGGGCAAGACCTCTAGCACAAATGAGGTTATCAAGTTGATCCAGGGATGGTTCAGGACGTTCGGCTATGCGAAGAGGGCTAGGCATGATGATGGACCTGAATTCAGGGATAGATTTGTGGCTTGGCTCAAGATGGGGCAAGATGGGGCAAAGGGTGTGGCTTCAAGAGCAGGAGTCCAAGAAATGGTCCATTGGCGGAGTTATCAAGAGCATCAGGGACAACGGCCGTAGCTATGTGGTGGAGACAGATGGTGGTGCAGCGTATCTGCGGAACAGGCGCTACATCAAAGCATCTACGGCCACTGCCAGGCGCAACGTGGTTGGGGCGTCAATAGCTGCTGTGGACAAGGGGAAGAAGAGAGAAGGAGTTCGGTTCAAGCTGATTGTTCAGTTTAAGGAGCTGGGTTCCAAGGACTGAGGGCAGTCGGGTCGACTGTTCGATTCAAGCAAGCAGATGAATGAACAACTGCGATGGGTTATTTGTGGTGGAATTTTGTTGATGATATTCCAAAATGTTGCCACATATAATTAGTTTGTACATATTACCTTAAAGGTTTGAATGCCCGACCCTATATTGTATGGGAAGGGAAGATGTTGTAGAATACACATTGATACTTAAGAATGCCCAACGGGACCTATGAAAGAATTTGAAAAAATATTGCAATACCCTTTCTAAAAATCTTTCAAAAAAATTACAACATACATGTTCAAAACGAGGGGGGGGGGTCAAAGGCCATAAGAACTGTTGGGGGATTTCTAAAGTCTGAAAACAACAATTTTGCCCTGAGAAAAAATATTACCATCCAATCGTTGACCATCGTTGACCATCGTTGAAGTTTATTCACATAACTCTACTTTGCCATACATTAAAAATTGCTTTCTTCCTCCTCCTACCTTTGGTGCTGGCAAGTAGTCCTGGTTCTTCGGGAGATGAGAAGGCCATGCTCTTCCTCCACGCCGCCAGATGGAATTACAAACACCATTGACATTTTTGCAGCTTTTGAATTATATATATGACCTAAATCAAATATTCAGATGGAATTACAAATACCATTGACATTTTTGCAGCTTTTGAATTATATATATGACCTAAATCAAATATTCAGATGGAATTACAACCAGACATGATATTTGTCACTAGCAGTGCTAATGTAGAATATTTTTGGGTCTGTATAGAATTGTACAGAATCAATGTGGTAAAAATTCTTTTAGAATGTAAAGGTGTAAAAATGATTACCCCAAATGAATTAAAATGCAAAGAAAATTACACAAGAGGGTAAAGGTATGAAAATGTATATAAATATTACCCAAGAAGGTGTAAAAAAGGATTGCCCAAGGTGTATAAAGAGAATAGAATCATTCAAGAGGGGTGAACTTTTCTTATATCTTTATGCTGTTTTGTCGCAAAATGTTGCGAATTACCCTCTTTCGGATGAAATATGATAGGCCCAAAGTCTGCTAGTGAAAAAGTTTTGACAAATATCATGTCTCATTATATATAGCTTTGACATTGTTGCATCTTTTGAATTAAATATGTGATCCATATTTATATTTTTAGTACAAACAATCAATTTCAAAAAAACATTCAATTCAATATCCAATTCAGATATTTTCACAAAATATTCATTAAAAACATTATTATTTTTTTGGAAAAAATGGTTATTGCCCAGGGCAAAGAAATTTAGTCGAAGACACTCAAAGTTACAGCGCGGTTCTCTAAAAGAAGAAAAAACAAGATCTGCTGCAAACATTTATTCATAACATGAAAACACATTCAACCTCTTCAGTTGAAAATAGATTACAATTCGTAGATCATCAAATCAACTGATTCCATCTTCCTTGGAATATCGTGTTGGTGTTGGTGTGCAATTTTTCATATTTTATGTTCTTCAGCCATTCGACTGCTGGACTGCATGACTGCTGACTTTCGCGATACATCTATTATTATATATTATAATAACATCAATATTTGACAACACTGATATCGATAGCATTAAACACAAACAACATATTTAAAACATTTGTCACATTTAGGTTGGATATGGTCAAACACACATTAAAACAAGACAGCATTTAGCCATCCGTGTTGTAGAATTCAATGGCAAAGCGTGAGTAGACCACAATGACAAGAAGGGTGGTGCCGGGCAGAACCCAGGTCTCTGAAGAAAACACAGCTGGGCAATTTTATCTTCCATGGAAAAACAAGTATTTGGGTCACCTGTGTTTTGAAGAACCTTGAGTAAGACCTTTTTCCAGCATCTTCCTCTAGCAACGGCCAGGCTCTTCTCCTTCACCTTGTCGGACTCAACAGTTGCCGCCTTCTCCTTATCCTCGGCCTTCTTCATAACCTGGTGGGGGATTTTTGGTACTTTTTTTGTAGAGCATCATAACACCCAACCCCCCCCCCCACACCACACCACAACACCGAACCCCCAACCGTTAGTATGTCTGTACAATAAATCAAATGTTATTAACCTGTTGGGGAGCCACCTTGGCTCCAGTCCCAACCCAGACACGTGTAACCTCACCAGAAGAAGTTCCTTGGATGACATTCAAACCTTTCTTCTTTTCCTCCTTTTCAGCCTGGGCTTTGTTGGCATCTTCTTCTTTTGGTTCACAGATGTGACAGCTGCAGTTTATACACTCAATTGCAGTTCTGAGGATGACTTCAAGGAAAGGGACAACCAGGCAGAAGATCAACCAGTAGTCGATCATTTTCAAGTCAGAGGTGGGGGGCAGCTCCTCTATCTTGCTGGTGAAGATGGTGGTCATCACCAGCATGATGGTCAAGTTCACAGCAATGACATCGCCAAAAAGGTCTTTGTCAAAGAAGATGGTGGTAAAGGTGATGGTGAGCAGGAGTATGGTGGGAAGGTAGGTGGTCAAGAGCTCTGTAGCTACTTTCCTCTTGAGTTTCAAGGCCATGTACACCATGTTGCCTTCCTTTTTATTTTTAAGTGTCAGGTTTGTCACTGTGAACATGGTCAGATCCCTGTCTTCAACTGTCAGCTGTGCAAAGTCCCTCTCAATTTGGTCTTGGTCCATCATTGAGACCTGTCATTCACATGAGCACGAGAAGTATAAACTATATATACTATATATAATATAAACTTTACCATGATGATATTTTGAAATAAACTGCAGACTCACCTGACCAGCAATCAGATTTACTGTGGCCTGTGAAAAGCCGTCCACTGTCATTTTGATCTTACACTCCTGTGAAATAATGAAATGAACAATTTTAGTAAACTTCTCAAATACCTGGGTGTCAAATGGATAGCGTTTTAGCCTATACTTGCACTGGAACTCCCAAGTGTAGGTCTGGTTCATTGTCAGTATGCTTTTATTTCCTTGGAAGATTTCGGCCTCATGAACCTTGTCTAATTCGCTCCTATCTGGGTTTTCCTCTTCCCTGGTGACTGCAACCGTTGTTATCCATTCCCAGTCCACCCCCAGCCTTGTCACCTCCTTTTGGTCGGTGTTGTCGTAGATCACTAGCGGCAGCCAGATGTCTGATATGTTAGCTGAAAGATCATTCAATGTTGTGTCCTTTTTAAGGTTATGGTAGATTGCCCTTGGCTCCTTCCACTTCAAACTGATCTGGAACTGCAGATGGATGGAATGGTCCCTCTCCTCTATCTCCACTACCTTCATCAGAGTGATTGAGATCTTGACTTGAGCAGGCCAAAATTTGTCAACTGCTTCACTGAAAGAGAAAGGTGGTACCTTTGTGTTATACCCATCTTCTAGCCAAAGTATTTGACAGTCTCTCTCATCTGATAGGTCCCTGCAGTTGAACATATGGTTGCACCTCTTCTCCATCTTGATGCACTGCCCGTCGTCGCAGGTAAACTCACCCTCCTCTTTGCAGCCAGTCAGCATCAGCATGGTCGCGTAAGTTTTTCCTTCATTGCACTCATCGTTTGAAATTGTCCAGTTGTGTTTTCCAAGAAGATATGTGGACTTGCTTGCTTTAGACACAGCGGTCACACCAGACTTGGCATCAGTCAGCTCCCACTGGCTGCTTGCATCATCGTACTCAATTCTGGTGTTTGTTTGACCTAATATGATCATGCTGCGAGGATTGCCAGGCAGCTGCTTTGGGGTGAAAAGCCGGTCGATCAACGACTCTGAGCAGAGACCGCGCAGCCTGAGAAGAGGCGGGGCTGGGTAGCTGCATGGGCAACCCATATCCTTTTGCAAACATCGCACCTCCCCCCAGGATTCCCACCATTTGAATGTGTAAATGTCTGTGTGTGTGTCTTCGTTGTGCATGTATATGTATGTGTATGCATTTAAGGAATCCTTTCCGGAACGCATGCAGTTGTAGTCCTCACCATAATCTCCCTCTCCCTTTCCCTCTCCCTCTCCATATGCGTATGCGTAAATTGTTCTGTCTTGTAATCTCTCCCCGCTGTAGTAATCTCTCCAAACCCCCTCTTTGGCCTTCAGATCTATTGTCCTATTGTCCACGGTTTCCTGATCGGGCCAATGGGAAAGGGTGTGTAGCTTGTTACCCCCCTTATCACCTTCTGTTGCAGACAACCACAGTTCAGGTAGGTTTGCACGGTGTTGGGTGATCAGGTTAACCTCCTGTGTGAAGTTCTTCCATTGCTCCTTAGTCAGCACAGGCGGTGTTCTGCCATTACTAATCTTTTGACAATGCCTCATGCAGTCGTGGTGTCCATCATTAAATGTGAAGACCTGTACCTTGCTCTCCCGCCTACAGGGACCCTCCCACTCCAGGTCCACCTTGGTCATCCTGGCCTTGGAGTGGAGAGACCACTCTGCCTCCTCCCAGTTTAGAAAATCTCCAGGCGTCCCACAATTGGCTGCTCCTGCTCTTGTCAACTCCTCCATTCTCTCTTTGGTCAGCGCATTGGAGAAGACATTGAAGTTTCCGATTTTTCCAGGTTTTTCTGCCTTATCCACTGGATCCTGGCCCAGAATCACAATGAGATTGAGATTTTCAGGCTTTTTGAAATAGAAAGTTTCACCAATTTGAAACTGCGAATCTCTCTGTAGTAAAATTCCGTCCACAACCAACATCATTGCATCATTTGAGCGGTCAAAGGATAGACTTAGACACACGCGGGTCCACTGCAGGGGAAAGAACCCCCTTTGTTTGTCTTGGAAATTATACCAGTCTTCGTTTACCCGTACATAGTATTCTCTTGATGAATGGGTTGTTGACAACATGACTACCAACCAATCCTCATTGAAGTTGACATCAAACAATGTGAACATTCTGGCTGAGGCGCTAGAATTCCAAGCATCGACCATGAAGGCGGAGCAGACAGTGAAAGACTCTGGCAGGGAGGGGATCTCCAGGGTGGCGCTGGTGTACTCCCCAACGTTGTCCGGCAGGCCATCATTGTCAGCCGAGAAGTCCAGCACTCGTGTCAGTGTGCAAATTGGAACAGAGCAGTGCTCCCATTCCTTATTCGGATCAGTTGTCTGGCACCAAACTCCTTCAGAATCCCCATCAGGATTCCTACAGTAGTTGTGCTCTCCCAACTCGGGGTACAAACTCTGTTGTGAAGCTGTCCAGAACTGACAAGTCCATCCACTTGCCGTAAAATTCGTCGTTCCCAAATAGCTGGCACCAAGAGGATCACCTACCTGACAACCATTTGGGACACATATTGGGACAGAACAGTACTCCCATCGCTTATCTGGATCAGTGGTGAAGCACCAGACTCCTTCGGGATCCTCATCTGGGTTCCTGCAGTGGTTGTGCTCTCCCAAGTCAGTGAAAGCGTGCTCATGTGGGTGATTGTCTGTCCAAGTCTGACAAGGGATTCCACTTGCCGTAACATTCATCTTTCCCAGATAGATGGCACCAAGTGGATCACCTCCCTGACATCCAGAAAGATCATTGTCTGTTGGGAGGTTAGATTCGCTAGAAGTTGATGCACATATTGGGACAGAGCAATGCTCCCATCGCTTATCTGGATCAGTGGTGTAGCACCAGACTCCTTCGGGATCCTCATCTGGGTTCCTGCAGTGGTTGTGCTCTCCCAAGTCAGTGGTTGAGTGCTCATGTGGTTGAGTGTCTGCCCAAGTCTGACAAGGGATTCCACTTGCCGTGACATTCTTCGTTCCCAAATAGTTGGCACCAAGTGGATCACCTTCCTGACATCCATGATCGCCCTGGGAACTGTTTGATCTCTGATGTTCTTGGTCATTGTCAGCAGAAAGATCATTGTCTGTTGGGAGGTTAGATTCGCTAGAATTTGATGCACATATTGGGACAGAGCAATGCTCCCAAAATTTGTCCGGGTCAGTGGTGTGGCACCAGACTCCCCCATAAGGTGTCCTATCTGGATTCCTGCAGTAGTTGTGCTCTCCCAACTCAGGATACATACTAACATGAGGTTGTGAGGCTGACCAGACTTGGCAGGTTCGACCAGAAGCCGTTGAGTTTGTGGATCCTGTGTAGCTGACACCGAGCGGATCGCCCTCTTGACAATCGAGGTTTATGTCGTGAAGGGTGGATCTCGGTTGGCGAGTGATAATCCCAGTATGAGGAGGAGAAAGCTCCGAATCTTGTTCCTCATGATCATCAGCAAGATCAGCACAGGCAAGGTTGGCTGACAATGACAGGCACAGAAGAAATAGGAAAAGGTTCATAACAAAGTGAGCACACCTTTAAAAAAGCACTGCAACTCCAATTATCATAAAACATTTTTTTCAGGGACCACAAGGACCATTCTAGGACACCCAACACATGTTTTAAAAACAATATTTCTCAGTTTAGAGTGATCATGGTTGGACTTTGAAACATTTCAAACCAAACCATACCTGACATACCTAAACAATACCCACCTACATGCATACATTCTAAAAGCGAGGATTGTGGGATTTAAAATCCCGCAAAAAAAATTGAACTTTCCGCAAATTTTCCGCAATTTTTTTTGCTGAGAACGCGCAAAAATAGTCATACTGATCTGATTGGATTGGCTTGGATTAGTCATACTGCACACCGCACCCAAAGGGTCCATATTGGTAAAATTATATCAGTAATATTTTCAATGATAAACATGGAAGTTTAAAAGCCTGCTG
>JACLAC010023605.1_pt1 | contig 11288 bp, 7 predicted proteins | sample 8027881 | NCBI WGS metagenome assembly JACLAC01 (sample SAMN15725517, study PRJNA655200) | protist metagenome | isolation source: fluorescence activated cell sorting (FACS) single amplified genomes of... | place: Spain: Blaines Bay Microbial Observatory, Mediterranean Sea | collected 2016-01-19 | reverse complement strand
ATGAATCAAAGAAGAATCAATATGTCTTTTCTTTTCGCAGATATCTCTAAAGGCTCATGTAGATAGCTCCTTACATATATATATGGTGGTGGGACTTATAGTTTGAACAACAACCGTTATTTCTCGCTTTTCTTTCAATAGTGTATAGTGTTATTTTTTTCTGATATTTTGTTGATATTGGATTTCAGGATTGATTTCACCTCCAGATCAATGTTGCCAATAGTGAATGGTGTTATTTTTTTCTGATATTTTGATATTGGATTTCAGATGATTTCCAGGATTTCATCTTCTCCAGATCATATTTACAGCAAAAAAATATCACATTGTTCGGAGATATATAACATTTAGATATACAAATATGGGAATGTTGGTAATTTAAAGCATTGAAATCATCATCATATAGTATTAGAATTGATTTTATCTTAAATATTTTTCTGATGTTGTTTGCTGGATTTTTCTTCAGATGATTAAAAAAATCTCAAATGAACACTGTTTCGGAGATATGTAAATTTTAATTTAGATATGCTAATATGGGAATGTTGGTAATTTAAGGCATTTAAATCATAGGAGTATAGTATTAGAATTGATTTTATCTTAAATATTTTTCTGATGTTGTTTGTGCTGGATTTTTCTTCAGGATTTTCACCTCCAGAAGATCATCATACTACTATGTACTACATTCATTCTACCAGTCGTCTACAATAGCAAAAATATATATATTATATTATTGCATATGCTGGTATGGATGGATATAGTTGGGGTGATACACATCGATGACATGATAATATATACCTATCTATAACTATATATAGGAGAAGAATCTGTGTGTGTGTGTGTATATATATATACATACATTTCATTAAATATACAAGATATTGTAACCATAGATATATATAGAAGAAAAAAAAATATATAAATACATAGTCAAAATAATTCAACCATTCCATCATTACAAGTACATTATAAACAATCTAAAAATAATATTCCTTTTTAATGGCAACATTGATACAAACTATCATGAGAAAAATTACGACGACTACAGCAAAAAAAACAACAACACACCAATCAAATAATAAAATACCACTATTGGTTATAATAGGTGCCACTGGAACTGGCAAAACAAAATTAGGTATTGAACTTGCAAAAAAATTAAATGGTGAAGTTGTCAATGCAGATTCTTTGCAAATGTATCAAGGATTATCTATTGTAACGGCAAAACCAGATGCAAAAGAAATGGATGGTGTTCCACATCATTTAATGAGCTTTTTACCACCAACAAAAGTATTTACTGCCCATGATTTTTGTAAAGAAGCTGTACCAGTCATTGAAGATATACATAAACGTGGTAAAGTACCAATAGTAGTTGGTGGTACACTGTATTATGTCCAATCGCTATTATGGGATTCGTTAATAAATCATGGTAATTCAAATATTGAAGAAAAAATTATGAATCATGCAAAAGAAATGACCACAATCATTTCAAACGAGGATTCCATTACTAGCAATGATGATAATGATAATAACTTAAATAAAACAACACCATCCAACACTATATCGAATAATGTAAATAAAAGCAGCAACAACAACAACAAAAATGATAATTTATGGGAAAAATTAAAATCGATTGATCCAGTCATGGCAGAACGATTACATCCAAATAATATACGTAAAATAGAACGTTCAATTGAAATTTTTGAAACAAGTGGTCAACGCCATAGTGATTTAATTGATTTACAAGTATCGAAAGGTGGTGGTATTGGTGGTAATTCGCCATATGATTATCGAATGTTATGGTTACATTGTGAGAAAGAAACACATGATATACGTTTAAATGATCGTATTGATAAAATGTTATTAACTGGTTTAGAGAAAGAAATACGAGACTTGCAACGTATAATATTAAAAGATATAGAAGAATATGAAAGAAATGATAATAATAATAATAATAATAGTGATAATAATAATAATAATAATAATAATACATACGAATATCATATGAATCAAGGTGTTTTACAAGCAATTGGTTTTAAAGAATTTAATTCCTATTTAAAATTATGTCAAAATAAAACAGAAACAGAAATTGAATTAATGAATCAAACGGGGATGTCAAAAGCATATGAAAATGCATTACATGAAGGAACCGATGCACTTCGCATTCAAACACGTAGATATGCAAAACGACAATTAAAATGGATCAAAAATCGATTTATTAAACGTGGCATACCTGTATATATGTTTGATACAACTACATATAAAACTACATGGAATGATGTTGTATCGACACCTGCATTACAAATTGCTAAATCATTAATTAATAGTAACGAGGAGGGTGATGATGATGAGGGGGAGGAGGAGGATGAAAACAATATAACAGATATCATGAACGATAGATTAAATGCAGCAAAAGAAGTGTTTGGTAATCCAAAAATACATAATATAGATCCAACATTAAAATGGAAAAAAATATATTGTGAGATATGTGAAACTGAATTAGATGGCCAACTTGAATATGAAGTACATTTAAAAACGAAATGGCATAAAAGTATGAAAAATAAATTAAAAAAACGTAAACTTTCAATACAACAAGATGAGAAAGGTAGTAAATGATGTTATAAAAAAATGTATTGATATGAGGGGAAATGAAAGTGGTGAAGTGCAAACGGTGCAAGTGGTGTAATGCAATTGACTTTTTGTTAAATTGATTTCGTTGTCACCAGCCTTATTAACGATATGTATCCAAGGCTTATCATATAATAAAATATATAATGCTATGCAATGCTAATGATTTATTATTTAGCCCATGCTGTGCGTGTGGTACCGGTTTTCATCTTCTTTTTTTGGTTTTTCTCAAAATAATTATACATTTATAAGGCCCAAACTACATAAAAAAAATCCAATGCTATGAGAGGCTTATTATAATGATTTCGACTAGTGCTATCGAGTGCAAAAACAAAATTCCAAAAAATTATAAGGATGTTTGCCGAAAATATGATAAATAATTAAATATCCGCAAAAAATACGTATTTAGAAAATTTTAGGAGTTTGTATACTTTAAGTATATTTTTATATATTTTATGCTATGAAGTATATGCTCAGGTACCCGGAGTAGTTTGTCTGACGACGAAGACCTGGCCTGCTTGCTGGGCCTGCCTGGGCCTGGCAGACGACTACTACTGTACCTTGAAATATCCGAAAATGGAGGGCATTGCCAGGATTGCCAGATTGCGAGGATATTTTTTTTGCTCATACTTTTTTTTTTGAATTTTTTAACGGTAAACACCACATTTTGATTGAACACATTTATATATACATATTAATACATTTATATACATATACAAAATTAAAAAAAAGAGAAAATATTGAACTAATCGCCTATACCCACAAACGCTTTGTACAAAATACAGACAAAAAAAAATTATGCCCTTGTTGCGAAAGAAAAAATCGTCTTCAACGTATCAGAAGGAGGCACCCGGTAAACGGTGTGGTGGTGCTATTTCGATTGATCGAGATGATGTAGAAAGTTTTATTGAAGCTCTCGGTGTTTTATCTATATTATTTGCGACGTTGATTGGAAGTACCATCTTAACACTAGATTATGATCTTGTACGAGAAGATATGTTCAAGAATATGGTTCAGGCCAATCAAGAATTCTGTTCATATGCAGAATTTGTTTTGCAAGAACAGAATTTTAATTTTACAGTGCCAACAATGTTAAATAAGTTTGAGACAATTGATCTTTGTGGTGGTGGGCCAGGAAATACATTAGCAGTGAAAGCTTTTCCAATGGAATATATGGACTTTTGGTTTGCAAAAAATGACAAAACTTATCTCACGGAGACTTCTTCTAATATGATATTTAGCAACCAAGTTAACAAAGTGTATTTCTTTGGTGGTGGTAGTCTTGCATTTTCACTTCTAGCATTTACAATATCCTTAGTAACCTTCGGTATTTACAAAATTTTGCCAATGAATGATGGAGAGATAGAGGTTGAAGAAGACACAGATAATACCGATGCTATGGTCGATGTGTTTCTATCTGCTTTTCTGCCTCTCATCGTATTTGGTTGGGTATCTGTGCTTCTCTCTATGGTTTGTTACTGCTTTTTATGTGAAGGGTATAGCTCGATTGTACAACCAGGAACGGACTTACGATTGTTTTCGTGGATAATGCTTGGTGTTGTAGCACCTATAATTGCACTTATTTTTTATAGTTATGCTCGAATGTCGGCGGTAATAAATCAGATTAAACGCAAACTGCGTGAGGTGTCACCTATTACTGAAATTACGGACCAGTGAAGCGGCCTATACCGTATATAGAAGCGTAATGTATGATATTATTTTTATATTAATCAAACGTTTGTGAAACGTATGATATCTCATATACAATTTAGTTTATGCATCACATGTAATTTATTTTTTTAATTTCAATTTAGCACTTTACTTATATTGAAACCATGTCACATATATATGTTTGCTCATCGTTATACTGATCACATTCGGTTTGTTTTTCACTCCAACTTCCAACACTAGCATGCATCACTCCAGCACTCCAGCACTCCAGCACTCTGGCACTCCTGTGGCACTCCAGCATAATCCAATAATAGCACAATAGCAACAATACTAACAAAAATTTTTTTTTAAATTTTGGATAATAATAAATTTTGAACCGGAATAGCATTACTGATGGTGTGTATATGCTAGCTTGAACCTACCATGGAATAGCATTACTGAGATGGTGTGTGTATGCTAGCTTGAACCTACCATGGAATAGCATTAATTATGGTGTGTGTATGCTAGAAATGTTTAGCATGGAATAGCATTACTAGTGGTGTGTATATGCTAGTAAATTTTAGTGCTGTGTGATGCTAGCTCATGTGGCCTTTTCTTATCAAATTTTTGAATCAAATAATACTACTAATAAACATATATGTATATGTAATATATATACCCGTCGTCGTTATAATGCATTTCATCGCATATTCATTCTCCTCATCTTTTCTCTTTTCTTTGATCAATCCTTTTTTCCTTTCTCGTTAGAAGTGTAATCCAACAAGAACATCTAATTTCTTTTTTTTTTTTTTGAACTGGAAGATTTGTAATAGTAATATTGTTATTAGTTTTATCATTTTTAAATATTTTAGATTTCTAGACTATTCATCGTTAATATATATAACTGTCAATAATAATAATAAAAAAAATAATAATATATATATATAATATAAAACATGTCAGGTCCAAAAGATGAAGATTATGATTATTTATTCAAAGTAAGTAACTATGTGTATATATATATATATATACAACTACATATATATATATATCATTCTCTGTACATATTGAAATAATAATATTCTAACAAAATGATAATAATTAATAAATAAATATAGGTTGTTTTAATAGGTGATTCAGGCGTTGGAAAATCGAATTTATTATCTAGGTTTACACAAAATCAATTTAACATTGAATCAAAATCAACGATAGGTGTTGAATTTGCAACGAAAAGTATAGTAACGGAAGGAAAGACTATTAAAGCACAAATTTGGGATACAGCAGGTCAAGAAAGGTACCGTGCAATCACTAGTGCATATTATCGTGGTGCTGTTGGAGCATTATTAGTATATGATATACATAAACATGTTACATTTCAAAATGTAGAACGATGGTTAAAAGAATTACGTGATCATGCAGATGCAAGTATTGTCATCATGTTAGTTGGAAACAAAAGCGATTTGCGACATGTACGTGCAGTTGCAACGGAAGAAGCAGTAGCATTCGCGCAAAAACATAATCTAGCATTTATGGAAACATCTGCATTAGATTCAACACATGTAAATGAAGCATTTCATAAAATATTAACTGGTAAGTCAATGAAATGTATAATTATATAAACACATATCATATACTAACATTTATCATATTAGATATTTATCATTTTATGAGTAATCAACAACAATTACGTGATGAATCCAATGGTGAAAATCGCGGTTTACCATCTGGTGGTGTAGATCTCGATGTTGGTAGTGGAAGTGGCGTGGATGGAAATAAGAAAAGTAAATGTTGCTAGTCCTTTTCCACGCACTAATTATATATGTAAACGTTAAATCTTATGATATTATATAAAAACTAAAAACAAATGTAAAATCCGATGTATGTGAAGAAATTACGTGGTGTAGAGGAGAGAGAGTTTTTAACCACGCACACAAAAAGAAGCGACCAAAAATGGAAAACGTAGTTTTAGTAATATTTATTTTTCGTATTTTTCTAGATGTAAAGGCTTGTGTGTGGTATTTTACTCCCACGCACACAACTCTCTCTCTCTCTGCTCTCTGTTCATCTCTCCTCTTGGTGTTTCCATCCTTCATTCAGTCCTTCAGTGCCTGTTTAAATGACTTGGTAAAAGAGTTTGTAGTTGGTATTATCATTCGATTAGAAAAAATTAAAAAAAGAGATACAAACTTTTTTTATCTAGATTTTTTAGGACTCTCGCTTTTAATTTTTTGCTATTATTATACATTTTCTTTACATTGTTTTATATTGCGTGTAGACATATCTACGTCATGTTTATATATAATACACCACACACCCGTTTCTGTTGTTTTTCATTTTCCATATATCAAAATAATAATATATACATTTACAAAGCAAGCGTTAAAGGTTCATCACATGGTTTTTGAGCAGCTATTACATCTTTTAATGTAATCGATGTTGCTTTTTTCTTGACTTTTTTTAAACGGTTTTCAAAATCATCAAATGATTCTTTTAATGTCGTTTCCTTTGCTTCGTCCGCATCCATTTGTGCCTTACGTTGCTCCGCACGATGCCTCAATAATTTCTTTTCCCTAAATGTTAAATGCCGTGGTATTTTAAACCTACTTTCTAATAATCCTAATTTTCTAGTTGATAAAAATATATCCTCCATGGAAGGACCAGCACGTGATAATGTGTTGTTATTATTTGTCATATTTGTTTGTGGCATCTCTGACGATCCTCCATCAATAATTGCACTTCCACCAACAGCATTTGAATTCATTGTGGATTGAATGTATCGTTGCCGTGTTCTACTTTATCTTAACGTATTTTTTCTTGTGTCTATATATGTAACTTATATCAAACGATGTCTATAAAAGGCTATCTTTTTTTACTCTAAAATTTATTATAGAAGAAGAATGATTAGAAAAAAAAAATAATTTAAAAATGATATTACACTTTTTTCAAATAATAATACCAGCGAATGATGAATGATATATAACTATAATGAACAAATCAATCTATCGATACCTTTCCCAAACACTTTGCACGTTGCCAATGTAGTTCTTCTTGTTTTCACCGGTCTGTACCTCACCCCATACGAAGGTAAGTTTTGTAATGTTTTGGTGTGCGAAAAGAACGGAAATATTAATCATTGGATTGGATTTTTAGCAGGTGAATAGGCCTATTAAAAAAACTTTGCTAGGAAGACAGATCCTTATACTAATTGTTGTAGTAGCTACTGTAAAATGTTCAACTCAAATCTACAACTTTCCTATTCTTCTTATGTATTCTAACATCTACAAATCTAAATCTATGCCCTATATCTTCAGGTGAGGTGCATTTACTAGGTACATACCATTCACCATTCACTGTTGAAATAGCATGCAAGATACACATATACACATAGCATTGAGAAATAGTTGATAGGTAATATAATATATTTAGTATATAATAAGTAAGAAGTATGTAAATAGCATGTACATAGCTAGTGTTTGCATGCTAAATCACCTAAAATACACTAAATAACACGCAGGACAATTAAACAATCGGATTTTAAAAAATTAATAAAACGTAGGACAATGGAAATGGAAAACCGCAAAACCATTAATTTTTCCAACTTCATTATTGGCCTTTTTTTCCCTATCACTTTTTTTTTTGTAAATAAAATGGAAGATTTTTTATGTTTTTATTAAAACGTATAACAATGTAATTTTCATGAAGATCATCGTGATGGATCTTTATGAAGGAAATGAGGAGATGGTTTTATTTATACTTGAAAGGGCAATTAGACTATAAAACTATTTGAACGAAACTTACGACCAGCGAGTGTAAAAAGTGTAAATACATGCAAACCAATGCATACATACATCGATGTAGAAAAGTAGAAATCGATTTAATGAATACGTGAACAATTACAAATTAGAAATAATCTATCTATTCATATTTATATTTATATTCATATTTAGTTATTTTTTTATTACTATTTATTCCACGTTAATAATATATTATTACATTATAATTGAAGAAGTATAATAAAATTAATAATATAATTTTGTGTATTATTTATTAATTATAATATATTCATAGTTGAGAAAGAAATAGCCACAAAAATATATTTTAATATTTTATCATTATCATTATTATTATTGGACAACAAAACACACAATGACGGAAATGGTACTTGAAGCAGTAAATGTTGCTGTTGCAACAATAACAACTATTGCTACAGCAATACCAGTTGTAGGAACTGTCGTCTCCGTTGCTAAAACATGTAAACAAATTTATGATATTACAACCGCAGCCAGTCGTACCTCTAAAAAAAACAAAGAGAATTGTAAAAAAATATCTAAACGTTGTCATGCTATTTTATCAATTCTTACTGAATGTGCACAAGCATATCAACGTAATGGTAAAATATCAAAAGGCCAAGAAGATGGATTAAATGATTTGGCCGAAGCATTGGAAGATCTTCATAAAGCGTGTGAAAAATACATTGGTTTAGGTAAAGTACGTCGTTTATGGGGTGCTAAAAAATTTAAAAAAAAATACGAATCCATTGATAGTGAAATCATTGAAGCAATGAAATTAGTACAAACTGGTTTAAGTATTGAAATATTAAATAGTAATAATAAAGTATTGGAAGATACTAAATTTATAGTAGAAATACATGATAAATTAAATGAAATGGATAATACAATTAAAAAATCGTTTGAGACAATTGAAACACGTTTAGAAAAAGCATGGAATGGAAATGAAACTAATTTTAATGAACTTAAAAATATGTTGCAAGAAATTCAAGATAATAATCAAATATCACCGGATGGTTCCGATAAATTAGTAGATATTTTGGGAAATTTAGATGAATTAAATAATAATTTTAATTTAAAAAGTCGTGAAACAAAACGTACATTATTTCATATTCAAGATGTACTTGATGAATTGAAAGAAAAACATGACAATAATGAATTTTTAACTATTGTAACGGAAGGCTTCAATGATTTAAAAAAAGGACAACGTAATATTGAAAGCAAATTAGATGATGTTGGCATAGCCTTCCAAATGATGAATGAACAAATCAAACAACTTGAAAATGGGCAGACAAATGCTATTAAACAAGTTATGAATAATTTAAATAATTTACAAAATAATGGTAATAATAATATATCTCCGCATAGTTTAAATCAAATGAGTGATATGTTAAATAGTTTGCAAAACTTTAACAATAAATTTGATTTAAAAGATCAAAATGATCAGCGTACGTTGAAACATATAAAAGAAGTGTTAGAAAATTTAGAAAATAATCATCGTGATGGTGAGTTTTTACAAACATTACAGGAAGGGGTAAATGATATAAAAGACGGGCAAAATGATTTAAAGAAACGGCAAAAAAATATTGATGATAAACTAGACAGAATTGCAAGTCGTAAAAGTAGCCATGACAATGCACGTGATTTTAAAAATAGGATACTTCAAGATTATGAAATTAATGAAGCAGAAGTGACATGGGATGAAGAACTGGGACATGGTGGACAAGGATCTGTATCCAAAGTGACATACCATCGTAAACCACATGCAGCGAAGGAAATCTCATTACGTGATTGTAAAAATCCAACAGAAATGAAATTAAAAATTGAAGAAATTCAAAATGAATTTGCAATCATGATCAAAGGTAATCAATGTCCTGAGATTATACATTCATATGGTATTATTCAACGTAGGGAATCATTGATTATCATCATGGAATATGCATCAAATGGTAGTTTACGCGATTATTTAAATGACCATAAAAATACACCATTGTCAAAAGATTTAGTATGTAGTTTAATATCTGATATAGCTGCTGGAATGGATTACCTTTATTCTCACGATGTTGAACATCGTGATTTGAAAGCAGATAATGTTTTATTGGATAATGAACTACGTGGTAAAATATGTGATTTTGGTATATCAAAAGGGCATGATTTACAAACACATACAAAACCGAAGACAAAAGCAGAAAGTGCAGGTGGTACATTGCCATGGAAAGCACCTGAAGAATTTAAAAATGTTACTTTTAATGAAAAATGTGATGTATGGTCCTATGGTGTCACAATATGGGAAATTATGACACGAGAAATTCCATGGGATGGTATGAATGATTACGCTATCATGGGTAAATTATTTCAAAATGTTCATTTACCATATGATGAATCAATATTAAATACATTATATGGTTCAAAATGTATACATATTATGAAATCATGTTGGAAAGAAAATCCAAATGAACGACCAACATTTCATGAAATTGTTCAACAAACAAATAAATTAAAGTTTGATCAAAATAATGTTGCATTGCATTTAAAACGTGAAAAAGAAGATAAATGGAAAAAAGAAAAAGAAAAAGAATGGAAAGCTAAAATGCAAAATGATGATGAAATGCGTAAAGCTGAAAGTGAACGTCAAATGGAAGAACGGTTGAAACAAAGACAGAAAGAGATGCAAGAACGAATGGAACAAAAAATGAAAGAAATGGAAGAACAAATGAAACAACAAATGTTAGATAAGAATGAAAAACGTTTAAAGGAAAAAGAAAAGGAAGAGGAGGAGGAAAGAAAACGTAAGAAAAGGGAGAAGGAGGAGGAGGAGGAGGAGGAGAAAAGGAAAAGAAAGAAGAAAGAAGAAGAAGAAAAACGTCGTTTGGAAGCGGAACGGAAACGACAAGAAGTGTTGGAAGATGAGGAGGAGGAGGAGGGAGAGAAAGAAGAAGTGGTGGATAATAATATAAAAAAGAGTGCTGCATATATTAAATGGGAAAAAGAATTTGATGGGAAGATGCAAGTGGATTTGGATGGAAAGAATCTCACGGATGAGGATGCATTAGCTATTGGTGAATTGTTAAAAACAAACAAGACATTAACGACATTGGACGTATCTTATAATAATATTACGGATGTACAAAGTATTGGTGAAGGATTAAAAACAAACAATACATTAACGGGATTGTACCTAGATAATAATAATATTATTGATGTACAAAGTATTGGTGAAGGATTAAAAAC
>JACLAC010023604.1_pt1 | contig 11291 bp, 7 predicted proteins | sample 8027881 | NCBI WGS metagenome assembly JACLAC01 (sample SAMN15725517, study PRJNA655200) | protist metagenome | isolation source: fluorescence activated cell sorting (FACS) single amplified genomes of... | place: Spain: Blaines Bay Microbial Observatory, Mediterranean Sea | collected 2016-01-19 | reverse complement strand
TGAAGTTGGCAAGACTAAAATTATTTAAAAAAAAAAGAAAAGAAAAAGTTTTGAATATTAACCAACTGATATATTTGTTGTGTGGATGTATGTTTCTTGTGCTTTTGTGTTTTATGTAAGAAGCCGTGATGTATACGTAATATAACCTGTCATGTTTGTAATTTTTGTTCTAATTTTTGTAAAATATTGTGTGCCATCTCAACCATTCTCACCTCACCTCACACACAGCTTTTGTAGTTATAAGTAGTTTCTGTCGTCAATTTCTGAAAATTGGAAATAACACTACATAGCATTATAATTAGTTTTGAGATCTACTCTTCGTTTCTGTCCGTCAAAGTATGACAGTCCGTCATATGCTTTTTTTAGGTGGTTGCCCGGCATGCCTGGCTTGCCAGCTTGCCTTTTGCTTGGTACGTACAAACGTGACCATTATAGCATTACAATTATACAATTATAACTATTACAACAAACACATTGCTTATATAATACAAAACAATCTAAGTATATATACCACATATGATATGATAAATGTTTGAAAGGTTGAACAAAACCAAAACAACATTATTAAAAATATTAAGAACTCTGACAACAATCTTGTTAGACAACGGTGACCAAAGCTTTAAATCACAAACTTGTTGGAAGTCCTATATCCGACTATACACACACACACACACACACACACAAAAGATGGCGTCAAGAATTACAAAACAACGGAAAGAGGTGAAGGTAAAGGAGGACGACGATGAAATTAAAAACATATACGATGTATGTAGTATACCAGGTTTGTTTAAAAACTTTTTAAAATTTTTAAATGTTAAATCTACATTAAATATGAGTGAGTCTTGTTTAGTGAAAAATTTAGGACATACAAGTTTTAATGAGCTTATAACTGAAGCGATAAGTGAACCAAAACAGTTGTTTGAGCTATATCGAAGGTATAGAAATGAGTTTGAAGGGAAAAACGCATTAGTATGTGCATGTGATCGTGGGTATATGAATGATGTGTTATTATTTGTAAATTTACATCGTTTTCATAAATATCTTTTAGCAAAGCATTGCATGGGGGTGATTTTCGAGTTTTTAAACAAGAAGATCAACCATTTTCAACGATCAACCGTCGTACACATATTACTGTTAAATCATTAGACAATCTGACTAAGCCAGTTTGTTATTTTGATACAACCATATCCAACAAGACAACTGATTGTTCTGATAGACCAAACACAATAAAACTTACGGACAAAAATCATACTGATTGCTGTCTGCAAATGAACGCATCTTATGTTCGCGATAATTATCTTTACCGGGCAACTACTTTACACAAAAATCGGCATTACGCCAAGGCTAGGAAGGAAAATCATGACAACGGGGATCGTTCGACTACACCAACTATATATCCATTCGGGATGAACGCGGGGGGGGATTTGTGATGTAGCAGTTTTAACTTTGAAAAAAATGGCCATCAAGAAATTCAAAAATGCTTGGGCTACGAAAAGAAAAGCAGACTGGCTTGAAGCACAATATGGGTCAACGAAATTTGTAGAGATTTACAAGCTAGTAATAATATATATGAGTAAGAGAAAAATTATACGAGTATATATGAGTAAGAGAAAATTTATACTCGTATATTTTCTCTCTTCGTACTCGTATTTATTATATTTAAAACATAACTTTAAAAGATTTTAACCAATCATATTTTACAGCATCTCCATATCATCTTCCAAAAGACCATTATCCATTGCTCTTGCAGTCTTTTCTTCACTACTAGTCCATCTAGCATTTTCTTGTGCCCATTGACAACGTAAAACTTCAAACTCTCTTAAATGATTTTCTGCACGACTAATAATTGCACCAGCTTTAACCATTTTACTCTTTGCTACATCAGTATTCTTTGATGTGACACACCAAACAACTTGCATCGTTAAAGTTCGTTTATCATCACCATCACTTTCTTTAAATACTACAGCGGCAATTGTCCGCTCAGTTATGAATTCTTTCTTGCCACTACCACCATCTATTGATTGCGACAATCTTATAGAGCCTGATGACTCAACACTTAATTTAGAATTATTAACCGATGGTGGACGCCAATGTGAACCCTTCGACTTATTCCTACTCATTAATGCCTTTTGCTTTCTATTTTCTTTCTGCATTGCCATAGCATTTTTACTAACGATGCCATAAACTCGTTCCGTAAATACAATTGTATCACCAGTAACAACATCTCCAGTACATTCTATTGTAAAAATTTCTTCTACATTATCAGGTGTTGTATTAATATCTTCCCGACTACGTTTTGTAACAATTTGTACAGGAATGCTTGCCTCCCCACGTGCATATTGTCTATTTAATGCAGCTACTTTAAATGCATATGCCGTCTCTGCATCCAATCCAGTCGTAATTCGCGCAAGTGTATTGGAACCTTCGTAACATTTGTCCCATCCATCGTTGGAGCTTGTATCTAGTAGTTTGGTATCTAATTTACCAGAACTATTAATTTTTGCAAGCTTCTTATACAATACAACATATTTAAACGCAGCACCTCCAAGCCCTGGGTACCATTTCAATGTAATTTCTCTAGCGCGTACGCTTACCACTGCAGGTTGCGTTGGTTGGCCCGGTGGTGTACATATTTGAAGTTCACGACTTAATGGACTGAAAGAACGTCTTGTTCTATATCTAATTGCAAATCTATACATCGTGTTTGGTTCTAATAAAAATTCACTTATATTTAAATTTTTTCTAGATTTCACTCCTTTGTCGCTTCCGTCATTTATTTTAAAATAACATGATGTAATATCTTTGCCATTTTGATCTTGTTTGAAATAATCTGCATTTACAAAATTAGGGCGCCCAGGTACTCTACCACCACTTGCACTAAGTAAACTTTCTGGCGTACCATTATCCCATTTCAATACGTAAGTAACATCATGCTTTTTCCACCATTTTGTAAATTCCGTCAACGATATGATTCCATTACCATCTTCATCCATATCTTGTAGGACAGATTCTACTGCTGCACTATCTGCAGGCATACCTAAATCTTTCAAAAACGTTTTCAATTCAGTCGCGTCTAGTGTTCCATCCGGCTCCCCTGTTTCTTCACTAGGCCGGTCGTATCTATTGAAAATCCGCGCGACGGAGCTTTGACTGACGCCACTTTCAGCATAATCACTTCCTTCACTTTTCGGGTTTGTCCAATCAGCAAGTTTTTTCATCCAAGTCCCTGATTGTGTCCCTTGCACACCTTTATTGAATTGTGCACTTGCTGCTAGCGGGTTTTTGTTATAAAGTTTCTCTTTCGATGCACGCAGAGCTCCGCTATCGCTATTGCGCAATTTATTTTTCGATTGGCTATTACCCAACCGTTTACTATTTGAAGGTGTGGAACCACCTACATCACCTAGAAGCATGCTACTAATATCTAGAACTGGAGCTGCTTTCCATCCAATTTTAACAGCACCACTTTTTGTCACTATAGCTTTTGGAACTTCTGGTTCATAATACAATGCATTGACGATACATGGCTTACTTTGTGGACCGGTTTCGTTATCTTGATTAAGTGCTTGTACAGCAAATTGGTAACTCTGTCCTGGGATTAATCCAGAGACAATCCATTCGGTTTTGTGAGTTGGGGCAGTTACTGGTGTGTACATTTGCTCCGCGTCGTCTGCAACACATTGTAACAGTAAAAATTTTGTACCAGATGCAACTGCTGCGCCGGAATCTGTTGTTTTTGTTTCCAAATCGCCATCCTTCTGAACTCTAGGTTTGTTAGCATTAATTTGCACTAATGAAAGCAACACTTTCGCAAACTCTTCAAATGTCATTATGCCATCATCATCATCATCATATGTATTAAAATCAAATAATTTGTTTTTGTCACATCCGGACCAAGCTAAAAATTCTGCTAAATTTGGATTTTTATGTATCTCCGATTCAAAATCTTTAAATTCTTTTCGAGACAATGTTCCGTCTTGAGGTTCATCATCTAAAATGTCAAATATTTTCCTTAACTGTTTGATTTTTTTCATATATTCTTCACCCTCACCCCATGACAATGTGACCGCGCATTTGTCTACTGTAACAGTTGTTTTAATTACACGAGGTTGTGGCGGTGCAATTGGTAACGTAGTAAAATTTGCGTATGTAGGTGTACTAGGACCAAAACCATTGAACGCAGTAATACGGAATAGATAATTTGTATTTGGCGTTAAGTTTTCAACGATTTTGACGCCTTCGGGAAAAACAGGTTGTCCATTATTAAATGCACTTGGTGGATCCTTGCAAACTTCTTCGAAAATTTTTCCACTTTTGTCAGCAACTTCCAATACGTAGAATATTGGTAATGCATCGCTTTCACCTGGCATCCAATTTAACGTCAAGCTAGTTGTTCCATCATTACCTTTTTTGCTTCTTTTTCGTTTAGTTTTTTCCATTGAACGATCCATTGTTAATAGTGGTGATGCAGGCGGCTGTCCTTTTTCAAGCATTTTTTGCTCTTTTTCTGCTTCTAAATTAGCATGTGCAAGCTTTTCTAATGCACGAACGCCTTGTTTTCTTAACTTTTGTTTGTCGACGCTTTTCTCGTTTAATTTTTCTAAGTATGTTTGCAAAGTTGGTAAGGTAGACCAGAAATCACTGTTTGGGTTTAATTGTGCAGTCCTGGCTTGTTTTGCAAAGGTCATAAATTCAGTCGATGATAATTCATTATCATTATTTGCATCGAATGCAGCATATAAACTTTTGATCTCCGGTCCAGTCAATGCAATACCTTCATCGCTGAAGAACTTTTGCAATTCAGATGGTGTCATTGCACGTCTTTTTTTATAACGTTTCAATTTTAATTCCATAAATAAAGTATGTGCGTCATCCTCGCTTAAACGTGCACCTTCCTTTCTTAAAATTTTATTCAAATCATTATAGGAGTATGCTTTTTTTTGTACTTTTTTAAATACAGATTCATCCAGTTTTTTTAAAACTCTGTATTGATCATATCTTTCCCCTAAACGATCAATTTTACTATCAATTGTATCATTGAATGGATCATCCCAATTATAATCACGTCGATTTTTAATAATTTTTAACAAGGTATCTTTAGTCAATTCCATTGCTACTTGTTTATTTTGCAAATCTGCAAATTCTTTTCTACTCAACTTTTCCGCTGCATCTGGATGATTAAAGACATCAAAAGGTGGGTAATTTTTCTCCCATGCGGTTTTACATTCCCCAAATGTTTTGTAACCTTCACACCAGATAGCATATTGTGGCATCAAAGTAACATCGACTCGTTTTAAATTCTTCCCGACTTTTTTCCAATAATCTTCTCTCTGCTCTTCATCACTTTCTTTCGATTCCCCTTCATATGGTCTATCAATCATGCTTAAGCATTTTTTTGCCCTAGCTACTTGCTCTTTTTGCAATTGCCAATCGTCATAATCTTTACCATCGTTTCGCTTATCTTTTTCCGCATTTAATTCTTTAACACGTTGCACCGCTGGATTTTCTAATAATTGCGTTCTGAAATCATCCTCATCAACTTGTCCATCTTCTAAGTTGTCGTGATTTTGAGCAACAAAATTGGCTTTATTGACATATCCCATCTTTAAAAGCGCTTTACGTGCATTTCCTAAATCGCTTTTTGATTTTGGGTTTGCATGAATTGTGCGTAAACCAGAGCTTAACATCATGTCTACTGAATTTGTCATTACATTAATTTTCTTCTTACGCGCAACGGAGCGACCACCGAAGTTCATCCTCGGTGCAACTACTTTTTTCGCTGCTGCCAATTGCTCATCCGTTGGAGGTGGTAAGCGTATCATATTACGATTTTTGTTTCTTAACCATCCAGCATGTAAATTAATACCATTTTGCCTATCTTCATCCTCCCTTTCACGTTTAAGATCTTCATCGGCAATAAGATCTTTCTCAATCCATTTCGACATGCGGCCGATACTCATTGAAAGCAATATACTTTCTAGTTTATTCCGTTTCAATTCCTCCTCGTCCATCCCACCATCATCTGGATCGCTATCTTCCTCTCTATCCGCCTCAAATTTTGCAAGCCGTTTTTTTACTCTTAAAATAACTTGTTGTTGGCATTTTTTCCAGATCAATTTCGTACGTCTGTTCCATATCGTATTTAATAGACCAGTTGATGTTTCTAAAATTTCTTCCATTTTATTTCTTGGTGCACGTCCTAATGGAGGTGTAAAACCTAATGCTGGCAATACAAACTCTATTTCGTCATCATCCATGTCTTCATCTTTACTCACTTTCCAAAAGCTTTCGCTGTCATCTTGTTCATCATCATCGACATCACTGCCTTGTTGACTACCTTCACCACGTTTGTATTTCAAACTTTCCTTATAACTTTGTGCATAAGCTTCCGCATTTTCTTGTACTTGTGGCGATAGTTTCTTGCCTTCATCTTTTGGTATAATAACATCTGCATATTGATGTCTTGGGTCCCCTGCACGTCCTTTTGACCATCCAACCCACTTCTTCGCCAACGTAGGCAATGGTCGTTGTGATGCTGGTACGTTTTTTCCTTTTGGTACAGGTGCCATTTTCGGTCCTAAGCTTGGTATATCATCATCCGCATCAGATAAATCATATGTACCTAGTAAACAATCACAAGCTGCAAGGGAAATACCAACTTCTCTCCACGGTTTGTCCTCTTGTGCACGTGCAATTTTCATTTTACTTAATAGATCAACGATTTTTTCATAACGACTTTTCTTCTTCACCCAACTATTGAACGATTTTTCAACATCTGCCTTTTTTTTCTGCTTCAATGCTTTTTCTTTCTTTTTCTTTAACATTTTTAAATGTGCAAGGTCATCTTTTTCACGTTCTTTTTGTCTTAACCATTCATCATGTGAAGGCCCGTTTAACGTTTTTGATTTGGTTGAACCGGAACGAGAATGTAATGAGAATGACATTTTCTTTTGGATTGATATAATTATATATATATATATATATACACGAGTATATATGTATCTCTATCTTGATAAGAAATTATACAAAAGGATATATCTATATGCCTGTTTATATCTCTATACTATCTCTCTATCTTATATAGGATATCTTTACTTTTGTATTGTGTTTCTTCCTGTTTCTTCTTTCACTTTGTATTAATATTGAAAAGGGTATATATATAATAATAGCTGTGTACTAATAGGTGCATTATAAGCTGATGATGATCTTTGAAAAAAAATAACTGTCATTTGAAAATGATGAATTTATACAAGTACACTATTTAGAATACAAGAATACCTCCTAGCAAAGACCGTTAAAATAGAAAAAAAAATTAAAATGGCATAGGCCCCTTTATTTGGACTTATTGAACTAATAACACCCTTAAATTAAAATTTCGAGAGGCGCATATATATAAATTACGCTTCGATTCTTTGAGGAGCAGCTTTACTCTAGCTTAAGCTGGCTGGGCTGGCTGGCTGGCCCAGGGGCTGGCTGGCTGGGCTGTATCTATATCTGGCTATATTAATCAGGTGTTAAAAGGTAAAGCAAAATAAGAAAAAAATAATAATAATTAAAATCAATATATCAATGCGGTGCGATCGACGATCTTTTCCCCGAGCGACGTACAAGTTTTTGGACCATCCAAAGTTTACGCACTTCACGCGCATAGATCGCAATGAAACACCCAGCTCCAGATTACGAGCCCGCTGGTTCATCGGCGCTGAAGATTACGCACGTGGACAAACCCATATCATTGTGTGGGCTAATTGGAGACATCTCGGTGCTCGTCTGCATCGCTTGCCTTATTATCAGTATCGCGGACAACGCTGCTTGCGAAAGACGTCGTGCATCATGCGAGTCGCTTCCACTGGAAGAGCAATTTAGTATTGACTGCAGAAGAACATGGTGTAATGGCTGGGCGTTTATTATGATTAGCGCGATCATGTGGCCTTTTCTTATTTGTTTTAGCTGTTATAACCACAATAGCACAACAGAAAACTACTTGAAAACATACATGAAAACCAAGAAAAAATTTAGCAGCCCGGAACAAGCTATTGCAAAAGTAGAAAGGTACGTGCAGAACATTATAAATACTAAAGTCAAGGCGGGGATTGAAGTGAAATGTTCGCATAGGACAACTCGCAACACTTCCTATACTGACTCAAACGGAAAGCACCACCGCCGAACAGAAACTGTTACTGTAACAACGTTTTGCCACACATACAACTTTACTCCTGTTGTATCTAGCATCGATAATTCACCATTTTCGGGAGATGACATTAATCGTCTTGACTACCATAATGCAAAGACAAAATGTTTGGCTTTTGATAGTTACATAAGTATAAATGTTCCTGAAGATCTACGCAGATTTATGGAAGCTTGGAGAAGCCACTTACAAAATGCAAATCGGCACCGCGATGTGACTGTGAACGCAACGGTAATAATTGAACCTGCGACCCCTCTTGTTAGCAATCAAATGATTCCTATTGACTTTGCATACAGTTGTTTCTTGACTGATTCGACATATTGCCTGTTTACTGTTTTTGGCTGTCGCTCCTTATATGAACTCATTATCAGGACAGATATTTCAACATGCGAAATTAACTTTAAGAAAAGCGCATCCATGGTCCCAAATGCTGAAGCATATAGCCCGCATCCAGCAGGTGGCGAGACTTTACCCATGAGTCTACATGGCGCCGGAAAAGTACCAGTTTCACCAGATGGTGGGTACTCCGGCGGAGCTGGGAAAGTCTAATAAATCGAGGAAACAAAGACGACGAGACCAGCTCCGACGACGGCTTTTGAAAAATTGCACAACTTCACCATGGCGTCAATTTAACTTTCTGTTGATCAAAAAAAATATCTCAATTCCCAGAGTGCATTTATTTGCATCTTCTTGGCTTGAAAATATTACGTAATAGACTAAAAATAAATAAAATGTCTGAAATTTTCCAAAAAATTAATTTAATTTTTATTTTCGTATGCATAGAAATATATTGTCTTTTAGAGAGTGCACGAGGTTTTGATATTATCTACGAAGTAGTAAAAAGAAAAACCGGGTCAATATTAAATTGGATTTTATTTTAATTTACACACCTTTAATAATAAGTTGCCCATAAATATTAACTATTTCGACTTTAGGGTACACTACTACTAACACCACCACCACCACGCAATGCAGTTAGCCCATAGCGAATAAAACGTTCAGGATCAAACCCAGCAATGTAAAGGTGAATTAAATGTATATTCCCACTCAATGCTGCTTGAACGAGTACATTTTCTTCATTTTCATCTTTCATGCCAAAATTATTGATAATTTTTAACATAGCTATAATAGTGGGGTTACTGTTGACTCCACTCCCGACATTCCCGCCAATATTACTGCTGCTACTAGATGCAACATGCATGTTCTGAGGTATATCTATTCCAGGTGTTAATGAAGGATCAGGCAGCATATTTGTTGATGATGTTCTGGTTGTTGTTGTTGTTGTTGTTGTTGATGATGATGGTCCTTCCTGTTGTGAACATGACAATGATAATGAATCAACGGATAGTTGTGCATCTTTCTTGCTGCTGCTACTACTACTACTGGCTACATTCCTATTCTTAGTACCATCTTTACTTCGGCTGCTTGAAATAGTATAATTGTCAATTTTTTCCTGTTCTTCTTCTTCCTCCTCCTCTTCTGTTAACTCAGATTCTGACTCTTCTGATTCTACTCCAGTACGCAATTTTTCGTGTATATTTTTAATATTGTCGTCAAAATATTTTCCATGATTAATAATATGATGCTTGTTTCTTGTTTCTTCTCCTTCATACACAACAACAAATTCTGTATCTGAGTTGATGCGTTTCACTTCCGCTGCATAAAACAACCCATCGCGCCATTTTATCCAATACCAGCTTCCAACAACAGTTTTCCCAGGTTCTGGTGATTGCGGCCTATCTATTGGGGTGTCTGTTGTTCTTCCGTTTGACTCATATGTTCGATACGTAATAACATTTTCAACAATATTTACAACTTTTCTGTCGTAATTTTTAAAGCTACATGTCGAATTCAATTTACAATTTGCTAGAAATGCAATAAATGATATGATTTTATCATATTGTTGTATATACAATACAGGTTTACTTCTTTTTTGGGAGGAAAAGGATTTATTATGTGTTGTTGCACTTTCAGCTGTGTATTGTTTTGGCGGTGTACGTCTACGTTTCCCTAATGCCCTGTCTTCCGATTCTGGGGTCCTAAGTTTCACCATGGTTTTATTTATGTGGATTGATATATGGTACAACAAAGACGGTATGATTTGTACCTGCGTATCCTCTTTTATATTTTAATATATGATTAAAAGATACGATGAATTGCAATTCAAATAATTATTAATATATAATATATTAATATCATACTCTTTATTTCTCTCTCTCTCCCACATCCTCTTACACATGTGTATAATATATTAAATATATGTACATAGATATGTGTATATGTCCATTCATTTACATTAATGCACCTTTTTGAACCACATAAAATAAGGTATTATACAATTCGTAATGTGATGGTATGTTCATGCTACATATCTCCTATAGTAGAGTATACTCATAATGTATACTCATACCGTATGAATATAATAGCACTAGCTTGTTTTTTAAAATGGTTTTGTTGATTTAGATTTTGATGGACACATTTTTATACACAACAATAAAAAAAAATGAATAATTTTTATGAATAAATACACTATTTATTCCCACTGAAATTAAAAAGAAATATACAGATGTGATTACGAGGTACATGCATCAAGATATGTCATACCAATATCAATATATATATATGCAGCAGGTTAATATATTGGTGTTTCATATATATATACAATATGTCATGGCCACGTAAAATATTTAAATTACAAGATGGATTTATAAGACAAGATCCAGAACAATTAGTTGGGAAAAAAGTCCTTTTACTGAGGAAAAAAATTGGAGTTATTAGAGGTTATAAACCTCCAACAACATGGCGTAAGGAAACATATTGTATTGAAATAGAAAATCAACGTCTTGAAATACATTCAATGAAATGTGCAAAACTTGGCATTATTGGATATGAAGTATATTTGCGTAGGCAAGAAATGAAAAAGCGAAAATATTCTTCTTCCTCTTCGTCATCAATGAAAATAAAGATGCTAGTAACTCCATTTGTTAAATCTTTATTCTTATGAGGAGAATGGGGAATAAGGATATTATACTTAAATACGCGCAGTAAGTTAATATATATATATTATATATATAATTTATTTTACACATAATAATATATATAA
>JACLAC010009061.1_pt1 | contig 11292 bp, 6 predicted proteins | sample 8027881 | NCBI WGS metagenome assembly JACLAC01 (sample SAMN15725517, study PRJNA655200) | protist metagenome | isolation source: fluorescence activated cell sorting (FACS) single amplified genomes of... | place: Spain: Blaines Bay Microbial Observatory, Mediterranean Sea | collected 2016-01-19 | reverse complement strand
AAGATCCTGTTTAAAAACGATAATATTGACGATCAACAATAACAAGATGAAAGAACATGTCTACAAATCATTTTATGATTCCAATACAATTGCGATACTAAAGGAAATGACAAAGGATATGGACAGGGAACAGAAGTTAAAAGAAAGATCAAAAACTGTTGTTGATTTATGTGAAAAATGGAAAAAGAACAACAATTATATTTCAACGGCAAAGACGGCTACTTGTATTGCTAGCAGTAAAAGAAGTCGTAACTCAACAACAGAGAAAAAGATAAAGAATGCAATTGATATTGAAAACACTACTGACAATAAAGACAACATAAATACATCCTCTGCCTCCTCCTCCTCCTCCTCTGTAATTGATTTAACATCCTCCTCTATGATTTCTTCTACAACACCAACAAAGGGTCTTCAATCATTAATTACATTGTTTGGTACACAATACAATGAAAATACTTTAAAAGGTGCGTTAATATCATGTTCCTCAACATTCCAAGTAGCGGTATTAAATATTTTAGAAAATAATTTACACGAGTTGCAAGAATATGAAAAAAGAGGTTATAATGAACCATATTGGGAATGTTTTCAACATCACGGTGATGGTACATCATGTGGTATGCTAAATAAAATGTCCACACTAAGGTGTACTGAATGTAAAACATTCAGAAGTATTCTGTAAATGTACCAGAAATTTCATTACTTGAAGTGCATTAACGTTGCTATTCTACACTTTTATTTAGAACACACCGGACTTGTATTAGTATTGTATCATGCATTTTTGCCAAATTTGCCAAATTCTGAAAATTTAAAAAAAAACATTTTGGCCAATTTTGCGTCACGATCATAGTTCATTCTTTGACTGCGATAGTTAGATTGTTTTCTTACCTTCATTATCTCTGCTATTAACTGTCTGCCGTTATCCTGATTTTTGATGTTCTCCCAAATATTGTCGTTAATATTGGAGTTGCAGAAGTCTTTCGTTAGATCTGACATTTCATATTTGTAGTCTTTGGTGTCAGAGGAGATCTTGCTGGCCATCATAGCTAGATCTCTGCGATTGCGAGTACGTTGATCGTGTTCTTGGTCGCGTCTGCTTCTGGAACGATCGTCTCGACGATTGTTATGATCATTGTTATTTCGGCGGTCGTCTCGACGGTCGTCTCGACGATCCTCTCTGTAGTTGTTCGAGTCGTTATCATTATCGTTGCGATAATTGCGGTCGTTGTAGTAGCGGTTATTACGGTCGCGGTTTCGACCATTGTTGCGGTTGCGGTTTCGACTTCCACTGTTTCTTTTGCTAGAATTGTTGCGTCTGACTTTTGACCATTCATTTTTGTTATAGGACGCGTCACGATCATAGTTCATTCTTTGACTGCGATAGTTAGATTGTTTTCTTACCTTCATTATCTCTGCTATTAACTGTCTGCCGTTATCCTGATTTTTGATGTTCTCCCAAATATTGTCGTTAATATTGGAGTTGCAGAAGTCTTTCGTTAGATCTGACATTTCATATTTGTAGTCTTTGGTGTCAGAGGAGATCTTGCTGGCCATCATAGCTGATGGGTCTTGTGATTTTGTGATGGGTTTTGTATTAACCGGCATTAACATGTTTAAGTTAGCGTTTGTAACTGTCGTCTTGACGAATGTGGCGAATGTTGCCAAGTTTAGTATGTTTGGATTGTTCTGCAGCCACGTGTTTAGTACGGGTATGAGGTTGGCAAATTTTGCGTTTTCTGGGTTCAATTGGGCAATGAACCTATTTGCAAATTCCCGAGCGGGAATGACGTGAAGTCGTTGAAGAACGAGTTTAACGTGTAGGCTTTGTAGTCTTCTCATCAGTGAGGTAATAGTTTCGCTAGCGTGTGCTTTGAATAAGGACAGCTCCATTCTCTCTTTTTCCCGGTCTTTGATAGATATTTCGGTGTATTCGTTTAAGAGTAACGATATAAGTTCCACGCCATTCGCGTTTTGCACAATGGTGGTTGGTGAGCAGTATACTATTATTTGCTCCTCCGTCATGAGGCCTAGTAGGGCGGTGCATATACGGGAATTGGCTTCTTTGAATTCTGTCGCGGCTGGGGGCGGATTCATAGCTGCTCTAAATTTATTTAGAGGTTGTGCATTTGCTCCTGCGCCCGGTGTATGAGCATAACTAGGGAAGTTAAGCGCTGCGTTACCGTTGACTGCTGCTGTGTATGCAGTGTCGTAGTTTGTTTTCAGTTGTTTGACGATTGTACCAGTTAGGTCGTTCAGTCTTAGCCCCAAGGCATTGGTGGCTGCTTTAGCTTTTGTTCTTAATTCAACAAATAGTCGAGTAAAAAGTGCGTAGTAAATATTGTTTTGAGTTATACCATGTTGCATGGTGTTTTCTTTGCCGTGCGCAGTGGCGTTGGCATTGGTTCCCATAACTTGTTGAAGATTGGTAGTAGACTGCTGTACGGGTGGTTGCGTGTTAGCGAGACTAGACATAGTACGTTTATTAAATGAAGATGTTTTAATACTTAGTGTTTATGTTCTTTACTTTTACTTTCTAGAATCTTTCTCTTATTGATTTTCTGTAGGATATTTTCTGTTGTGTATATTTTCTGTAGGGAAATTCTTTCTTTCATAAGATTCATGTATCCCAAGATTCATGTATCCCAACAAATTTTGCGAATTTTTAATTTTTCAAAATTTGGCCAACTACGGGTACTTTCAATCATCACATTATACGTATATGTAACCCATTACCTCTAACCGTAACGTAACCCACAATGAAAGTATATTTGATACATTAAACTCTCTTTCACACGTCCAATTCCAATTGAATCATGGCAACTATTTTTCCATTGGCAGCATCCTCCTTAACGGTTGCCGTTGTATGCTACCCTGTGGATGTATTGCGTGCATTGAAGATGTCTTCTGCCGGTGGTTCTGGTGTTACACCTGGTGAATTTTATAGAAAATATGGATTAAAAGGATTTTTTGGCCAAGGTATGGTGCCAGAAGTAACGCGTGCAACTGTTATGCGTGTATCCAAGTTTTTTTTTAACCCGGTGATGACAAATTTACTCTACAATAAGAAGCCATCAGAATGTACAATACCACAAAAAATATTGTGCGGTGGTTTAGCGACATTTCCAGAAATATTAGCCATATCACCCTTTGAAGTCGCTAAGTTAGGATTACAAACTGATACGACGAATAAATTTAAAAATAATATGATAGGTTTCATGAAACATCAATATAAAATAAAAGGTATCTCTGGTTTATACGTTGGCTGGTTTGGTATGCAATGCAGACAATCGATTTTCACAGGTGTTTTTTTTGGTAGTTGTAGTACATACCGTCATTATTTGAAAGATGATTTAAATTGCTCGCCTTTTTTATCTAAATTGGGTGGTGGATTTTTAGCTGGTGTTACGGGTGCAGTAGCTGGTAACATTCCAGCAGATGTCGTACGCAGTGTTGTACAAAAAAAGAATTTTACTGATGTAAATCGACCTAGTTATGGTATATCTTTTAACGGTATCATTGAACATATTAAAGTAGGCCAGGAAATTTTAAAAACAAAAGGTATTCTTGGCTTGTATACAGGTACACTGTTCAAAGCTAGCTATTTAGGTGCCGGTATGGCAGGTGCAACCGTATTAATTCCAATTTTTAGTGACGTGATGGGTATTGAATATGATATGTAACATACATCATTTGTGTGAAGACAGAGGGAACTGTGGGGGGCTTTTAACTTTTGAGTCAGCACCGACACGACACGACACGACACGACACGACAGAGGGTACTTGTACGTGGTATAGTTTTGTATATAAATTAAAAACTTCGTAAAAAAGAATTATTTTAAATTTTCTAACAATCAATTACACAATATACCAAGTATATATAGTGTAACGCCACATGTGCCCATATTCAGATTTTTGTGGGCTGCTTTTCAAAATCTTCGATAAATGAAATTGGGTGTGTTTACTGGTGGTGGTACCTTCATAAGTTGAAATCTATTTCTTACCGCTGTTGTTGGGTGATGATCTCTTTGCTGTTTCTGACGCAGAAGAGGAGGACGCCGTAATTGTTCTCAATGTATTTGATACATTTTGAACGTTCCAACAAATTTGATTGTTTAAGCATGTATTTATAATATCCATGGCTGTATTGGAATGTTCTGATAATACAGGTATGACTGTTAACATGGAGGAAAAATTGTTGTTGTTACTCTTCTTCTTCTCATTTAATAGTCTTTCCAATGCCATATAAATTAATAATTGATCACTTGTATGTTCATCAATACATTCACCTGAATCAATACAATGATTCATTTGATTACATGCTATGCTTAATACATTATCAATAATAGTTTTACTGGAATGGCCATTCTTGTTCATTTTTTTACAAATATCAATGTGATCAGAGGACAAGTAACACCCTGTATCTGTGGTAGCAATTAGTTGACAGACAATAGAGCGTGGTCCACTTTTTCTCGTCGTCTTCTTCTTCTTCTTACTGTTGTTGCTGATGTTGCTGTTGTTGCTGCTGCTGCTGCTGTTGCTGTCAGCAGAAATAATGGTACCCGTTTGATGGCATTCGACAGTTACATTTACATTTTTGTCAATATGAATATGATTCATTAAATATTGTCTAAACATGTCTTTTGTTCGAATGCCATCGTTTTGATGAAATTGGTGATATCTTATTATACCATGAAGAGATACAATTTGACCACGTTTGATTAATTGAAAGGAACGCAAAGTACTATTAGCGCTGTTTGTTGCTGGTGCTACGGTAATAACGATTTTACCACCACCTTTTGGAAAATATCCTCTTCTTATTACGTTAACATCAACAGTTATATTTTCAGGCAATAGATGTTTCTTTAATAGCGGTAGTAGTACATACATGAAATGGTCCAATGGTGGACTAAACGATACATCGGTTCCACCGATTAATGTTACGATTGATGTTTCTTGGTGTAATATACATTTTATTATTTGCAACGGTAAACAAGATTGTAATAATAATGTGATGGATCCAGCTGACTTGGTATCAATAGAATATGTGTTCTTCTTTTCATTTTTTGGATTACCCTTTTGATTCTCCCTATTTTCATTGAAAGATAATAGAAATTCTTTTGTACCAACTACTATCTCATTTTTCAACTGTCCGTTTGACATCATCTGGCCTACTAGTTGTATACAACTAATATGTTGATTCCTTAATCCTGGTACTGATCTACCTTTACGAACATTCACAACATGTAATGGTTTTTGTAGAATGGACGATAACGCTAGTGCTATTCTCATAATTTGACCCCCACCTTCACCATGTGAGCCATCTACAGTAATCAGCTTTTTGTTACTGCTGTTGTTGGTAGTAGTAGTTGTTGTCGTTGATGTTGATGATGATGACGACGAGAGAGTGGAAGTGGTGGTGGAGTTTGAAAGAGAAATGGCACGTGCTTGTGCTTGTGCTCGAGCTCGAGCAATACTGATTGATGTTGTTATTGATGTTTTATTGTGATCCTCATTATTTACCTCACACTTTCTTTCTTGTTTCTGTTTTGCTGCATTTGATGGTGGTGGTGATAATGATGATGATGATGATGATGGTTGTGGTGGTGACGGCGACGATGATGATGATGACTTTTTTTTGTAATTTTGTATACCTTTTGTACCAATGGACTGATTAAACGCTTTTCTTTTCATATCAGGCAATTGAATTAATACAACGTTAATAAAACCAATGTTTCTTTTCGCAAATTGTATAATCATCTTTTTATAGTTGGACCAATTACCACCAGCAAGATTACATCCTATACCAAATGGAAAAGCAATCGTCGTCGTCGTCGTTGTTGTTTGCATCATCTTTGAATTAATATTTAATTTTTCTTTAATTTTCTTTTCAAGATCAATTAAACCATTGTAAAAATATTTTTCTCTTGAAATTTGATCGTCTCCTGACCCCTTTTTTTTACCTGGACCAATTTGACCGTATAGATTAACTATTGTTATTTCCTTTTCACGATTAGTACTCTTTCCACCATTCCGTTTAAATGTTGATGTATGAAGGGATACAGTGCCTATTATTCTTTTTTTGTCACTTTTATATGTATTTGCAAATGGATATTTTTTAAAAATATGCTGTGCCAGCCCTTTTGCACCCTTTGATAAACAATTTGCTTGATGAACAATGCAATCTGCTTGTGGATAATTTAATAAATCGCCTACAATTTCTTGAACAATTCTTTCGTCTGTATTATCAGTGATTTTAGTGGTGGCGGTAGTAGTAGTAGTAGTAGTAGTAGTAGTAGTAGTAGTAGTAGCAGTAGCAGTAGCAGTAGCAGTAGCAGTAGCAGTGGTGGTGGTACTATCAGTAGTGGTGGCAGAACTGACTTGAACTTGTCTTCTTTTCTTTTTTTGTCTTTGTGGTAATGGTTCAACACTTTTGTCTAGTCTTAAAAAATCCATTTTTTTGTTTCACCGGACTAGTAGCTCCTAATTTTTGAAGGAATAGAATGTAAAAAATCTTTTTGGGGTCTTGGTTCGCGTATGTTAGTATTGAATCAACAATAAGCGGCAAAAGTCTTCAATGTGTTTAGTGTGTCCTATAATGCAATCTGTGTTAGTGTTTTAATGTTTTAATGTTTTAATGTTTTTCTTTTTCAGGTCAGGGGAAATCAGGGGAAATTTCTCTCTAAGGGGATGAGATTTGGCAGATTTAGATAGGTAGATTTAGATAGATTTAGATATAGGAACTATTATTGGCCAAGATAGAGGAATAAAAAAAAGTTTTAATTTTTAAATTATTTTTTCTGTAAGGTTCCTAGGAACTATATTAATATATATAGACTTCAGTTGTATCGAGACACAAAACACAAAAAACACTCGTCCTCTCTCTCCTCTCTCTCCTCTCTCTCCTCTCTCTCCTCTCTCTCTCCCACAGTCCACAGTCCAAGTACGGTGAGTCTATATATGAGAACTATTATGAATTATAGTGTGGGGCTGATTGATGATCGATTTTGTGAATATGTGTTGGTGGGTTAGGGTTAAAAGACTGTGGTGAGTGTTGAAGAGTGAGAGAAGAAAGAGAGAAGAAAGAGAAGAAAATCCAGCATCCCCATCACAATCTAAATTAAAATCCACATTTCAACGCAACATTTTTATAAGTTGTTTATCACAATGGATCTTGAATTTGGTACCGTTCGCCACACTAAGACTAGCAGTGGTACGACTATTGATATAGAATCATCGCATAATTGTGTGCATCAATCCGGTGTGAGACGTGTGGATGATGGTTTTGATACAAGAGATTATACAGCAAGACGTCAGTTTTTTAAGCAGCATTCACTTGTAGTAGATCATTCAGAGCTAGCAAGATTATCACCCAGACCATCGTTTGACCAAGTGGTATTATCGAACACTCGCGTGTCAAAACAGGCGAACGCATCTGATATTTACAATGAGAGAAGAGTTTGGTATCATAATAATAGGAATACAGTTGGTATATCATCAATAACGACACCTATGCCAGTCTCGAATTCAATAGTAGCACTATTATTATTAATTTTTTCAACTGTGTTTGGTATGTGCACATGGTTTAGTGCCGGTGCTGTACTGCCGCAATTAAAAATATTGTACAACATCACCGAAACGCAGGGCTCACTGTTAACATTAGCAGTTAATTTTGGTTTTTTAATAGGTGCGTTGCTATCCGTCGTGCTGAAATTGGCAGATAAGGTTTCACCATCAACATTAATGACAGTTGGTTCAGCGGTTGCGGCCTTGTTTAATGTTGGTATGTTACTACCAAATTGTGCTTTTGGTGGCGCCATTGTATTACGCATCGGTACTGGCATGGCAATGGCATTGGTGTATCCAATGGCGTGTAAAGTTGCTGCATCATGGTTTGTTGAAAATCGTGGTCTTGCTATTGGATTTGTTGTTGGTAGTGTGGGATTAGGGAGTTCAAGCCCACATTTAGTGAACGTGTTTTTTTCTGATATGAAATGGTACAATGTGTTAATTGTATGTAGCATACTCAGCACTATCGCAAGCATTGTCTCACTGTGCTTTTTAACAGAAGGGCCACATTTAAGAGTTAATAATAATAAAAAAAAAAAAGAAGAAGAAATAGATGAGATAGCAGTAGAAATGAAAAATAATGATGGTGATGGTAGTAGTAGCAGCAGCAGCAGTAGTCAAGATGCCTTTGATATTAAATTAATTGTTCAGAATAGTGCTTTTTGGTGGTCAACTTTAGGATATTGTGGTCACAATTGGGAATTGTATGCCTTGTGGCTTTGGTTTAAAAAATTTGCATTCGATTATAATGTTGGTGAATTACTATGGAAATCAGATCCAACCAGAGGTGCTAGTTTATGTGCTTTTTTAGTAGTTAGCTCATCTATGATAGGTAGTGGTGGTGCTGGCTTAATTGCTGATCGTCTTGGTAGAACAACAGTCTGCTTATGCGCATTGTCAGTTAGTATACTCGGTAGTTTGCTTATTGGGTTGCATAAAGATAGTCCTATTTATACAATGGTTATTGGTTTGTTTTGGGGTATATGTGCAGTTGCTGAATCAGCACAATATAGTGCAATGACATCAGAAGTTGTTGATAAGTCTGTTGTTGGTAATGCTGTAACTATCCAATTTGGTAAGCCGTGTTTGATGAATTACTGAAGGAAGGGGGGTAGTTCACAGTTGATTGTTCTTGTTTGTTTGCTTACTATAATCGTTCGCTCATTTTTTACACTTTTACCTTTTTGTTTTGTCATTCTATGCAGGAATTGGATTTTTATTAACGATGCCAGGAATGTTTATCGTACCGAGTGTAGTTGGTAGTACTAATGGTAATTGGAGTCTTGCGTGGTGTACGTTAACACCTGGCACAGTTGTTGCTGCGTTTGCTATGTTTATGATGAGAAGAAATTCTATTGCCGCAAAAGTAGCGAAGGATAGAGGCAGATCAACGCTGTAACGGGGAATCGAGTACATGTCATAAAAAAGTGAAATTTCCTTTCTTTTAGTACTACTACTACTACTACTACTACTACTACTACTACTACTACTACTATACTATTACTACTACTGTAGTACTGCAACTACTACTACTACTACTACTAATTAAGTTGTTGTTGTTAAATCGCGAAAGTCAATATATTTATCTCGCTTAGTCTTCACTATCATCTATCATCTATCATACTATCATTCTCTGGTGTACCCCATGCATGATACAAATGGATATTTGAATTTTCCAAAATGTCAAATGACCCGTAATCAACTTTCTTGTCCGATACCTAACTTTTATATGAGTCAATCGAACACTCGAGAGGAACGGGTTAGGAACCTGGGCCTGTTTTCCCAGACAACGCGACAAAGCCAATTTCATTCACTTTGTTACCACCACCCCCGTCGTCCCCACCACCACTACCACCACTACCACCACTACCACCACTACCACCACTACCACCACCACCATCACTGCCACCACTACCATCACTACCATCACTGCCACCATTACCACCACTACCACCACTACCACCACTACCACCACTACCACCACTTGCTAAACATTTTTGACATCCGTCACATCTACCTTGTTCCCCACAGGTACATAATAATGGAATAACAACACGATTAAAACATTGACCACGCATAACTTCTCTTTTCTTCTCACCACCATCGATTCGAACTCCAATTGTTTCCATTAACAACTCATCAACAATATAAATAAAATCTTGAATAATTCTTTCTCGATGTGGACCAGCATATATTCCACAACTAACCATTGCCACCAACGCTATGGTACATTGGGTATGAATCATCGCATCTAACCCACTTCGAAGAGCGCATTTCACACTTTCTTTAAAGAAAGCATATTCTTTCGTTGATGATGCACGTATGCTTCTTGTTCTTGCTGTTGATCCAGTTGGTTTTTGGCTACAACCAGCATTTGGACCAGCTACAAAGATGAGATCACATAACGTAGATGGTCCATTGAAATCATATTTATACTTACGCTCTCTTTTATCATATATTTTACGGCTAACACTGCAATCCCGAACGTACCAAGCAGTAGCATAATCGTTTGAATTAGTTGAATTGACATAATCAATGCCTTGAAGGGTAGTTGGATCTTCGGATCTTCCTGTTTGATCTACCAAACCCCATAAGTGATCAATTGTTTCTTGATACAGTAGATTATATTGTTTTGTATATTGACACTCTGTTAAAAACCAACAGGAGACAACATCTTCCTCTTGTGTACGGTGATTTGAATGAAGCTGCTGTATACATCCATTAGTGCCACCACATGAACCCCCAGGACGACCTGCATTTCCTGCAATCATAAGACCAATATGAGAATTAGGCTGATTTTCATGAAGATTAACAGCAAGTGAAGTAGCACCACCAACAGCAGCTAAATATTCTGTTTTTGTTGCATAATGAGAGATAGTTTGTTGTGCACGTAGTGTTGGAATATTACCAGAACGGCTTGAAAAGCAGCCAGAGCGTGTTGTAGTAGTCTTTGTTGTAGTAGTCTTTGTTGTAGTAGTCTTTGTTGTAGTAGTCTTTGTTGTAGTAGTCTTTGTTGTTGCTTGTTTCCGTTGTTTGTCTCCGTTAGCATTTTTGACGTTTGTCTCTTTCATCATCATATTTCATGCAATTTCTTTTTCTCTGATTCTCTCTCACAATTTAAATCCTATTAGTTCCTACATTCCAATATGTATACATAATACATTGCAAACTACCAGTGCATTTGTTCAGTCTTCTGCATCTTCCTGCCACACTAAAACTTAGGAACAACTATAGAGAGGGGAGAGGGAGAGGGAGAGGGAGAGAGAAGAGAGAAGAGTTTCCAAGGGAGTTTTCCAAGGGCGGTTTTCCAAGGAGGGTTTCAGGTTTTATTAATTATAATGCTTATGCTGGTATCTGATATACCTCCACCTGAATTAATTATATAGAAGCAACTTTATATTATTTTGAATATGTGAGTTTATAACACTCTTATTTTAATTATTTAATATAGATATAGCGAAAAAAGCTTTAATTACGCAAGGCCTCGTGCATGCGAGCATGTTCAAGTCTTGCGAGATCAGCCGCTCTAATAGCTCTCATAATGTATTGTTTATTATTTTTCCTTGTTTCTTTATTACCAATCCCAATTTGATTAACTCTGTTACGCAAAAGAACCGCTACTTCACGTAGACTCAAAATGGCAAACTTTTTGAAACAATATGTCGTCAAAATTGCACAGGCATCCTCTTCATCACTGTATCCAGACTCTTGCCAAGTACAATGTGCGAT
>JACLAC010019078.1_pt1 | contig 11294 bp, 12 predicted proteins | sample 8027881 | NCBI WGS metagenome assembly JACLAC01 (sample SAMN15725517, study PRJNA655200) | protist metagenome | isolation source: fluorescence activated cell sorting (FACS) single amplified genomes of... | place: Spain: Blaines Bay Microbial Observatory, Mediterranean Sea | collected 2016-01-19 | reverse complement strand
TCCATGGCGCTCGACCATGCCCAACAATCACAGCAACATGGCGGGTCCTCCATGGCTGTGCCTTCTTACATGAGAGTAGACCCGCGACATAGTGACGGCACCATGTCTTTCGATCACGGGAACAACGCGGGCCATGCGGGCACGGGCACGAATATGCACCACGGGCACGGGCACGGCAACGCTTCTTCAGTGTCCGTCGCATCGCACCTGCAGTCAGACCAAGGTCTGAGTGTCCGATCAAGTGCTGGGTTTAGTAGCATGGGCCAGCAGCATATGGGCGGCCACAGTAGTAACGGCATGCCGCAAGGGAGCATGATGCCACCGCAAGCAATGGGCATACCACCGCCGCCGTCGTCGGGCGCACCGTACAGCAACAGTGGCCATGCCGGCGCCATGGGTGCGAGCAGACTGGATCATGGCCATGTAAGCGCAGCTGCGGCGGTGCCAGGAAGTAGTGGCGCTGCGGGCGTTGCAATGTACTCCTCTACTTACGGAGGTGCTGGTGCTGCTCATGGTGCTGGCGGTGCTGCACAACAGTCGGGAGGAGGAGGAGGAGGACTGAGTAGTGCTGCTGGGGCGCAGTGCCACGGAGCGCAGCATCGTCTGAGTGGGTACTCAGCCGCGGAAGCGGCAAGCTACGCGGTAGGATATGCCACAGCGGCCATCCAGTGGCAGCACACGCATCATCACGCGGCCGCGGCGGCTCAGGCGCACGCAGCTCAGCATATGACGGGGGCACACCACTACGCGACAGCTGCTTATGGAAGCGGGCACGTGGCCGCACAGCATGCCCATACAGGCCATGCTCTTCATTCGGCATCACAGGGCCACGGGCATGCGCAGAGCTCGCTGTTGGCGCACAACCATCACCAGCAAACGGGAATGCCGCTAAGAGGCAACGGAGCGGGGGGAATGATAGGCGGCGGTGGCGCTGCAGCGACCAACAACGGTGTCGCATCACCGTCGGAAGTTTCCCATGGACATATGAGTGCCTCGTCCCCGACGTGCGAAGCGGGGGGTGGTGGTGGGCACGCTGCTGCGACTTCGCATCAAACGAATCTCGCGAAGTCTGTGTATGGCACGAGCTATTGCGGCGGCGCAAACACAGCAGCCGCTGTTTATCATAGAGGAGGCACACTAGCATAGAGAGATTTTTCATGATTTTCATCGAGAGTTGCTTCATTTGCCGTTGTTTAATGCTTGTTGTTTTGCATCGGAAGAGAGATGCCGCGCCATGGCATATAAACCGTTTTCATCTCGAGCTCGGATACGGGCCTGTGATCCGTGTTGAGTTATTTGGTTGTTATTGTCGCATATTAGACAGGATGGAGTAATATTTGGTGGTCGTAATATTGTACATGTGAATCATTGTGCAATCCGATCTTCGACAGAGCCGAGCTATGGTGCGGCGTCGCAGCAGCAGGGCTATGGCGCGAATAACACGCAGCAGCAGCAAAGGGAGAATGCCGACGGCACAACAGCTTCGGGCACAACAGACGACGAGAAGTTGAGCGCAGTTTACACCCTGGTGGAAGACCTTCGTGTACTGGAAAAGCGAGAAACGGCGTTGCTGGAGCTGTCGAAGCAGAGGGAGTCTTTGCAGGTTCTTCTTCTGAAAAAAAACGTGTCATAGGCCCCGACAACGCCCTTGGGCACCGTAGACGACATTTTCTCCTGCCATCGGCACTGTTCATTTGACAGCAGCCCTGCGCCGCTTAAAGTTCATTTGACAGCAGCCCTGCGCCGCTTAAAGTTCATTTGACAGCAGCCCTGTGCCGCTTAAATGTCGGCAGTAAAATACATGCTCGAACATGTGCTGGAGTGACAGTGGGGGCGTATCTAGTGTCCTACGGAATTGCAAACATGCTCAAATATGCACTATTGCAGTGGTCTGTGCGATGCAGCAGCGCACATGGCCCGTGGCAGTATCTTGCAGTGTATCGTGGTGACACTACTACTGTGACATCATTCGTGAATTGCACACCCCACGTTGTACCACTGCAAACATCGTAGGATTTGGCGCCGATTCTGTGGCACAGCTTCGGGACAATCGCGGCCCTGATCCAAGAAATCGTCAGCATCTACCCAGCGTTGCACGTTGGCACACCCAACGGGTTTACTTTATGGCTTGCTCTTGCAAATGCATGGCATAATCGGTTATTCGACAGACAGACATGAAAGCAATACTTTTTCAGGCATTGTGGAGTGTGCGCACAACGATCACACTGTACATACAACATGCAAGTGTGATAAATATTAAATACGTTAACTCGTTATACTAGGTTGACGGCGACAGTGAGCAACCGTGTCTGCAACTCGTTGGCACTCCTGCAGTGCATCGCGAGTCACGCGGAGACAAGGTTGAAAAGCCAGAACTGCTACATGTTATTTTCAGTCTTTGTGACAGAGCGTTCACGTACTGATGTTTTTTCTTTCGCATGCTTTGAGCCTGGACTTGTTTCTCTATGCCGTAGTACGTGTGAGCGACGTGTCATGATGAATGTGCAGCAGTGGTCGCTGCGTAGTGCAGGATTCTTGCGCAGGCGGTGTTGGTGAAACTGGTATCATTGAACACGTGATTGCGGGGTATCATAGAACATGAATTTCTGCCACCACTGGACATGAAAACTGATGGCGGACCATGATCCTGTCGATGCCAGGCCGTTGTTCCTACGAGCGCACATCCCGCTGCTGTTGTATCCGTTCCTGAACACGTTCTGCAAGGACCGCCCCTTCGAGTACCTCCGTCTGACCAGTCTCGGCGTCATCGGAGCACTCGTGAAGGTGTTTCCCATAATGACAGTATGGGGAGTGTACGGCTGGTCATGATTGTTGGCATAATAGGTTTTTTTCTACTTCATCTCACTGGCAAGCGCCACGGTTTTCTGGGCGGTGCAGAATGTTGCATATTCGTGTGCGGGGTCTAGCATATTCGTTTTGCGACGACGTGACACAGCAGTGCTCCTCTGTTTTTGCGCTCCAACACATCGCCCATGTCCCTCACAGTGCCATGCCAAAGAGGAGGAGGTAAAATTTAACTAAAAAGAGTGAAAACAATCATGGGCTTTAGATCGACGACGCGGACGTGATAAGTTTCCTGCTGAAGACTGAGATTATTCCCCTGTGCTTGCGGATCATGGAGACGGGTTCGGAGCTGAGCAAAACCGTGGCTACCTTTATCGTACAAAAACTCCTCTTGGACCCGACTGGCCTCGAGTACATCTGTCAAACTGCCGAGCGGTATACACTGTATGGCCTTGGTTTTTTTATTTGTGCATGGCACTATTCATATAGTTCTTGTGCGCTTGCAGACAAACCCCATTCGTGCGCTTTCACACGCGCCTTGCGTTGTCGTAAGAGTGGCATGATGCATTTTCGTCTCAAGTTCGCATGCAATACCTGACAGCAAGGCACTACTCACGGGACCATTTGGTGGCGGTTCGCAAACTCAAGTGGTGTGTCGTGTCGCGAAAAATGTTTCAAGTGCCTGTGTTTGCAAGTCAACTGTGTGGGAACTCATCATCTGGAAATTTGTCTATTCTTCCGAAAAGGTTCTACACGGTTTCCACGGTGCTCGGCAAAATGGTGTCGGGCATTTCCCAGTCTCCCCAGAATCCCAGCATGCGTTTGTTGAAGCACGTGATTCGTTGCTATCTTCGCCTTTCGGAGAACCAACGTGCTCGCGAGGTATTTTGTCTCTAGTTTTCTTGTCGTCCCACATAAGCGTTGTTGTTCTTGTCCATACTGCATAGTCGTGGTTATGATGAACTCGATGTTGAGGAAACAGCATGAACGCGTGATTTCTTAGTTGTAGTTCAGCGTGAATCAGATGGTCTAGCCATGGCGCTATACTCCTCTAATTGTACAACAGGCGTTGCGTCAGTGCCTTCCCCCAGAATTGCGAGTCGGCCTTACCACGTTCGCACGGGAACTCGAGGACGACAGTACGATGTTACCTTTGAAAGTGCAGATGACGTGCGAAACTGGAAAGACGATCATCTTACAGTCAGAACTAATACCGGGGCGGCGATCATCATCATATCGAATATGGATTTGTTACTCTACTCATAAACGGAGTTTTTGCTCGTGGAGGAAAATATTTTCATTTTCGCACTCCCAAGGTACGACGAAAAGATGGTTGGAGACGTTGTTGCAACGTTGCATGTAGGCGGTCTGGCAGCGCATGGAGCCACCGTTGCATGCAGGCGGCGTCGCGGTTGTCCGAGCGGGGCACTGACTGTGCATGTACGCTACGCACATGTACGCTACGCAGCAGCCTTCGTGCAAGTAATATGCGCTAGCCGTACTTCTGACGCAATGCCGAGCCTCGTACGCTGTTCTGACGGGCGGGGCGCTGGATGCAGCATGTTCTAGTACTCCTGCCGTCAAGACTGTTTCCCCAGAAGGACGGGTCGTGCAGGCTAAGGCAGGTGGGGGGTATCCTGGTGAAACAAAAACGACAACTGAGTCAGTAGTGGTACTATGGCAGGGATACTCTTGTGTGCCGCATGTGGATCTTGTGAATAGAGGCCGATCATTTTTTCTGGAGAAATGGATTTGTTCAGGCGATCGCCGAGTCGTTGTATGAAGGAATCTGTGGCTGCAAACATGGGCTTTGTTTTTTCCAAAGTGATCGCGGACAAACAGTTTCGGAGAGCAGGGTCGCTGCTTGGGGTTGATCTCGCGAGCGGGGTCAATAGTGATCAGCAGATCGGGAATAAAGGTGGCAGCTATGCCAACATGATAGCTGTACGGTGTTTTGAACAGAAAGGGTCGACTATCGTTTTGCATCATGAAGTTGCGTCCGTCTCAGCTGCGGCACATGGTCAATCTTTTTTGGATTCTGTAGCTATTGGGTGTTCGGATTTTTCGTCGACGGCGCGGATGCTCAGGCTTGAGACCATCTGCATGTACATGTCAAATCATTCAGTAATAGCTGCAGTTGAAATGATGCAAGTGAAATTGTTTTTTGTGAAGAATCTACGTTTTTCGGTATGGCAGCAGATGGGTAATTGCATTGCAAGGTTTGAGAATCTGAGCGCGCGACGCATCTTTCGAGCTACTCGGCACTTCGTTTCAACTGACTCAAACTGGCAAAACGAATCAGGTAGCGTATTGTTTTTCTGAATGCGTGTCAAGGCGTCGGAGCCCTTGGAACCCTGTGGGGGGTAATCTTGTCGCAAGATGGAGAAGCGGCGGACCGAGGCGCAGCTGGCGTGCAGTGGGGTGGTTCCAGCGGTTGCCGCCTTCGCGAGTTGCGTGACGCCGGCACGCGTTGTCGCCGGGGAGGTATTGCTACGCCGAGCGACGTCTGCCCGGAGAAGCGTCTTTTGCGCGGGTGCAATCGGATTCTGGGTAGGCCTGCGGAAGGCGTAGCGTCTCTCGAATTCAATTCTGAGAGCGGCGCTAAAAAAAGGCGCATGGCAGCTTCCGTACGCGCAGTGAGTGCGGTGTCGCCCATCAGCGTCGGGGGGGCCGGCATACGCTTTGCTCATCGACGTGGCAGCCACTTTTGCGGCCGGCGAGAAAGTTCTGGGGGCCGGGGGCCTCGGTTTGGCAGTGGGAGGATCGGCCAGCGCGTTCTTCGTTGCTAGTATTTGTTGACTGGTTGGTCGGTTGCAGCGCGCTCATCCCTTTCAGTTTCTCCGGGCTAGTGGGGGTTGGTTGGCTCGGTTTGAACGGTTAGGTGGATTCAATTGGCCCGCCGCATCTCTCCCGGCGGGACACCAGTGAGTGGCAGATTGCCGGCGCTTTCCCCAGACCGGCCAGAGACAGGACTGTCATCGAGATTGAGAAAGAAAGGCCGCACCGACGGAGACAGAACCGAACGCGCGGGTAGCAATGACATAATAAATTGAATCAATGGGCGACAGAGGCATGCGTCGCGCAAACTCTTTGACGCCCCCGGTTCCGATCAAGTCAGTGGAAGCGAATCGAGCGCGCGGTTAGTTGAGGCACAGGACGGCGACGGGCGTTGCGCATTATTATGTGTTCAGTTTTAGTTCTAGCGTCTGTATAGAGTGCATAAAATTTTTCGTCGGGTGGAGTGATTGTGCGCAGAGTTTGGGGTCCCGGATCGTGCGGCGAGTCCGAGTGTGTCAGTCAGACTCTATCTGAGAGTGAACAGTGTGTCGTGACAAGGGGGTTGCCATTGGAGTATGCAGGTTATCATTGCAAGTCGAGTTTCCCGGGCGATGAAACTATTTGATGATTTCATTTGCATCTGGCCATTTGTCTATGCACCGTCCGGATCGCAGGGTGACTCGTTGTCGCGGCGATCTCTGATACTCGGTCAGTCTCAGTGCAGTGTTGCGGTCCTACTCCTGGAATATTTGAAGCAGATCATGAGTTGAGCTCACTTGCAGCAATCGGTCAAAGCATGGGGGCGTCGTTTCTGTTCGCGTCATGTGTTGTTTACAACGGTCGCGCGAGGAAAAAAAAAGGAGACGCAATTCATGCTTAGGCAACTTCACATTTGATTTAGTATTTGTCGTCAGGGAAAATTAATGTCGTCAGAGATTGAGAGATTCGGTTCCTGTCTCCTTGGCATTATTGATTTACGGAGCGAGATGAAACTTCGTCTGATCGCGGTTCAACGCAGTTGGGTCCACGAGTTGAGTTCTCGTACGTAAAGTTCATTTGGCAAAGCATGCGTCGATCCACAAAAGCAACAGTCAAAATGCGATTGCAGGCGTCCGCGATTGATATGTTTGCACAAGAAAGTGCATTGTCCACAGGGCGGGTCGAGCTTTCTAATTTACAGCAAGCAATATCAAGCACAGCATGCAAATGTTCTCAGATCGTTGAAAGAGAGGCATGAAACTTTTTACGGAGCGAAGCGTTGCGGCATTGTCCGGGCACCACTATGTCGGGCGAGACGCGAAGATCTCTCATCTGGAGTTGGCCCATTGCAGGTGAGCATGGCGGGAATTTACTTAGGGGATCCGATTCGTCGGCAATCCAGTGGGGCTCTGCGTCAACGCCCATCCGATCATTGGCTTCCATGAGGCGCAAATGACATGTAAGAGAAGAGCAGTAAGTAACTTCCGTCCTGGGTGTCGATAGACATGCAAGAGAAGAGCAAAATGCAAGGAATACGAGGGCGAGAGAGCGTAGTAATTGATAATGCAGGCATGTCGTCATAGTGGACACTTGCAGACGCGGGTTAAGGTATTCAGTTGCATCTGTGACGTGATGTTGTAGCGGCGTGGCGCCTATTGTGTTTTTTCAGCTTCGGTAATAGAAGTGCAAACGCCTTCGGGGACGCCGATATTCGTACTAGGTCATTTGCTGGCGGAGGCTTCGACGCATTAGAGGCGACAGATATTGCATGTCAGTCTGAGCGACTGCTGACATTGTTATTTCTCCACAATAGTCGTGCTTCCCAGCACTGTCGGAGAAAAACCATCTTGCCAGCACTGTTGAAAAACCATGGCGTCGAAGCGACTGGAGCTATGGGAACAGAAGCGACAACAGTACCTGTCGCGAGGCGGGGCGGACGGCGCGAGTCATGCTGCTGCTATGCCGAAAGTCGGTGGACTCGTCGACAGCATTACTGCTGGAGGGGGCGGGAGCAACCTTAGCTATCCTCCACCTGGTGGTAGCGTCGGCGTACCTGTTCCTAAGTGAATGGGCGTTGCTTTTTCTAGAAACAATCTCTTGTTCGACGTGATGATAGACACACTGGAGAGTGGAATATCATGGATTGCATTTTCGAAAATGAGCACTCTCGCAAGGAACTTAACAACTGCCGAGTGCGATATCATCAGTGTCATGTCACATCGACTTCATCAGAAAATGAAGCGATACCAGTCTGCTGTTGAGCTCTGGCAGACATCTTGGGCGGCGAAACTCCGATAGCGGTTGCGCTTTTCCCCTCGACGACGGCTGCGCCCTGTGGACATGATGGACACGGAGTGATCCGAGCCCGCTTACTTCGATTATTTCGCACTTCGCAAGCCACTGCTTCGGACATTACAAGCAGCAACGCCTTTTCACGGCATGTGCCGTGCGCGCACAAATGCATTATCGGATAGTGCCACATGCATGCGCATGAACTCGGGGTCTCCACCTCTGGTGTAATAAACACACGCATGCAGAAATAAGGATGCAAGCCCGTACTTGTCACAGAGCAAGCACTTTGTTCATTTGAAGAGCGCAAAGTCACATGTGTACACTGTACCAAATCGGCATGCCCATCTCCCCCCGTCACAGTGCCCTCCGAGATGGTAGAGTCTTTGCGCGCCTTGGAGATGTACTTGGCGAGCTCCTTTTTCATCGTGAGAATGACCTCGTCGCGCTGAGACAGTTCCTGGATAAGCCCATCCTTCCAGTCATTCAACTCCAGCTTCATCTCGTCGCGCTCCCTCGTCAGCGTGCGCAACTCACCTCGGTACTCATCCAGAAGATTCGTCATGCTCACCTGTTTTTCATGCGTGCACCTTTTCGCCAATGTTGTGTAGGAAACTTTCACGTTCTTAGAATTTTCGGATCTTCTCTGAAAACACTTCTAGAAATACTGCCTCATCGAAGCAACGCGCCACTGACGAACACGGAAAAACTGAAAAAGCATTCATCATATCAGTGGAGCTTCAAGTGATTGTGTGTGTCCATCTATCTCAATTCATCTAGTAGCTAAACATTTCCTTTCCGGGCTCACCTCTCCTGCTTCCTTGCGTTGCAGCTCTTCTTCTAGCGTGACCTTGAGCTCGCGCAGACTTTCGACTTCTTCTATGGCGGCGTTCTTTTCGTCGGCGTGCAGCTGTCGGTTTTTCGCTTTCTCTTGGATCTGCTGCTGCAAAAAGAGGATCTTCTTCGATGCCGAGTTCATGTCATGCTTCAGCCGCCGCAGTTCCTTGCATGTTTTTGTCAATGTAAACATCCTGCACAGTTCTTCCTTCCATTCTCAGTCGCTTTTCTTTCCACATAGCACAAAGCACTGGTCTCAGCAAGCTGAGTCCCTGCAATACGCTACCTCTACCGCCGAAAGTCAGCCCTCGAGCAAGCAAACACTTATCATTTGTGTCCGCAACACACCAGTGCCACCTCTTCGGGGAGAAATTCTGTGCGTTGTGAGTGTAGAACAACCTGCCACCACTCCAAATGAAAAAACCACTGCCCACACTTCATATTGATGCCTGCGTCGCACTACATTGATCATGAGCCAGTGTCAAATACATCGTCTTTTGATTTTTGCGTGCGCGTCACTTCCTGGTTCTCCATCGCAAGCTTCCGGTTCCTCTCCGCGATCGTACGGAATTTCTGTTTTACCTACCATTTGATGGGCCATCGTATACAGGCCATGTTCTGTCTCGATGCTTTGTCACGACCTGTGTTCACTTCAAGGACACTGGGCCACAAGCGGCGAGGCAGCTCTCGTCAAGCCAACCGTGTTGTCTTTGGCTGCATACTCCACAACAATAGGACAACATTTCGTTTTCTATCATCGAGGACGCCAGGGATTCTTTTTTTCCGGGTGACCGGGCCGTCAATACAGTCACTCTGCCTGATACTGGAAAAAATGTACGCGAAGCAGCTCGAACTATCGTGCCACCTATGACTACCAAAAGAACCTCGTGCTCGACCTCGAAAGCGATCTGCCGCTTCATCTGCTCTCGCTCTAGTTCCATGTACTCGCGTTTCTCCTCGCCACTCTTCTGCAACGCTGCGTAAATTTGTGAAGATTCTTTCACAACAATCGCGACGTCATATTGCTCGCTTGCGCGACATTGACAGGCATCGTCGGATTCACGTAAACAAGTGATGTCATGTACTCCATAATGACTGGTGCGATGATCACGTAACACTGGAAAACTGAATCTGATCCAATACAACTACTGCTCAAGCGTTGCGCATGCTCATCAACAATGAGTTCTAAGAGTGACTGTCCGCCCTGCCCCGAAACAAACAGCAGTATTCGTGTGATACATGCATGCGCCTATGCGCAGAAACAACATCTGTAACACTTACCTTTTCTGATGGATGAGAATCCACCGTGGACGCTCTGCGAGAAGCCTCCCAAGCTGACACCGCGTCCTTTTTTACGCGGTGAAGACCTTGTAGCGCTCGGCGACTGCTTCTGTGGAGACGGGTCTCTTCGCTGCGACGTTACACCTGTACAAGGACGATACGCACTTTTATCAGATCTATTTTCACAATGCCATGCGCACGTCCTGATACTTGCGTCTGAAGAGCCACAAACGATTCAATGGAAAGCTTCTCCACGCAATGACACGATGCACGCCCATCATGGCGCATTACGTCGTGGCCACTGGCCTGACAAATTGATAACATCGACGCGAAGTGCAGTACTTTCCACTTCCTTTCTCGGCGACAGCGACTCATCGAAAGGCACCTATCCTCCACCTGGTGGTAGCGTCGGCGTGGGCGAGGTCAGTATTTCCGGTTCCGGCGGTTTCGGCGCTGACCTAGAGCGGAATTGGAAGCAAAGTGTTTGTGATCGTACCGATGATCAGCAACGGAGGGCGGCAGAGCAGGGGTATAAATTACGACAACTACACTGTGGGGATGGAAGAAAGATATTTCCTGCACGACACAAGAAGTTGCATGCTGCTGTTGCCAGTTGTTGTGTAGACCGTGCCCATGTTCACGACGAGATCAAAACTGGTGACAATCATGCCCTGGGTCTCTTGCATTGCTAATGATGACAATCAAATGCGTGTCTGAAAGTCATGAAACCCATGAGTGGGAATCTGTTGATGCACGAGGCATTGGTGGCAAAGCCAGGCGTATCAATATTCACACGTTACTGTCACGCTCCATTGCAGCGCGCCGTATCGTGCATGATATTCGCGTGGCTGAGAGATACATCAGATGTTGAACAGAGAAAGTGAGTTCGAGAACAGGAAAATGGAAGAGATTGAATGGCGAAGGGGCGTGAAACAGAGAAACAGAGCTGCAACATTTGTTTGCTTTCTCTGCGCTCCAACTTTTCTCTGCGCTCCGCTCATCTCATTTTTCCAACTTTTGGCGCCCCGCCCCCCCCCACAACCAACACAGACGCTACGTTTCTAGCACATAACGACATTTGCAGTGTGCAAAAAAGCTACGCATAGTTGCCACGGAGAAGAAGTTTGAATGTGCTAGAAACGTAGCGTCTGTGTCGGGGCCATAGACTGCTTTTCTTGTCGCAGTCATCATTGATCACGTTGGTCTGTTGGTCCGTTTGTCTTCTTCTCTACTGCACACGCGCAACACGCGTTCTGCGCCTTTTCATTTCTACAACAAAGACACTCAGCCACCACTCAAACAAATGTTGCAGCTCTGTTTCTCTG
>JACLAC010003491.1_pt1 | contig 11295 bp, 13 predicted proteins | sample 8027881 | NCBI WGS metagenome assembly JACLAC01 (sample SAMN15725517, study PRJNA655200) | protist metagenome | isolation source: fluorescence activated cell sorting (FACS) single amplified genomes of... | place: Spain: Blaines Bay Microbial Observatory, Mediterranean Sea | collected 2016-01-19 | reverse complement strand
GCTACGAGCCACCCAGGGAGTAGGCAAAACCACGATCAGTCTGAAGACAGTATTGGAGAAGCCAGACTATAGAATTATCCTGGCCTCACCACGTCATCAGCTGCTGCAGGAGGCCATTGAACGCCACCGATTAGATAGTTGGACACATATCAGACCTAGACGGCCAAGCGGGGGTAAGTACCTCAGTTTATCTGTAGCAGAAGGCTTAGAATACCTGCAGTGGATGAAAGAAGAATCCCAACGGAATCAGGCGCCCATTCACACCAATCAATACAAAATCTTATGCCACCGACAACGGGAAGCCAACCAGTTAGCGATCAAGAATTGGAGCGTGATCCAGAACTTGTGTAGTAGTAAATGCGAAATTGGACTGAAGGGTAATTGTGCCTACTTCCGCCAGTATCAAATGCCAGAATCAATGGCTACGGTACACGAGACATTATTTGTCGATCGATTTTGCCAGGATATCTTCCGAGACCGAATCACCAACCCGAAGCAGGTAGTAGTGATGGACGAACCAGATCCCAATAAATTTGTGCGTAGCACTCATATCAGTACCAAAGACTTAACCCACTCAATCGCCAATGTCTGGTCAGCCGAGCTAAAGTTGTTATTACAGGTAGTCAGAGAAGCAATAGAAGGAAAGCAGAAGTTTCTGCAGCAGCAGACAAGGCGTCAACTGATCGGTCGAGAAGTAATGGAAGCCATAGCGAAGGAAGCCGAGAACAAAGGGCAGGATCTGGGCCAATTGCTAGAAGCAGTAGAAGCCGAGCGGCCCAGCCAGCATCAGCAAGTGGTAGTTAGCATCGATGCCTTTATCGGTGTTACCAAGCGAGCCTACCAAGTACTAATTGGCAATGAGGAACTATATATCCCCCAATCGGCCTCTAGCCCGATCGATAACGGTCGTATCTGGGTGGAAGCCAATTTAGCCAAACAGAAAGGCTGGCCCATTAGTAGTGAGTTTGATTCCAGGGAAGAGGAGATTCCACTCAACTATCAGAGCAACCTGTTACGGACACTCAATCGAGAGTACCAGCTTTACGCCCAAGACCAGGGCTACAACTCGGCCCTGGTGATGACGGCCAACGGTCTCAGACTGAACACCAGACAGCACTGCCAAGTGCCATCAGACGTACCGATGGTGTTACTGGACGGTCAAGGTAATGCCGAACTAATGAGTCAGTTGCTAGGCCGAGAAGTCAAGCTCTGGTCGGCCCCGATATCGGCCCAAGTCCAGATCAGCCAGATGGTGGACGGGGTTTATGGATTGACCTCGTTATGGGATAGCCAGAACCAGAAACCCAAACCAACCCTGGTTAAACTGATGCAGAAAGTGATTTTGCCGGCCTGTCAATATCAGCCCAAAAATTTACTGATCGTGACCTGGAAGAAAGTGGCCGATTACCTAAGAGACTTACAAACTAAGGGTCAAATCCCAGCCGAAGTAGGCATCGAACACTACGGCAACCTGAAAGGTTCCAACCAGCACCAAGACCGTCAACGTTGCATTCTGTTAGGCACACCTAGTGTTAGTTCAGTCAGTGTGGAAGAGATGGTGAACGCGCTGTATGTTGAAGCCGAAGAGCCAATCTCGATGGAATGGGAGTGGGTGTGGAGGAATTACAACTACCAGGACTATCAAGGCCAACAGTATCAGGCTCAAGTCAGGCAGTATGTGGATCCACGAGTCGAACAGGTGGCCCGATTATTCCGAGAGGACGAAATGGTCCAGGCGGCTCATCGGATCCGAGGCGTCAACCACCAAGATCGAGAGATCTTGATTATCAGCCAGCTACCAATTGAGGAATTGAAACCGACCTGTTTGACCACCTTGAAAGATTATGCCAGATCAAAAGGCCAAGATACTGATGCAATTGAATCTGGTTTGGATTGGCTACTAGAAGATCAAGGTTATTTTAATGCTAAACAGCTGAAATCCTTGCTATCAGAGACGCTCGTCAACTTGGCTATAAAGAATAATATTAATAGCCCAACTGACGAACGTGAGTCGCAGTATAGGTTTGCTAGTGATTCGACTCTGGAACGAAGGGTTAAGAAACAGGCCGAGATCTTGGGCCTGAGACGAAGTCGGGTGACGGTCGAGATCCGTGATGCGGAGAGAGGCGGAGGTGCGACTCACTGCTATGTCTATCATCAGGATCGATTAACGGCTGAGCAGGTGGAAGAAATCAAAGCCTGGTATCAGCAAATGGCTCTGGCCGATGATCCTCAATTGAGCCCGGATCAGGTTACTGTTAGCTTGGAGCCTGAAATGGTGATCGTTGAATCGCCCTTTGGAAGGTCATCTGAAATTAGATGGGATGAGGATGTAGGCTTTGGCTGATGAGGTGAATAAGTCAAATAGTCATTACGGTCGGTAGTAAGTTATGATTGAATAATTCAATGATTAGTGTAGGTGACTAATAATGACGAAAGAGGATAAAAAGTTAACAGGACCACAACAAAAGGCGATCAATTTGTTCCTGGCTGGAATGAATGATACGGAAGTGGCGGATTCGCTGGGAGTAGCAAGGCAGACGGTTAACAAATGGAAGAACCAGAACCTGAGGTTTGGATCCGAACTGGATCGGCAACAACAGCAACTCAATCAGGAGAACCATCGTCAGTTGTCAGGCTTGGTAAGTCGGTCAGTTCAAGTGCTACGTCAGAGCCTGGAAAGCGAGAACGAACGGGTTCGGCAGTCGACGGCGATCCACGTTTTAAAAGCGACTGGATTTTATGGTGCCGATTGGAGAGTCCAGCAGTTGGGAACTTCAATGGATGAAGATGAGACGGAGATGGAACGACTGGTAGAGCAGTTTCAGATGGTCGGTGCGCAAATTAGTGGAGTCTAAGGACAATAAAAAAGGATGCTCCCAAGCTTGGAAAGAGCATCCCTCAAGGAGTTTAAGAAAGTGTATGATACTCAAAATGTATGGTCGGTGATTACCATTTGCAAAAAAAGATGGTGTGGTTGTGATGAATAACGACAAAGGTATTGATCATGAGAAAGATTAGTTGTTTCTTTTTGTTTTTGTTGGTCTTTTCTGTTCATGCTGAGAAGGAAAAGTTACCCGTTATTTCTAAGGCGGAAGAATTAAAAACGGTCAAAGGTAAACAGATCATTTGGCAGAAAGACGGAGCTAAGATGGCATTAGTCTCATCTCATATAGAAGAAAAAACGTTTAATCGACTAGGTGAACCAATTACTAAAAAGGTCAAAATCTCAGATGAATTTCCACCTCTATGGTTTGATGTGACAGAAGTTACCGTTGGTCAGTTTAAGAAGTTTTTAACTGAGTCAGACTACCCATTTAGTGGTGACTTATGGAAGATTATTTACCAGGTTTCACCTACCGATGCCCATCCGATGGTTTATGTTACTTGGCATGATGCTACGGCTTACGCTGAGTGGGCCGGTAAGCGTTTGCCAACTGAAACCGAATGAGAATTTGCCGCTCGTGGTGGATTAGTAGATAAAAAATATAGTTGGGGCGATGATGAAAGTTTAGCTGGTGATTATGCTAATTATTATGGAACTGGTGGTAAAGATAAATGGAATCGGTCTACAGCACCAGTCGGCTACAAAGACCGCTCGCAGCCGTTGCAGTACCGAGCGAGATTTAATCTCGGATAACTGCTGATTCGGTTATCGTCGGTGTAGTTTAGAAAAAAACAGGAGAATTGAAATGAGAAAACACTTGTCTTTGATTGGTGTTCTGTTGGCATTAGTTGTCTTTCATCTGGGCCTTAACACTGAGGCTCAGTTAGAGTTAGGTGATGGGTATCTTTATGCTTCACCGGCTTTACTGTTTGGAATAAATTTTGACTTTGGCGGAGGAGGCGAACTTGAATTCTATCCCTCCTTATCGGTACAGGTAACAGGTGGTTATGCTATTGACGACTATAGTTCTTGGTCAATTGTGGGAGCTACTTTTGGGTATCAATTGAGTTTGGGTCATCCAAGCAACCTTTACATTGACCTTCAGGGCAGCATAGTACCGTGGCCTTATGGGGCTGGGGCTGGAGTTGGCTGGGCTTGGCAACCCAGTACTAAAGTAAGTTCCTTCCGTGGCAAACTGTTCTGGCCTTCTCCGCTTGGGCTGGGAATTGAATATGACAGCAGGAAGCGGCTGAAGCCATATCTTTATGCTGCACCAGCAGGCATTATGGCAGCTTATGCTGGTGCTTGATCGGCCATAAAGACGGCGAGAAACCGATCCAGTTTGGTTAAGGATTAGCCACCAGAGCCGCCTTTAACCGTTGGAACAATGATCTCCCCCTCATCTCGGCTAATTGCCGATGTTCAGCTTGATGACGGCTCTCCGCTATAGCCTGGAGTTGCCACGCCGAAGACAGTGAGATAGAAAGGGAACAGGCAAGATGGGCAGGGGTTGGCTTGAGTGGGGGCTTAGACCCGAACGGCTATAACTATCAAGGAACTGATGGCAAAGATAAATGGCGGTATACAGCACCAGTAGGTAGTTTTAAACCAAATGGGTATGGGTTGTACGACATGGCCGGTAATGTCTACGAATGGTGTCAGGATTGGTATGACAGTGATCAAACATATAAGGTGTTGCGGGGCGGTTCTTGGTACAGTGATACCCTCAACCTGCGGCTGGCTACTCGCTTCATCGACGGCCGTCCGATTAATGGGGACAGCGGCTACGGCTTTCGATGTGTGTCAGGATCGAATTAGTTACCTTTTTGTATTCATAGATTTATTATTGGAGGAGTCAGATCTTGAGAAAGTATATGGTTTGGTTATTAATAGCCTTGTTCAGCTTGATTAATTTATCTAGTACTGCAGATATTATCTACTCTAAAAAGGATAACGCTGAGAAGACTGATATTATATATTTGAAGAGTGGCAAGCAAATAGAAGGAAGAGTAGTAGATCGAAATGCCGAACAGGTGAAAATCGAGGTTGAATCGACAAAAAATTTAGCTGCAATCAATTTGGAAGAGCCTGAGCCTGTAAGGATCGAAGTCTATCAATCTGATGAAGTTGAGAAAGTCGTATTGCATCAATCGAAGCCAACCAGCACCTTTCAGAAAGTATTAATAGGACTAGGATGCTGTTGTCTTGGATCTGCTGGGGTCTTATTGTATTTGTTGAATGCGGCGGGGGGTGGATACGGGGGCCTTGCTGGTTACTAGTGGCTAAGTCACGGCCTTTACTCCTGATAGTTTTGTCTTTATGCCAGCATGACATTACTTATCGGACATTTATTTTGGCTGTTTGGGGGCTAAAAAGTGACAGCCTCTCTACAAGATCTTGTGTTTAGAGTCTGCCAGATTGATTAATAATGTCCGATAAAAACCATTATCGGCCATTATTGCATTAAATTATGAAACGATTAATTGGGATATTTATAACTATTTTTTTGTTTTCTTTTGGATGTGCTAGCACTAAAGTTACAGAGGTTGAGGGCGAATATAACAGGTTATTGGGTGTAAAAATTGGCTCTGGAGCGGGGGTGGTGTTTTGGCACCCTGCTTTTGATAATCCAGACTGTCAGTTCATGAATCCCAGTCAGCTTTCTTATGTTAACGCTTATGTTGGAATGTCTTATGAAGAATTTTCTAGCTTTTTCCCTACTGGCTTGTCATTAAATGATTGGAAGTTAGACTTCCCTTTCGCACGTTATTGGAAAATGGATAGCTCCGATGTCTACTACGAATGGTTACGGAATTCGGAATATGTCGAAAAGGCTTTTCTTAAAAAATTTGGTAGAAGAAGTCTGAGCAAGAATCACCATAAAGCTAAATCTATCTTATCAACCATGAGAACGATTGCTGTCCAATTCTCATTTTCGCCATCTTTACCCTCTTTGTTATTTTATTTTATTGAGATTCAGGTACCTGATTCTGATAATTCTATTACAGTTCTTGCTCAAATTTACGATTTGCATGGAGAACCCACGTCATCACATAACGGCGGTTTAGTTCCATTCCCTTCAAAGGGTAAATTTGTACACTCTCCCAGAAATAATCAGGAATTTTTTGGACATGCCAAAACTATTTACCAATTGAAAAATATAAAAGAACTAGAACGAAGAAAAATAGAAATACAAACAGAAATGCGATTAAAAAGAATCAATGAAGGCCTAATGAATGGTAGGGAACCAAATGAAATAATAAAGGAAATAAATCAGAAGGTTGAAGATGAAAAGAATAAAAGAAAAAAAGGCGGAGGGTAGATGCTTCGACTTTATCCTGGGGTTGGTGGCGGTGTTGTAATGGCTTTTACTGTAACGGGGCCTTTACCAGTGGCGAAACCACGACCTTTACTATTGAAAGATTAAGTTATGAATACAGTAAACAATCTATTATCAATTGTGGCTGTTACTCAAAAGCCGATACTAGTTTCTGCCAAAAAGAACGAGCTTTCATTTCTATCAGTTGCTGATGTTCGGTTTCATATCTTTTTTCGGTCATTGCCTGGAGTTGTTGAGATTGGTCAAGTGCTGATTGTAGGCTTTTTATCTGTTCATCTTTTTGGGCTATTTGTTCGTCTTTGACGGATATTTGGTCCATCCAAAAGATTGGACTCTCGGAAGACGCACCGGTTTGGTGCGTTTGTGAACCAGATTGGTGCGTCTTCGCACCTTCATCAATGTATTGCTCACATGCTTTACGTATGACTTGCACTACTTTGATGTTTTTGTCTTTGGCTATTTGTTTTAGCTTGTTATTAATTTCTTTTGGCAAGCCAATACTGAAGCGGTCTAAAGGCATGTTACACCAACTTTACACCTATTAGGTGTGGAGTAATATTGATGCACCGTAAGCGCACCTGATAGGTGTAATTACGGTGACTGTCCGAAACTAGTTACATCCCTTTATAAGCCGGCCAGCTTGAGGGGGGAAAATGGATATTCCACTAAGTATGCAAGTTATCTTGCATAAATTTGAAGCAAGAGTAATAGGAGTGAATCGTATGAGTGATCAAGAATTAATCCGTTCAGCTGCCCTCTGGACGAAGATTAGCAAAGAAAAGAAAATGAAATTCTGGTCTGGAAAGTTCAACTTAGTCCAGACAGTAGAGGCTTTACTGATAGCTCAAGGCCTAGATGATGAACAGGTTAGTAACGTTACTGACATTTTGAAATATCAAGGCCTAGAAGAAGTAGAAGCTGTCATGTTTAGTAATACTAAGCGCAGGAATGATAAAGACCCCACTCTGCAATTATTTACTAAAGCTGTAGGCCAAAAACCCACAGAAGACGAACTACCAGACTAAGAGAACCCCTTTTTATTGACCTCTGCACCCATTGATTGACAAGGGTGTAGGGGTACGAATTCAACTAGTGGCCAATATTATAGGAACTGATGATGAAAAAGATTAGTTGTTTCTTTTTATTTTTCCTGGTCTTATCTGCTTATGCTGAGAAGAAAAAGTTACCAGTTATTTCTAAGGCTGAACAACTGAAAACTGTTAAAGGTAAACAGATCATTTGGAAAAAGGATGGGGCTAAGATGGCAATGGTCCGACCTTATAAACTAGCTGAATATAAAGAAGAAAAAACTTTTAATCGACTAGGTGAACCAATCACTAAAAATGTCAAAATCTCAGATGAGTCGTTCCCTCTATGGTTTGACATGACAGAAGTTACCGTTGGTCAGTTTAAGAAGTTTTTAGCCGAATCAGATCACCCATTTAGTGGCGATTTGTGGAAAGATATTTATCAGTATTCGCCGACTGATGCTCATCCGATGATTTATGTTTCTTGGCATGATGCTGTGGCTTACGCTAAATGGGCCGGTAAACGATTACCAACTGAAACAGAATGGGAATATGCCGCTGGTGGCGGTTTGATAGATAAATTATATTCATGGGGCGATGATGTAAGTTTAGCTCGCGATTATGCTAATTATGATGAGATAGGTGGTAAAGATAAGTGGGAATATTGTGCTCCAGTAGGAAGTTTTAAGCCAAATGGCTACGGCTTATTTGATATGGCCGGTAACGTCTACGAATGGTGTCAGGACTGGTATTTTAGTGACCAAAGATACAGGGTGTTGCGGGGCGGTTCTTGGTGCAATACTACCAACCGCCTGCGGCTGGATCGTCGCGACAACTACCATCCGAATGCTAGGGACGGCCTCAACGGATTTCGATGTGTGTCAGGATCGGATTAGTTACCATTTTCCCCTCTATAGGAGGGGCATTTACTAGTGGCTAAGCCACGACCTTTACTACTGGAAAATAAAGTTATGAATACAGAACAAGAAAAACTAATTACTGTAGGACAAGCGAGGAAAATATTAGCTTGTTCTGCTCAATCTGTCAGACGTTTTATTAAAGAAGGATTACTGGAAGGTAGCAAAACGGAAACTGGTAGATGGTTAGTTTCTGAGGATTCGATCAGCCAGTTAGTCAACCAGAAAAAAACGCAACACTCCTCTAAAAACGCAATATCTAACGCAACAAATGTTGCTGCACCTACCGCTAATCTACAGGACAAATTGACTGTAAACCAGTCGAATAGGCCCAGATCAATAGGTATCTCAACCCTACAAAAGTCAGTTAACGACTTTAGGCAGTTATTCAATGAATACTATCATGATATATTAGAGTGTGATTGTTCTGAATTCTATGGAGTAGTAGTCAATAACATCAATAAGATTGATAAAGTTGATGATTTTACTTTAGGCGTATATTGCCCTTCTGATTCAAGTAGTCAAATCGCAGAATATGTAATCTGGCAACTTCCTCAATGTTACAGTGATTTTGTAAACCAGTTGCCGATATTCAATAGTTACTATGAGTACAGGTCAAGGTTTCCGATTCATTTCAATCATGTTTGTTTGCCCTTGTATCTGGCGGTATTTTTTCAAGGTCAATTTGTAATTAAGTCAGCAACTATGGATTTTAATACAACCTATATTAATGAAGGTCAGCAAGTGAACCAGATTTTTGCTGAAAAACAAGATGAAATAAACAGGCAAAATAGCCCGTTAGCTATACTCAGTGCATTCGGCAATGCTTTAGTAAAAGCACAACCAGAGATAACAAAACAAATCAAACAAATCAAATAAGTTATGAGTACACAATTTTTTGCTGGAATTAATGGTGTTCTGAACATTGTTTCAGTTGATAAACTGCTAGATTATTATGGGAATCCGCAATTACTAGAAGACCGTATTAAGCAGTATGTCGAGGGTAACTGGGCTGACAAAAAGTATGCGAATTCAATTAGCCTGGATAAACTTGGTTGGCACGGTGATCTGGTCAAACTGATTAATAAGTGGGTTGATAATGAGCCGAAAGACTACGACATAATAGACAAGTGGTGCTCACTTATGGATTATGCATTACTCAAGGAAGGATTCTTCAAGGATCAGTATCCAGACTACAATACAGTCAGCCCAGCAGTAAACGCAGTCTACCCCACTACAACTGACACAATTGAATTTGCACCCCACTGGCGAGTGGTCAGGGAAGGCGTTAAGTATCAAATTATGATAGGTTTTGATACTAAGGACTTACTACCTAACTTCAATCATGCCATATGCAGACTGTTTTTATCTCATTTGTTTTATGGTATCCATGCTGGTTATGATCAGCTGGAAAGTTACAAAATTGAAGTTTACAGGTGTCAGTGTGCTAAGTGTAGTAAGCCGAATAACTTGTTCCACGTCATGGACCGACATGGCAGAAGGCCGACCTATTGCAGTGATCCTTGTAGATGGGAAGGTAATAATGAGGCCAGAAGAAAAGCGAAAGCGGTAAGGGCAAAAACTAAAGTAGTCTAATTTACTTGACTGAAAAACCCTTATCGTGTAAAATGACCCTAAAGAAAAGAAGTTACACCTTCAGCGCCGGCCAGCAATGGGGGTAGCAACTTCTTTGAAGCTTGTATTAGCAGTAATACGCAATTAATTACGCATGAGTAATACGAAATGAATTATACCCTATCCATTTATGACGGTCAAGCCGTACGCATTCCACAAACTAATACTGATACCACTAATCGTGGCCCTACCCTGCTTACCGCAGGTAGGGAATCTTTCTACTTTACCTCCCAAAATTTCACGGCCAAGTTGAAACAGAGACCACACCGAACCTTTATAGCGAAAATTGAACATCAAGTGCGGAAGCAGAAGGAACGAGCCGTAATCGTCGACCACTACCCCTGTCAAGAGGGCGCGACGGGCACAGGAGGGCCAAAATAATGAATACCAGAGCCAGCCTGTTTGATCGAACCGAATACGTCAACCTGGGTCCGCAGCAAGAGTGCCAAATTTGTCAAAAGGGCGATTGGTGCCAGACGCTAGTCGACCGAGTCTCAGGTGTAGTTGAAGCCAGTCTATGTCGTCGAGAGCATCTTTGGACTCGATCGCCAGATATTATGATTGATGGTGGTGGGATATTCCTGAATCAGACCCGTCAGCCAGTCGAGAGAAGCAAACGGTTTCAGCCTCAAGTCCAAACTAAATCTCAAAGACCCCAAGCCAAGGCCAAGACAGCCGATCGGATCTATAGCCGAATACTCTCATTTTTAGGCCTGCAAGCCAAACATCAACAGCAACTGAAACAACGAGGACTATCAGTCGATCAGATCCAGCAATTAGGCTATGGCAGTTTGCCAGAAACACATCCCCAACGAATCGAGTTGATGCAAGCCCTAAAAAATGAGCAGAGCCATTTATTGACAGTTGGCGGATTTTACTTGAGCAAGAACGGCCATACCTGGATCAGTCAACAAGAAGGAATGATGATTCCCTGTCGGAACGTTGAAGGGCAAATCGTGGGAGCCCAAATCCGCAGTGATAGGAATCAAGGTAGTCGATACAGATGGTTAAGTGCCAGTTCCAGCCAACGAAAACGTGGCGGTGTTTCGTCAGGTTCACCGATTCATGTGGCCAAGAATGCTGGAGACCAGAGCACAGTCTGGATTACAGAAGGACTACTGAAAGCAGATATCGCCAGCTTGAAGTTGGAGCAAACAGTGATCGGGTTGGCTGGAGTTAACAGCTACGGCAAAGAGGAACTGATCCAAACCTTACGTCAGTTGGGAGCCAAGCAGGTGGTAATAGCCTTAGATGCTGACCATCAGACCAATCCTGCGGTCAGGCAAGCCATGAATCGTCTGGCCCAATTACTAATGGCTCATCACTGGAAGTGTCAACTGGCCAGCTGGCCAATGGAAGAAGGCAAAGGGATCGACGATCTACTGGTTAATAATGGAGAATACCAACTGCAACCAATGTCAGCCAGCCTAGAATTAAACAAAGTTCCAGAGACCCCGATACCAGAAGAGAAAGAGGGGGTGATCAGCT
>JACLAC010011937.1_pt1 | contig 11297 bp, 20 predicted proteins | sample 8027881 | NCBI WGS metagenome assembly JACLAC01 (sample SAMN15725517, study PRJNA655200) | protist metagenome | isolation source: fluorescence activated cell sorting (FACS) single amplified genomes of... | place: Spain: Blaines Bay Microbial Observatory, Mediterranean Sea | collected 2016-01-19 | reverse complement strand
GAAGATGCTAGTAAGATCCTGGTGGAGTTCGCGACGCAGATGATGAGTGGGGAGAAGAAGCTGAGTGGGATATGTTCTGTGCGTACGACATCATCGTGAATAACATGCACGATGAGTTCAGGTCTCTGCGGGAGTGGACATCTGATGTGGTTTGGGGTAGAGTGCCGTTATCGGGTCAATCTGCAGCTGAAAAAGACGATGGTGCCATCGGATCTGATTCTTCTGACGCTGAAGGTGATGCGGCTGAAGCTGAAGCTGAAAGTGATGCGGCTGTCGAAGCCAGTGTTGGCGGTGATTATAGTCTGGCTGCGCCTCCGGCACCGGCTCCGCCTGCGGACAAGAAGCATGAAGCTGCCATCGATGGCGACATTGACATGATGGCGTCGGGCCCGACCCAGAACCCTACGTCAGCATCGACATCGACGGCGAAAACCAAGGTCAGTAGCAAGGATGCCGGCGTTCAAATTGACGCGGTCAGTAGCAAAGATGTAGGCGTTCAAGTTGATCATCTTCTTCTTGATGCTAGTGGTTCTGAAAGTGGTAGTAACAACATCGATGCCGATTCTGATGTTGTCATGCAAGACCCAACATGATGTTGAACATCTGGAACCAGTGGCAGCGGTGGCGCCGGCGCTGGCAACCCGGACGACAGCACGGACTGGAACCTGAGGCACGAACACGTGGCCGCGACCCACGCGCATACGCAGACCAAATAGCAGCATCACCGTGAGCACTTGGACGTGGGTGGCTGCATGCCCGAACAGCATGAACATGAGCGTGAGCACGTCGAGTACAACGAGCAGCCAGCCATCGAGTACAACGACCTACTCCAGCAGCTCGCCGCGCTGCGGCTGGAGAACGAGCAGCTGCGGCGGGAAAAGGAGACGTGAGGCTGAGCCGTGGCCGAGACGTGCACCAAGCACCTGCACGCGCTGCAGCAGCAGCTGGCGACCGAGCGGACGCGCGCGCAGGACCTGCAGCTGCAGGTGCAGGTGGCGCAGGCCGAGGTCGTCTCGCAGGCGGAGCAGCTGGTGCAGGCGAACGCTAACATCGTGCTCATGTCGCAGGCGCTGAAGGAGCAGGAGCAGGAGCAGCAAGGCTCGGATATGCTCGCCGGAGCCTGTTAAGGTGATTAAGCCCAAGGAGATGAAGATGGTCGTACTCGTGGTGACTGTGAGGGTTAGGGTGGAGGTACCTCTGTGAATATCGAAGACGTAAGAAGCATGACAGACGGAGACGCGCCTGTACTGAAACTTGTACATCTTCGCGTTCTGGTTCTGTTCATCAACGTACACTAAGTTAATGCAGCTACAGATGATACAACTACAGTAGTTCTAGTTTTCGATATCGACGACGTAGTAGAGTAAATTTAAAATGAAGTGTGGTAGTCTTATTCTGAAGTGGTAGAGGTCGTCAATGAGCGAGTGCGAAGCGGAAAGGAGTAATGCTGATGATGATGAATGAACAATGTCTATTTCTAATAAGACGTAGAGTAGACAAAGGAAAGACAAAAATGCAGATGGTAAAAGTCGCACCTTGTCCTTTGTTTTCGAAGGTGCGCCCTGGAGATGCTCTCTGGGCCGGCATGCGGGTATGAGTCTTTTCAGCGCTTCGGTGCCGACTCAGCGGAAGATCTCCATTTGATGTGGTGCTTCCTTTTTTGTTCTAAACTTTTGGTTTTGAGTTTTGATGATGACTATTCCCTTCTGTTGTACATCAACTCTCGTCTCACAGAGACAAACGCCAACCCGGCTACTTGCGTGGTTGGACATCGAAAAAACAGAACAACATCTATCTATCGCTCAGCGCTGGTGCGAAGGTGTGCGGATTTTCAGACCGGTCCCTCGCGCCACGCGGCGTCCCACAACTTCGACGAAAGCTGCCGATTCGCATTTTCAACCCAATGCGCAAGGATTCGACACAAATGAATATCACATTATAGCTATAGTAAAAACATTATACATAAAAAGTTCATCTTTTACCCTCATACATACCATTACATTTACATCCGTAATTATCCACTAGCTTCGCTATGCAATGAATGCGATATACGAAAGCCGCAAAAAAATTCTGAAACACTCGTCTTTTTCATGCACTCGAACTGCTACTAAACTTTTCATCGTACTTGCAGATAAGTAGGCACCTTAACCTTACACTAGTACTTGCCTAAACTTGCACTTGCGATAGAAGTTCGTTATTGTTGTGAGCCTGAGCGGTAAAAAAATATGAATGAAAAAAGAAACAAACTGACTGTTTCAATTTATCTTGACTTTCGTTTTACTTTTATTGGACGATGTAGTACTAAGTACTCCTACTTCCACTTAGCTTCAGCCTTAAAGCTCTTCCTCCGCCGGTGGCGCATACTCGAGAGACACGCCGTAGCCGTAGAGGTTGTTTTCGCGCAGCCAGTCAGATCCGATTTCCACGTCCTTGATGCCGAGGGCCTCCTGCAGTCCCAAGTAACACTTCTGCCCTGGTGTGGCGTACTGCGGTGCGGCAATACCAATATCGTTGGCGTTGGTACCGCGCAGTCGGCTGGGGCTGAGATGAGTTTGGTCTATCCCTGTCACTGTCGCTTCCCCATTCTCAATCACAGTCCCTGTCCCTGTGCTTTTCTTGAGCCACTCACGCTTCCTCTCATAAGCAGCCCTGTACCACGCGCCGACGTTTCCATTGTATTGCCCTTTGACGACTTTCATGCGTTCGGCCCTTCACGCACGGATGTCCGCGATCAGTCCGGAGTAGCCACCGTTTCGAGTGCTCGTACACGACCTGAAGGAACAGGAAGAAGGTCTCGGTATCGGTCTCGGATCGTCTATGTATAGTGGATTAACTGTATCGACCAAGTTCAAGCCCTGTTGTTTAACTTTCTGGATGGTCGTGTGCCCGAGAGCGTCTGTAACAGGCATCTCGACCTCTAATTCTATAGCCAGATGCTTCACCGGAAAAAAGGTTCCATCTGTCAGCACATTAATATTGTCAAGCTTTCTCAGCTTGAGCTTTTCCTGAACTTCCGGCTTCAACATGCTGTGCAGTTTGCTCATGCCTGTGTGAACAGTCAATGACCCGTCATCAAGCTTGATTTTTCTTATTCCCCCTGTTCGTGTAGGTCCATTATCGCTATCGGTATTCGTATTCGTGTTCCACTCACGGTCGCGCGCCCATATCGCCCTAAACGCGGTAGCAAGCATAATACTGCAAAGATCGAGCCCTTTCCCCAATACAGAGTTCACCTGCACGTTCAAAACTGTTTGCGAATCATTGGCGTATAACGCGTTGGCGATTACGCGCCGGCCAGCGTTGTTGCGTCACACTATTTGCTCAACAGTTGTACCAACTTTTTCAAGCTAACGCTCAGCACGGCCCGGTATATTATCTTCACCAGTTGTTGCCGTTGCGGTAGCCACCGTAACAAAGAAACAAATATTCAAAGCGTCTGGCATGACCGAATGACAGAAGTTTTGCCCCTTAAACACTCCACTACTCACGACTGTGAACAAGTCGTCCTTAATTCAAGAGTAAATCTGTCATCCGAGGCCTCTATCCAAAAGTTTTCTTTCATTAGCGGGCCGATGTGCATGCGTCCAACCACCACTGCCGGTCTCTTCACTCAAATCGTCATGATTTGGATCCATGTTAGGATTGAACTGATTCGGATACTGAGCGTAAGCCCAGCCGTCGCGCCAGCCGATTGGCTTGACCCAACCTGGACCTCCATACTTCGCAGTATCCTCCTCATGGCTTCGCTGTATTTTTCATTCCTCCGTCTCACTGCGGTCGATGTAGTCAGGAACAAAGTTTTGGCAGCCTTTTTCTACAACTTCATCTTCGGCACTACACGACCCAGTCGCCGAGCACTCACCTGCTTGTGCTCGTTCATGTCGCTACACAACCCACTCGGCAGGCACACTGCGCGACCACGCGTGCAGTCGGTAGGTCAAAGATGTTTTTCACATATCCGACGGTTACATAGACTTTACGACTGTGTCTGTCACGTCAAGCCCGGCTGACGAACACGCCCGCCTGAGGAGATCGAGGCCTGCATCTTGATGTCGTTTTTTATCAGCGCCAGCTTTACTATTGGGAGCTGGAGGCGTAGGTGCAGGCGCAGGGTTTGGTCGACTGAAGACGCACACCCAAAACCAAAAGGCGAGTTGGACGAGTATGAGAGCGCCTACGCAAAGTAAGAACACTCTTGGGAAGTCTTAGTCTCTATAACCACAATGCTTTGCCTTTCAAGTTCCACCTTGAGCTTGACCGCCATACACACATTTCTGTTTATTCTCCTTCTTCCTCCTCGTGCTGCCCGTCCCCTCGTGTTTCTTTCTCAATCTCAGTTCCAGCTCTACTACCAAATCGCTTTCATTGTTGCTGTCGCTACTGCTGTCCTCGCTGTCGCTACTGTTACCAGTATCGCTTGAGGCTTGCTCAGGATCAACAGTTAGCGGACGAGAGATTGTGATAGTTTTTTTAGTCCGACTCCTTTAGGTTTTGGTTTAGTCTTTCTCTGTTGTACTAGTACTACCATAAGAAGCATAAGCATAACCATGAGCTACGGCTACACCCCTACTGCTGGTGGAAAAGCTCATCTTTTTTTTATACGATTGTGTTTATTTGAGAACTGAGTATTATATGATGCGTTATTAATCTGAATCTGTGCTGACTACTGATCTAAGTACTACACTCTTATAGAAGTATGTATTTATATTTTCTGGATATAACCGCATTCAAAAGTTTGGATAAACGATAGTATGAATTCGAGTAGCAATTTACGGATAACAGCATCGAACAATAAACACGTGCAGCATATGAAACGAAGAAACGCGGCAGTCACGAACAAAAAATAAAACGTATTACTATATTAATTGAGCGAAGAGCTGCATTGGTTACGTAGCAAACTGACAGAAGCAAGTGCAATAACATGAGAGTTTACCTTATTACAGATGAAAATCAACATCAGAAAGATTCGTGCTCTGTATTCTTGCTGCGCATTGGCATACTTACTGTTACTTCTCACAAAATCTGTTTATCATAAACAGTTTTGAGTTTGACACTCACACAACTCACACTCACGCTCACGCTAGCTTACACGACTTACATATAATTATAACTAAGAAGTATTCTTAAATTAATAAGTTAAACATCTCCCGCTCGAACTCGCCTCCTACGTTCAACGTCAAAAACTAAATCTAAATCTATGCGTATACCATTTCCATATAGCATTATACGCTCGTTCAGATGTCGTCCTCGTCCACCTCCATACACCCACGGCAGTCCTTCCAGTTGCAAAGAACGCACTTATATGTTGTATGGGTTTGGGTATATTGATGAGTCTTCTCCTTGCCGATGCCGTTGTCCTTCTCCTTGCCGTTGCCGTTGCCCCCGGTGCTGCTGCGCGCCGCCGTCTTGTCGTTGCCCCCGCTGCTGCTGCGCGCCGCCGTCTTGTCGTTGCCCTTGATCACGCCCTTGCGCGCCGCCTTCACTTCGTTGCTCTTGTCTCTGAGCTCGCGCATAATGCCTGTCAATGCTTTCATCATGTTCGCATGCCCATGCGGTCGAGGTCGAGCGAGAGCGAATCCGTCCAGCGACGACGACGACGGTTTCGCACCATGATTCATCTCCGGCCTCAAGGGCTCCGCAGACATGGGCAGACACGAAGACGACGACGACGAAGACGACGCAGAGGCAGCTGCCGATGCAGATGCAGATGTGGATGCGATGTTCGCCTCCAGCGCCTACGCACGGTCGTGAGTATTCATCCACTTGTCGACGATGTCTTTGTCTTTGTCGTTGTTCTTCTGCTCCTCGTCGTTGTTCTTCGGCCCGTCGTTGTGCTTCGCCTCGTCGTTGTTCGTCTTCTTGTCGTTCCGCACCACCTTGACGACCTTGCCGCCGCTATTGATCACGATCTTGGCAATGCGGTTTTGGCCTATGCTATCTTTATCGTCACTATACACCACGAGCTTGCTCACCCTGTCGCTGTCGTTCTCATGACCTATAGTACTATCATTTTCATTATCGTTCACGTTGATGCCATGCCCGTCATCTGCAGCGATATCATTTAGGATGACGTCGGCCTATTCCTGAGAGAACCCGTCAAGCGAAATGAAGTTCGCATGCGATCGAGCAATGTCCCAAAGATTATTATTTATTATTTTGGCCAGAGACGAAGACGCGGGCGCAGAGGCAGATGTGGATGCGGATGTGGATGCGTGGTTCGCCATCGAGTTCGGGTTCTTCGCGTTCGGGTTCACCGCCTGCGAGTTCGGGTTCTTCGCGTTCGGGTTCGCCGCTTGCCTCAACTGACCCAAGGCCTTATCGCAGGTGTTCCAGCTGTTCTGCACCGACTGTGGACACTGGTCCTTCCGCGGCTCCGGCGGGAACGAAAGCTTCGCAGGCCTCGCCTTGTTGGCCGCCGCTCCCGTACCCGTACCCGTAGAAGACGAAGATGAAGTAGATGGAGCGGCAGAGGTAGCGGTCGTACACGCGAATACGGACTTTGGCGGCGGCGGCGGGAGCTCGTCGGGTTCTACACCACCAGTCCTCGTGTCCTTCGTGCTCCTGGTGTTCGTGGTCTTGGAGTTGCTGTTGGAGTCCATGCCAACGCCGTCGAACGCCTGAAAGTAGGTGCCTTCCTACTCGTTCCACACCGCACGGCAAACCCCGTGCACATCATAGGCACGCGCCGCAGAGGCCGCCACCACGGTGGCGGCTGCGCTACTCGCCATCACCCCGGCGCCGCCGTTCACGTTGTCCTCGTTCACGATGTCATCGTCACCGTCTTCCATTAGCCCTAGCGCCTCGAGAGCCGCGAGGTCTTCGTGTGCGTACTGCTACTGCTCTGCAAACGGAAACGCTTCTTGCAGTGGCTGTGGAGCGTCACCGCCTCCGCCGCCGAAGTTACTAATGCTTTCGTCCTCGCCAGGACCCTCGTACTCAGAACCGGAGCCCGCGTGGGACTGCGAACCAGAGGCTGACATTTTCTAATACTATACGTATGCACCAGTTACAGACACTTACTCTTACAGATTACTTTATTGTTACTTCGACGTAAATATATACCCGAATGTGTTACGCTACCTATAGGCTTACGTTTATCTACGAACGTGTGGTGATGTTGTTTAAGCAGAAGAGTAAATTAGAAGATGATGCTCTTGATGAGCATGAGGTTGACGAAATAATTGATGAAAGGAACGTACTCCTACTCACATGAAGTTCAAAGATGGAGATGCAATGCCCACTCAATGTTTCAGTCCTCTCTCAGCAATCAGCTTTCCCATGATAGTCGACACCAACTCCAACCAGTACAAAAAATTATCATAGCAGACACACAAACATATATGAAGCTGAGGTAGAAGGTATGAACTATCAAGTTAGATGTTGATGTCGTCATTCGTTCAGTCTTCTATTCATTTTTTGGTCTTCTCTTTATTTAGTTTGACACACGATGTAATGCAACGTGCGTCATACAAAAACTCGATCTAAACTTCTATCTCAAACTCAATACAGTCACACATCACACACATTGCTCACTCGTTCTTATTTGCATGTACTCGATCACATCAGTCTGTTAGTGTTAACATTTCATCTGTTTCTTACAGTTACCATCTCCAGGTCCACCTTTTTAGTTCTGAAATGAACCGCCGCCCGGTTTCTTATTCCGTCCGCCCCCGTCAACGCCAGCACCACCCATCTGCTTCTCTGCCTGCTCCTGCCTGGCTTCCCAAGCCGCCAGCTGACGCTTCAGCTCTCGGATCTCCACGTCGCGCGCCCTAACGACTTGCTTCGCAACCTGCAAGTCACTCTTGTACCCGTCCTTCGTCTGAATGAGGTCGGCCGTGAGCTGCTACACCTGTTGCGTCGCGCTTTCGTGCTCAGCGATAGCCTTGTTCTGCTTCAGGATGCGCGCTTTATGGTTCGCGACTCTATTGCGCTGCGTGTTGGCGTCGGCACGTTGCTTTTGCGCGATCTTTTTTACGCGTAGAAGGCTTTGCTTTAGCTTCTTGTTTCAAGCAATGAGCTACTGAGCGCGCGTGGCCTTCTTCTTGTTCGCGATGCTGGAGTTGATGTTGCTGCCTTGGGCTTGGCCATTGAGATTGACTGCGTGTGCAGCCATAGTTATTTTCACCTGACTGTGACTACGACTACGACTAGTAGTATTGTCGATGTCGTGTCCTAAGCCAATCATGATGGATCGCGCAAAGGACGAAGCAGATACAAAGAAAGAATCAGATACCTCTGGCGTTATCTATGCCAGCAGCCTCGCAAGCACGTCATTAATGTTTCGAGATCTTCTACTTCAGGTTGCGCCTGCACTCGTCGTCGCGTGTCTCTCTCTCTTCGTCCTCATCGCCACCGCCGTTGCCTGCCTCAACAACAAACGTCGCCAATCACGTCTCGAGACGGGACTGTTCGTCCTCCAGCTCGACTATGCGGCTGCAGGCCATTTCCATCGCCGTCCGGGAGTAGTTGCCGTGTTTGTCCCGCCGCGGCATGTGCCCCTGCCGTATGTCCGCCGCCAGCTGCTCCTCCTGCAGCGCGAGCTGATCCTGATATGACGTGAAGTGGGCGTTGGCGCTCGGCGTTTCGCCAAATGCCGCGATGCCAGATGTCATCGGCGGAAACGCAGACGGCGGCAGCGGGCGCCTAAAGGCAGATGACGAAGACGAGGCGCCTGCACTCGCAGACCCAGGTGACGACGACGAGGCGCCTGCTGGTTCTTCTCGGTGCAACATCAGCAGCTGTCCAGCCCGCTCGTTTTTATCAGACACGCCGCCCAACAAGTATCCCACGTCTCACTTCACTTGCTTCAGCTGTTTACTAGCCCGGAGGATCTTGTCGTTGTCCTGCTGCGCGTCACCTTACGCGATCGGATTCATTTCGGCCAGCGGATTCACATTCACCATCGCATTTGCTTTTGGACCAGGAGTTTCAGCGCTGACGCTGGCATCACGCATCTCCGCGTCGCCGCCACCGTCAGTGTGCGGAACGAGCACCATCTGCGTCTGCCCTCATGCGGTCTAATTCTGAACTAGTCCTGATGTTCCTGCGGCGAAAGTGTTGTTGTACTGACGAGGACGACCACCGTCGATACTTTCGGCTCCTGTGACACCTGCACCTAACGACTCCTCAACGGTGTTCCGTACCTGTGACTGTGAAGACTCGTTCACCAAGTTCAACTGCAGGAGCGACTGATTGTGATTAGGTGAACGAGGTGAACGGGATCGCGATCGCGAACGCCAGCGCGGCGGCGTGTCTGGCAGCGCCTCGAACCCTTAGTTGTAGGAGCCGCATCGCACAACCACCCCTCCGGGTCCGCGCTCAGATGCGGGTCCACAACCACCCGTCCGGGTCCGCGCACAAACACCTTCTTCTTCTCCTTCTTCATCTCCATCGCCCTCGAAGTAGTTGATGTTGAGGTACGGGTCCGGGAAGAAGTTGTCGCATATGTCACATACCTCGCTCCAGCTTAGCACGGCGCTGCGCCAGCAGCGCGCCCCGTCGGGATCAGCACGTCCACCTCAGTTGTACGGCACCTTGTCGCCCCGCCCGTCGAAGGTGTAGAGCCTCAGCTCGCTCATTCAACTGTGCGCGTAAGAGTGCACGAAGACCACCGTTTTCAGCGCGGCGTCGAACACCGTAGGCAGCTCCAAATACCTTGCCAGGAGGTGGTTGAATTGGTACGCATGTTTTTTTGCTTTAAAGATGCGCTTCCTGTTCCTGAGCACGTCTGCGAGTGGTCTGCGAGCAGCGTCCACGGAGTTGAGCATTGTTTTGAGCCCCCGTACTTTGTCAATATACGAAACGTTCCACATGTCGCCGATGAGGCGGTCGCGCTTGTTGATCGCGTCGTTTTCGAGTTCGTCGGTGTCGCGACTGCGATTGGATGGCAGTGAGACGAAAGACATCGAGTCAATGGACTGTCTGGAAACCGATTCTGTCTCGCCACGATCTTGACCTTGACCATGACTCTGAATCTGACCATAAACTTGGCCGTACTCTTCTTGAACGCGAGACACAAAGGGGACATCAATGCCACTGTCACAGAGGACCTTATCGTTATCAACTTGAGCTTGACCTTGAGCTTGATGAGCTTCACTCTCTAACTCTATCTTCACATTTGACGTCGATGACGAAGACGAAGAACCGATCTGCTCTTGACGAAGACGCTCGTTCTACCGCTTGAGCTGCTCCACCTGCTCGTTCTACCGCTACCACGCCTGCTCCGCCGCGAACTCCTGCTCGAGAAACGACTGCACTTCTTTGTTCTTCCGGCGCATGCGCTCAGCCGCGTCGAGCAGCGCCCGGCGCTCGTTTATGAGTCGGCGCTCGTTGAGAAGGCCGCCGCAGTCGTGGTCGTCTTGCTCTTGAGCCGAAGCCCGAGCCGGGGGCGCCTCGCGCCCGGATCTATTACTATTTTGTTTTTGATGTAATGGCGCGACGTTCATTTTGAATTTAGTTTTCGAAATTATGTTGATCTTGAAGATACGTACAACTACTTTTAGACTTGTTTAATATTATGAGTATGACCTTCACTTTAGCTTTAACTTATATTTTGTTATGAAAACTCGTCAACTTTACCAACGTTCAGTATGCTTAAATGCAGAATCGAAATATAGGTCGACCGCCGAGTAAACTACAACAAAGACATACTTACTCTCTCACAGTTCACAGGTGACCTTGACAGTATCGATCTCGATCTCTCAATCTTCTTTTACTTGTCCCATGAGAAAACACCGACCACATGAATCGTATAGACAAGAAATTCCATAATCAAGCCTTAGGTAGCGTAGTAAAGTCTAAGAAAGTGATATTCATGATTATAGTGGCAGTGAAAGAGAAAGTCATAGTCATTTGTCACTTGCACCTTCATACTCATACTTGTGTTTCACAAAAATGGTTAACTCACACTTATCGTGGTGGGCCTTTTGAGTGTTGCGGGCTTAAGCTCCACCCTTCGAGGAGGTCGAACCGACTTCCACTTCTGTACTTTTAGCATATTGGCCAATTATTTCCCCCAGCTTTTCATTCGCAGTCGCCTTATTGCTCCTTCGCTGCAATTTCTCATTCGCTGCTGCTTGAGCTTGAGCGTCCCGTTCTTTCTCGAGCTCGGCCGCCACCTTTACGTAGTGCTTCAACAGCGAAGCTACCTGCGCCTGGCGCTTCGCGTCGATCACTCTCTCCGCCTCCGCAAGGGCTTTCTTGCTGGAATTGTCACGCTCCCGCAGCAGGCGCAGTGCCTCCGTGACGGCTGCATCGCCGGTATATCCCGTATAATCGAAGCGCCTAAATCCCTT
>JACLAC010007335.1_pt1 | contig 11298 bp, 8 predicted proteins | sample 8027881 | NCBI WGS metagenome assembly JACLAC01 (sample SAMN15725517, study PRJNA655200) | protist metagenome | isolation source: fluorescence activated cell sorting (FACS) single amplified genomes of... | place: Spain: Blaines Bay Microbial Observatory, Mediterranean Sea | collected 2016-01-19 | reverse complement strand
GGCCGATCATCTCGAAAATGTCATTTCATAGAGTACACCTCGCTAGATCAAAGAAGCCAGCAGGAGAAGAAGTTTGGCTTATCATGAGAGAGCATAGTGATGGTCAAATTAGATACTCCATATCGAATGCTCCAAATAACCTATCTAAAGTTGCATTAATAAAAGCATCCACAATGAGATGGCCTATAGAACAATGCTTTGGTGATGGAAAAGGATACTTAGGAATGGATCAATATGAACACAGATCTTGGCCAGCATGGCACAGGCACATGACATTTGTCTCTATAGGTCTGCATTTACTTTTAAAGCTCAGGCTAAACTCTCCTTCCAAAAAAAAACTTCATTTTTAACCTTACCTCAATTATGCATGCTTATGAGCGCCGTACTTCAAGAAAAGGCTTTCAGCAAAGAGAGGATCATTGGTATCGTGAGATATTATATTATTAGAAATGAGACGGCATACCGCTCTCATCGGAAAACAACAATCGCAAATATATTTTCAAAAACTAAACTGCGGCTGGATGAAGTTGGTAGCAAAATGTCGCTGTAGTAATAGTTTAGCGACAGTTGACCATTTCTTCCTTCCACCGCAGAGCTTGATCGTTGAAAAACAGCTGAACATTCTTTGGCTGTATTCAGCATGTCATCGAGCTCTTGAGGAGTGTAAAGTGAGAATGGTCCAGCTCGAGATTCATACTCGACCATCAAATCATTTTTAATGTACCTCATTTCAATAGCTTTCTCTTTATTTCCAATTTTAGAGGCGGCCAGTTCTAAATAGCAAGCCGGTATCAGAAAGTCCTCAAGCAACATCCGAGAGCGTTCGCCGTAACCTTTTTGGTCAAGGATAGCAGCTACTGTAGCAAAGTAAAAGGCGATGGTCGCCTCCATAGCAGAGACAAGTTTGCGAGCCTTAATAATTCTCTTCTCAAAAGCATTGCCTGTTCCGCTTACAATCTCTTCAATGGTATCAAAAGCGGTATTCAATTTCTCACCTACCACCGATGATGCTTGCTTTAGTCCCGATGCAATATTGTACGGATGATAGATCTCAGAAATTGATCTACGAGCCGAATGAAAATCTATATTGTTTTGGGTAGCTGCTCTGATAAGCTCAGCTTGCTTTCTTTCGATGCCAATAGACTCTTCAATCTGCGAGTGATAATCAATGGGTCGCCCCCTAGGTTTTTTCTCAAGGCTTTTGTAAGCCATTTGCTTCTTTTCGAGTTTTTTCGTTTTCTTGCTGAGTTTATCCAGGTGTTCAGTTTCTCGTTTTATCTTTAGTTTCAGCTGGGCAGACCCAGCTTTTGTCACTTCTTGCTGTATATGAAACGTATCTGGAGAATGATGTGCTCCCAAGCCTAACTTCACATGCCTGACCAAACTTTTAGCCTCATCCCCAACGCTTTGAACAACCTTGACCGGCATATCTTTCAGTGCACTCTCCATTTGGTGATCCCATGTCGCGGTCTTTCGGTCAGGCACCATTCTCTCTAAAAGTATGAAGTTTGACCTAAGCTCTATCGCAACCATACAGGTCCCGTTTGGAAACGTCTCATCTTCTGCAATAGAAATGCTTTTCGCTGGCATCAATTTTGATAACCGTTCTCTTTCTTGGTCAGCAAATTGAATCACTGATTGCTCGACATCTTTTGCAGCTCTCTCCAGGGACGATTTCGATGCTGGGATGAATCGATCGAGTTGAGTCTTTTTTAGAAAAGCGGATAGACACCGCAAGCTGGCGTTTCCATGCTCATGCAAATCAAATATCAGCGATACGAAAAAACGATGCAAAAACTCTTCGCCATCGGTACTTTCAAAAAACGCCACCATTGCTGGTGGTAGATCAGACGAGTTAGTGCGTGTATTCCAATGCTGTATCGTTGTGCGAGGAATGCCCGTTTCCTTGGCAAGGTCGACAAGGCTGCCTTCCCATAGCTTTTGCTCTTCCAGAACTTTTGCCACTCGGGTTCTTTTCCAATGGACTGCTCGAGCTTTGTGTAAATGTTGAGAGTTGATAATCATAATTAATATGCATAATAGCATAGTAATTATATCAAAGTATACGGATAGCAACAGGTGCCCATGAGTGATGCAAAAGAAATAAAGGGAAAGATTTCGGATCTTCAAAAAGAGATTCGAAGCCTAGGGCCACTTATGAGGGGAAGTGTGACCTTGATGGGGAAGAAAAATAAACAGCCATACTTCTCAGTCGGTATTCAGAAAAAGACCAAGGTAATTTATCTCGGCGATAAGCGAGCAGAGAAAGCGAACGAATTTGTTGGGAATTACAAAAAATTACTTGAGATCGTTGATGAGATGACGCTCCTCAATATGGAATTGTTTAAGCTGGAGAGTTCAAAATAAAGCTACCTCTGCCGACTTTAGGGACAAGGCCTAAAAATAGGTCACACAGGGAGACTTCTCACTTGGGCTTTTTCATCTAGACATGGAGCTCGTTTGGCGATGTTTAATGTCCTAAAGAGCTCATTGCTCAGAGAAAAATGTTCGAGCTATGCAAAAGTGCATAGCTCTTCGGGGTTAAGTTTTTTGCTGTCGCCCAACCATAGCCATCGGGCATATAAAATTGGTTTTTTTTCCTTGATGCTTCACAGAGGGGGCAAGGTTTTGGACCACTCAAGGTGCTTGCCTGATAATTGTTGGACGATCTCTGGCTGTTGTGAAGCACAATCCTTCATCTCCTGTGGATCTTTTTCTATATCAAATAATTGCCATTTGTCTTCATCCCTGTGTTTGTGCAGCTTCCATTTTTTCCAGCGAACGGCTATAAGGTGACGGTGCTGTGGATCATCAGGGTTATTGTTGAGCCAAAACAGAATGTCGTGTGCGCATCCTTTTGCCCCACATAAAGGGAGCTGCGACTTGGGCAGCAGGGAGAATTCATGACGTAATTAGCGGTCGTTTTCACGCCTTCTTTGGCTAGTCGATCCAAATAGTGCGTGGGGTGTCAGGAGCTCCATATGGTTGTGTGTCGCCATATCCTAAATCGTCGATGAAAACAAGCACAACATTAGGTTTGTCTGCGCCGTTGGCTAAGAAGCTCAGTAAGGTGACAAAGCCGAGTGTGAGCGAGGGGAGTTTTCCTAACATACAAAAAATGTCGAACATTGTTGATGCGAAAAGATAGTATTTAATAAATAGTATATTGTCAACAATTTTTAAAATTATCAAGTCCCATTGAATGAAATTGATGACGACGAGGCCGTCCTTCCACCTCAGATCATCACGCTAAAAAGCTAAAGTTAATAACTGATTGATCCCTTTGCCCGACTGTCTAAAACTGTGTAAACGATGGTCCTGAAAGGTGCAAATGGAACTTCTCGAGATTTGCCCTCTCAACATGCCCAAGCCACACAGTTGACTGTAAATAGCCTCTCTAAGATCGAGATGTGCTCTCCCCAGGTGATGATGTATCAAACTTTGCTCCGGCCAAGGGTGAGCATCTAGAACCAACTCATCAACCTCATAGCAATCACCACTGATCCCGGGACCTATGAAAGCCTGATAGGAGCTCAAATCCCCTTGTTGAGCTAACATTTTGCTTAACAAAGCTTTAACGATACCCTTTGCCGTTCCCCGCCAACCACAATGGGCCATGCCAAATCCAGCTTTCCCATCGCAAATGGCCAACCCGGGACAATCTCCGCCAAAGACAGTCAAGCCTATCTCCTTATTATTTGAATATAAGGCATCCGCTTCCACAAAATGGTCTTGCCCGTTGACTGCAGTTGAATGTTTTGAACCAGCTCCATCGCCAAGGCAGCAGCATCGGCATTACCTTGGGTGAAAAGGCCAACCATACCAACAACCATCATCATCGAGGACTGGACGTCGGCTTTCATTTTTTCGGCATCGGCTTCGCTAGCAAGCTCGGCGCTGGAATGAAAAGAAAATCCCCCTTTCCCGATATCCAGACCGAGAACCACGTGTTGAACGCTACTAGTGTCCGGTCCGATTTGAATGCTCCCTTGATTTTTTTTCTCCTGATTGGCCTCAACTCTCGTACTCAACCAAAACGCCATGTCTTTAAAGGACTCGGCTTTTTTCATGGCTTCCGAACTTTCGAGGTTCATCGTCGCCCCAGCTCCTTCCTTCAGTTGCAGCGCTTTGAGCACAAAGGCTTCCGATCCAGCGAAAAGCAATTCATCATCAGCGATGGCCATGTAGCCGACGCCGTCTTTTTTGGCAAAGCGAACGGCAGGGACATCACCGATGTTTTCACGACTGACTTCGGCTGTTTCAGCTAAGGTTTTCTCGATGATGGCTTCGGTGTTGAATCGACCAGCCAAAATGACGCCTCCGACGTCGGATTCGATGGCTTCGGTGTTGAAGCGACCAGCCAAAGTGACCCCTTCGGCGTCAGCTTCGCTATCTTGGCTCTGTTCACCATAAAAAACCAAAATCAAATCATCCATATCCTCGAGGGGATCAAAATTTATGGCCTCGAGTAACTCCTTGGGAGAAGGTTGGTTGACCTTCTTGCTATCTTCGGCCAATGACAAAAACTTCTCCACGAGCCCAGACTGAATAATGGTCTGCACGTTCACTCTTCCAAGGCCGTGGGCACCTGCAGGAACATACTTCCAGAGATCAACCTTGGTCTGGTGTGACCGGTCATCCGCTACGAGCTTTTCTTTGTCACCTCCTGTAAAAAAGATAAAGCAAAAGCCGAGAGCAACTAAAGCCACAGTAGCCAAGGCAAATGGTTTCCTTTTATTCGATGATTTAGTTGAAACAACTTTTGGAGATTCGGTTTTAGAGCCTGGATTCTTAACAGATGGCTTGAAAGGTTTAGCTTTCTTTACGAAATCTTGGGGGGAACTCGTTGTTTTTTTTACAAGTGGGATTTTGATTTTTTTCCCACAGGAGCATGTTCCTGTTTTCCCTGCGGCTTGGACTGGCACTTGATGCACTTTGCCACATTCTGAACACTTGATCTGGATCTTCATCGATAAATAAATGTACTGATTGGTTTTGATGTTCTTGCAGCAGAGACGTCTTCAAGGACCAATTTGTAGCGTCTTTGTGTATTGAAGGTGTTGATGAATCTGATCATCACCTCAAAAATGAGCTAATTTAGAAGTTGTCCTGTCATCCAGCAAAACAAAAACATAGTGAAACTAAGATGGGTTGAACACGACATCGAACATATTGGTTCATCGTTGCCTTATCCTACACCTTGAGCGTGTCTCGATAAATGCCAATCCCCCAGTTGTCTATACGGCAGCGCCGTCGCTCACCTGCTCGAAAATCCCCTCGCTCGGGATTGGACCCTAAGGGAATGGCTGATCGCCTGCCCCCCTTGGTTACTCTCATGGCTGACCTGGTCAGTCTTAGCCCTAGAGCTAGCTTTTGGCCTGCTCTTTATCTGGAAACGGACTCGACCGTGGTCTTGGTTTATGATCATGGCCATGCAACTTGGCATCTTGTCTGTGGTGAGGGTGTTGAGTCGACTTGGAGGCATGTGGTCGGTGACTCAACTTTTCCTCATCGTACCAAGGAGCTTAAGGGACTTTATTTACGGATGGGTCGCTCGGAATCGCTATAAGTTTTTCGGAAAAAAAAAGTGTGCCGCATACCCACAGCGGCATAACGAGATAAATTCATAGATTGAACATCGTTCTTACAGTCATGAAGCCAAAAAAGGATATAGATCCTATATCTCTGGTGTGCTGATATAGATACACATAAGACACTATGGATAGATCGATAGGGTGAAAGTCATCGAATTCCTCATCGTCGATCCTATTTTTTCTAGATCCGTCTTGTTTTGCATCGGCCAAACCTTTGATACCTTAAAAAAACTCAAGGGATTTCTCACAGGAGGTAGTCCAGTGATTCTGAAAAATTGTTTATAGCTTTACAAGGAGAGCTAAAGTACCAAGATATTGATTATATTCTAGACTATGGTATCCACCAATACTTGGATTACCTACAATTGTCCCTTAATAACATCGGTGAAGCCATCAAAAATATTTTTTCGACTGAAACCAAGATCACGACATCATGCGCATCGCCTTAGGTTGTGTCTTACCCTCGGTACTAGAGGGGTTTTGTTAAGCTACCTCATGGTCAGGAAATACAAACTCGAAATAGAAGTCTTTAAACAAAAGTTCATAAGGATCTGTTGCCACTGGGATGAACACCAATTGTTTGCAAACCTCCTTTTTTCATCTTCCCAAACCATTGACCACCATTTACCTAGTGGGTAGTACAATTTGAGGACAGTCTCCAAAAATTATTATTGCTCACACCTGCACGAATAGCATCACCTTCGAAAACACCACTGCTGTCGTATTGCAGTGCGGGCCTCTCGCCATTGTGTCCAAACGTATGCTCTAATTTCTCATGAACCTAAACCCCCTTGGTACGATAAGAAAAATAGTAGCAATTGACCACATGCCACCAAGTTGGCCTAGCGCCCTCAGGACAGCTTCGGAGCGTTTGTAAAGAACGCCATCATCATAAAAGATCATGGTGTTGAGATCTTGGCTGTCGGTGCTGGCTACCTTAGCAGCAAATTGCCCCTGTAGGGGAGCATAGCGCAAGAGATCCCTAGAGTCGATCGCTTTGAGGAAGTCGACGGAGTGGCTGCACATGCCACAAAGACCGTCGTAAAGAACGACTTTCTTCACGCCCTGTTGAGGAAATTGCCCGAACCATCTCGGATCGAAGGTGAAAAAATGAATCATCATCACTCCGAAGCTGAGGTCGGTAAAGTTCACCACAGACAAGATACCAAGGTGCATGGCCATGATCAGAAACCATGCCCACGGTCGGGTCCGTCTCCATATGCAGAGCAGGCCAAAGGCCAGCTCTAGGGCTAATACCGACCAGGTCAGCCATGAGAGTGACCAAGGGGGACAAGCGATCAGCCATTCCCTCAGGGCCCAATCCCGAGCAAGGGGATTCTGGAGCAGGTGAGCGATGGCACTACCGTCTAGCCAACTGGGGGATTGGCATTTGTCGATGCCGCTCAAGGCGTAGGACAGGGCAACGATGACCCAAGCGCCATAAAACAAGCTAGAAGGCATTTTCCAGGTCTGATGTGCTTGTTTGGGCTTAGAGAAGCTTAGGGGTTCTCCAGTGGGGATCAAGGTGTTGGCGATGAGGAGCCAACCGACGAAAGGGATCGCGGGGTTGGAGATGAGATTGTTGCGGTGAAATAAACAGGCCCACCCATACCAAAGGAGCAGGCAGCAGGTTCTTCTCCAGTAGCCAAAGACGACGCCGAGGGATAGGGTGGCGTTGAGAACGATGAACATTTGGATTTCAAAAGGACGGTCAAAATGATCTAGTAGATTGGGGAAAATGCCATAGGTGAAATTAGCCGAAGGATCAGCGAGCAGACCTTGATCACTCCATATGTCCGGCGATGTGGGTATCAAGGCGATGAAATGGACGAATAAATATGTCCCAAATATGATGCGGAAAGCGCTGTAGTGACAGCTAGAGTAATGTTTAACATAGTTATTCATTTCTTCATCTTGTTTTCGAGATCACATTCGTTTGCAGTAGATATTGGGGTTCATGATAATGGACACTGTCAACATAACATTGCCTTGAAAGCTAGATCGTTGAACTTTCCATATCCTACACTATAAGTACTTGAGCACAGTATAGATATCCCTCATGTATAGAAATATTTGTAAAGACCACCTTTTGGCCAAATGGATATGTTTGACTTTTCTCTGTTTGGTCCATGTAGGGTGTGGGGATGATAAGGAGCAAGATGAAAAACGTCGATTGAATGAAGCTCACGAACACCATATCGTGAAAAATCGAACTATTGGATCGTTTGTGTGTCACTTTGGCGACAATAAGAGGGCGAGATAGTTGATTTTATTCTGAAGTATGTGTGAGATCAGTCCATTGTCCATGATATTGAATAAAAAATCATGTGTGTTGAAACGTTAGTACTGTAGGTTGGAGATGTCATTTGAAATGGGATGCCCTTGGTTAGTATGAGCCGTCAGCTAGCAATAAGCTTGAATCTGTATGGGCTGAAGCGCTAATGTCGATGAATTTTACTGCTTCAGTTGATACAACTCATTCACTTGTGATGCATCCAAAGCTTTATTGTAAATTCTGACTGAATCGATATGGCCATCAAATTTATACCAACCTCCATTATTAGATCCAGCATTCATCGCCTTATTCCCTATGACAAACATCTGATTGGCTGCACTGCTAGTGTGCATCTCGACATAGGGTGAGGAAGTATCTGTCTGTGAGACACCGTTGATATAAAATTTTAAAGAAGATCCATCGTAGGTTCCAGCTAAGTGAACCCATTCATTAGCTATCGCTGTATTGTCAGAACTTATGCCATAAGTGACTTGATTATTATCGCCTATCGTCCATTTGTATCTAGGGGGATTGCCGCTCGTTAAAATGAATCTGAAAATCACATCTCTATTAAAATCATCATTATCAGAATAGTTGATGATACCATCCCAAGATCCATTAAAGACAGTGTTGTTGACCCAGACCGAACAAGTCACCTGCTTCATGGACTGTAATGCCGAGGGGTTACCAAACGAAACATACCCTTTGGTGCCGTAGAAATTGACGCATTTATTGAAAATACCGTTTTGAGAAAGCTGAGAGTCGTTGAGGTCATGACCTGTACCGACATAACCGTAAGGTCCATTGTCGGTAAAAGAAGTTGTCGAATTGCTTTCTAGCTCTGACCACAAAATCAAATTGCCTTGTGACATCGCCGTGTTTTCTGTTGATGACATGATCCACCATTGGAGGCCATCACTCATCAATGATAAGCAACCGGACTCTCCAGAACCGATGACAACGGTGTTTTTTAGATCGATTCCACTTAAGGAGGTGAGCGATAGTTTGTTTTGTGTAGAAACCTTTTTGATCGTGATTTTCCTGTTTTTAGACAAAGCTGGAGACGCCATCTCTAGAGTGATATTTGAGGCTGTCGTGTCCGCTAAAACCATACTGTGATAAAGGCCAATCGTGGTGTTGCTTGAGACTGTCAGGTGACCCAGAGACATGACGCCTTGAAGCCAAAGGTTTGAACTTGATCCTTGTCCGCCGACACTCAATGAGTTTGTGATGATAGCATTGCCTGCTACAGACAAATTTGAGCTAGGAATTGTGCCTATACCCAGTCCTTGATGTGTGAGTTTCATCTCAGGATCGTTGTCATCATTGACGTCAAAATGAATGACACCTGATTCTGAGACCACGGTTCCTTGGCTCCATACATGCTCAACACAGAAGAGCATGGTCAAAATGATCAAGGCTATTTTCATAACCAAGCAATTATAGTTATGTTAGATCTGAGTCAAAAAAAATCTTATCCGGTGAGCCTTTGTGGCACAAAAACAAAGACTCAATTGGGGACGTTTTGCGAGGTGAAAATCTAACCATGTCGTGATCAATTCCCTGCTTTGAAGAATCCCGTTGTTGTCTTCTCCAAGGATGAAAAAATGATATTGAAACGCTCGATTTTTCCAATAGAGCTAGATGCTAAATGAGATTCATCATAAAAATAGGCCCTGTCCCTAAGTTCGGCAGCAAGCTATGATGCGAGCTTAGGAGCAGACCTGAATCTCGGCCTTCCAGCCCTTTTTACATTTATCAAAAGGTAATCAAATATGTCACCATGCTTGGCTTCAAAAAATCGCTCAGCAGGTGTCGTTCCATCGATTCTCCTCGTGTCAAAGTTATGCAGAGCAGTCAAGCATGCCAATTTTCGGCTAGATAGTCTGTGTAAATTGTGATAGTACTACAGCGACATTTCTGCTGGACATTTAAAATCCCCCATTATACTTAGGCTGCTGGGCTGTGTAGGCTCAAAGTAGAGGTTTCGTAATTACTCAGGGGAGAGGTATGCACTCTTGTTCAAATAAAGAAGATGCTTTCAGGAAAACTGAGGCTCCCGATTTTGACATTAGGCAAATTAAAGGAACTCAGGAGGATATACTTTGGAATGATTGTATTGAGAAGCATCATTATCTCGGAAATAAGAGACAAAATGGTCACTATCTTAAATACTTGATTTACAACAAGGGTATTATCGTAGCTGCCACCTCTTGGAAAGCTGGCTGTCGGGATTTAAGAGTTCGTGATTATTATATTGGCTGGTCATGGGAGCAGAGAAAAAAATTCAACAAACATATCGTAAACAATAGTAGATTTCTGATCTTGCCTAATTACTCAAAGTATAACCTTGGGAGTTACCTCATGTCAAAATCTTTAAAGTTATTACGTGACGATTGGAAAGACAATTTTGGCTACGAACCATGGCTAATAGAATCATTTGTAGACCAACGGTATTTTGATGGCGCTCTCTATAAAGCTAGCAATTGGAAACATATCGGCCAAACATCAGGTTTCGGAAAAGGCACAATACATAATTATCATGGCAATATTAAAGAGGTATACATTTACGAACTGACAAAAAAATACAGAAATACTCTAGGATGCGTAACAAGAAGCTACAACCCACTACACAGCCCTCCGAAATGGATTTTACTTATGGAGGATTTTAAAATGATAATACGATCGGAGAAATGGAAACCTGGCGTTGATCCAGATATTGAGCTCAACGAAGAGTATATGAATAATTTATCAACTGAATTGGAAAAATTTCATGGAATATTCTCCAGCTGCTACACAAGGAAAGAGCAAGAAATTAACGGATTAGTTTACCTCACAGGTTTATTCAGTTCCCTACCCAGAAAATCCACAGAACCAATCGCACTAAACTTTTCTCCAAGATCAAGTGTTCGTGGATTGCAAAGGTTCATGAAAGATTCTGTTTGGGATACTGATAAAATGCGGGCGATACATCAAAGCGAGCTACTTTCTGTTATTGGTGACACAGATGGGATGATTACTTTAGATCCAAGCGATATTGCTAAAAAGGGAAAGGAATCTGTTGGAGTGCATCGCCAATACTGTGGTTCTACAGGGAAAATTGATAACTGCCAATGTGGGGTTCATCTAGGATATACAAGCGAGAAAGGATATGGCCTCATTAATAGCAAACTTTATATTCCAGAAAAATGGTTTGATGAAGAATATGAGGATAAGAGAAAAAAAACTATGATTCCAGATGATCTCAATTTCAAAACAAAAAATGAAATAGCTTCGGAATTAATAAATACAGCCTTCTCTGAAGGAGTTGAGGCTCAGTGGATTGGAGTAGATAGTGCTTTTGGATCAGATATTAATTTTTTGAATTCATTGCCAAAAGACAAATGGTACTACGCAGGGATAAGGTCAAATGAGCAAGTCTTTGTCGTA
>JACLAC010017743.1_pt1 | contig 11299 bp, 11 predicted proteins | sample 8027881 | NCBI WGS metagenome assembly JACLAC01 (sample SAMN15725517, study PRJNA655200) | protist metagenome | isolation source: fluorescence activated cell sorting (FACS) single amplified genomes of... | place: Spain: Blaines Bay Microbial Observatory, Mediterranean Sea | collected 2016-01-19 | reverse complement strand
TTGATTCTAGCACTGCTTCGTAGCACCTCCTCTCCTCTGCTCACGCGCTTTCTGCTGTTGTAGCATATCATGCACCAACTCATCATCAAGTTGGTCAGCGGCTCTTCGAAACGACCCCGCCTGTAACTCACCTCCAGGTCCTTGCTGGACCGCAGGAGCCTTGAGATTGAACGCAGTAGTGGTTCGCTGAATCTTGTCTCGCTTTACTTCGGTAGTCGCCGTCCTTTTTAAGTTCTGATTTTTGAACCCTCCGTTGCTAGAGCTGCCAACTGGTGACTCACTCCCAACTGTGGTTACTGTACCGCAGCCGTGTACGTGCCCTGGACACGCGCCGAGACCTGTCGTCTGCGCCCTCTGGAGGATGGCTAACGTATCAGGGAGTTCGTTTCCGTTCGCGTCGCGCTGCCATTGCGTCAGGCCATTCGCATTCGCTTTCAAAGTGGCACCGGTATCCTTGCGAGGTGGATAGTCGCTCGGGCTTACTGGCAACTGATACTGCGCATCGTCGTCGTGCCCATGCAAGGCACCAAACGCCTGCTACGCCTTACAGGCACCATTTGCCCCGACTCGGACTGCACCCGGCTTATTTCGACCGCATGCGTCTTTGTCCGGACGCAGTGCGTTGACCGCGTTTTCGAAGCGGTCAGCGCCCGTCAGACAGGTTTGTCGTACGTTCAAAGGCTGCTGCTGAAACGGGCTGATACCGCGCGTATCACGTACTTTGAATGTCGCCGGATCTACAACTGCGCCGCCCTGCGTGCCTCGCTTACCTCCAACGTGGTCCTTACCGAGTATGTCACTACACAGTTTTTCGGTTGACCATATCCTTCTGCACCTGGTCCCACTGTTTCGGACGTTTATTGGGCGAGTAATGCGCCTGAGCATATTTGACTGCACCATAGTTCACTCCATTGCTACCACGGGGCGCCTGCCAACTGCTATACACTACATCAGCCTGCGCATGCTACGTACTTCCCAGCCACTGGCTCCGTCCCCTGACACCGTCATCAACCACACCGCCGCCTTCGTCGTTAATTTGTCTATGCCTCTTGCTCTTCCTTCTACTTGTGTGTGGATCGATCGTGTCTTCGTCGAACCTGCATCACGCTGCACCAGCTGCACGTGCAACGCTCTAGCCGATTGCTCACATCACGATCGAGCGCGAATGCGAATCAGAGCGTGAACTCTTCCTAGATGACGAAGAGCGCATGCTTGCGCTCCGCAAGCTCTAACTCCTATTTACATGCTCGGCATCGTGAACCTGATCTTCCTCACCATCGTCACTCGCCCACTCAGAAGCAACTACTATCTCGCCTTTTCTGGTCTTGCGTCTCACTTTTGACCCTCGCTTTTTATCAATGTCCTTTGAACCTGCGCGAGCCAAACCTTTTCATTTCGACTTCCGAGTTTTACTACCTGTACCTTCCCTATTCAAAGTTTTGCGCTGTTTTTCACCACCTGCGCCATCGTCAATCTCGTACCGCACCTTATGTCACGCTTACGCCTGCAGTGACGCCGCCTTCTCCGCAATGTATCACTTCGCATTGCGCGGCAGCGGCCGCCCTTCCACCAGAAAACCGTAGCGATCGTACCATCCTGCCGCCTGTGCGCGGCCGTACTCGTCGATGCCTGCTTCAGACCACGCCAGGCCCATACGCAGAGACTCGAGCTCCTACGCGTCGGCCGCCTTGTCTCTCTCGTCCCACTGCCTCTTGACTACTCACATTTCAGCTGATCCCACGCCGTCTACGTCAGCGTCCGGACTGACCAGCTACCGAGTTGCCGCGTCGATAGTTGCCCTTCACCTATTCACTACATTGAAAACTCGATCAACATTGTGATTCTGAGGCTTAGCGACCTCGATGGCATTATCGTCTACGGAATCCGACTTGAAGTCCGACTTGCGCTTCTCTTTAGCAGAAGCTATCGACTCAACTGGAACCAATATGTCCACCTTCCTATCAGATGTATCCTTTCCGCCACCAACAAGCTCAGCAAGCTCACCAGAGAGCAATGGATTCACGTCACCTTCTTCGGTCTTACGCAAGTTGCTCACCCCAACTAGCCGCTCTAACCCTCTAGGGAACACACAAATCCACTCGTAGGTTCTTCAATTAAAGTCTTTCAACACAACCTGGGTGCCGTTGAGGTTCGTTGACTCAGGCATATCTGTGATAGTCGCAGGGCAACCCGCGCTCAGGCCGTTTCACGCCATGGCACTCTTAAGCTCCGCAACTCTTCACAGATAGTCCAACTCGTCCACACCTGAGTATAGATCTGCCTCCTGGACTGCTTTTATCTCTGCTGCTCTTTAGGCGATGGCGTCCTCCTCTTCGGGCACACCCGCTGCGCGTACAGCGTGCATGCGCCCTGCCTCTGTGAGTTTCAGTCATTCGACGCCTTTCTGCACTTCGTCTAAGGCCGGATTTCAATTTCTACATGAAGACTGCGGCGCCTGCTGCATAAACTGCACCTGTTTATCAGCTATGTACTGCTTCTCACCTCACAGTAGCACCTGCAACCGATTCTTCTCATCGACCCGCTATGCTTCCATTCATCGCGCCTGCTCAACCATCTCTGCGCTCTTCGCTTCGTTTCTGCTCGCCCTATCGATGTTCTCTTAACTCTGTTACTCCATCTTGTCCACCCGCGCTAAGTAGTCGGCATGCATCTGGCTAAGCTTTTTGCTCTGATGTGCCTGACGCTGTTCACTTTGCTGCTGCGAAGTCTTCTTGTGCTGATGCATGAGATAGACATTTGCACCGCAAATGATGATAAGCACAACGATGGCCACTAGGATTAGCAGAGCGACCCCGATGAGTGCGTAGTCGCCACCACCAGTTATGAAGCTAAACATTTTTATTTTTGAAGGTTTCTATATTGTACGCTCAAAGTCAAAAGCTTTAAAAAACCGAAAATTTACGTTACATCAACGAAAGCGTCGTATTCAAAGTAAACTACGCATACAGATACAAACTCACACAAAAAAAATCAAAGAAAATCCGCTCGGACTTACAGTACTCTATTGGAACCTTTTAGTAGCGAGACAGTCAGAGCAGTAGAAATCGATTTTAGGTGGCATGGCTGACGACAAGGTGACACTAGTACACCATAGCTGACAGAGATTGTTTCAGTGACAAGTTCTAGGTTCGGTGTTTTTCGACCTATCAATTATTCGACTTTCCTCCTCCAGTCTGAGCTGACTTACAACTTCTAGTTCGCTAATTTTCTCGAAGTAGCAAAATGTCTCGCAGAAACTGTTGCGGACTGCAAACGTCCACAGAAACCTTTTCTCACGCGCACCCGCACAACGTCGTGTTAGCCCGCTTACTTCTTCTTCTTGCCCTTCTTGCCCTTCTTCTTGCCCACGCCCATCGCCTGCTCCAGCGCCTCGAACGTACTTTGCGAGCACTTCTCGGGCAGCGAGAACTCCTTCAGGTGCGCGGCCTTGTCGGGCAGCATGCCCTGGATCAGCTTGGAGGCGCCCACGTCGGTGATCGCGTTGCCGGTGAGCCGGTAGTTGGTCAGGTTCGGGCTGCCGCCGATCAGGTCGACGAGTTGGTCCTGGGAGTTATGGAAAGCAAAGAAATGTAATGACAATGAGCACAAATCGTGTCCGTAAGGCTGTAGTAGTTCCGTAGAGGTAGAGTGTGATCGTCGTAATTCTTCATCTTCATCTTCATGTATACAAATCCAACTCACTATTATCTCGGTCTTTTCCGTGAACTTGTTGTCCACCAGGTCGAGGACCGCGATCTTGGGTGATCGCTTCGCACCCCGCAACAGCGCGCTGACCCCTTCGTCGCCAAGCTCGTTTCCCTTCAGGAACAGCTGCTCCAGCTCCGTTTTGAAGTACATCAGGATGTTGGAGAGCGGCAGACCGCCGTCCTGTGAAACAAAAGTTGTAAAGTGCGAAAAGGTGGCAAGCAGTTTTGATAATTTTCAACTACATAATCATACATGAGCATCAGATATGGTAAAACCACAAAGTCCTCACCGGCCCGATGGCGCAGTACTGCAGCGACAGCGCACGCACCGTCGCGCTCTGCGCCAGACCGTGGCTCAGCTTCTGGATCCCCACCGAGCCGATGCGGTTGTAGTCCAACCGGATGTAGGTTATCGTCTGCGGCTTGATCGTGGTGGTGAGCAGCACGTTGGCGAGGAACTCGCAGCCGAGCGGCGTCATGTTGCAGTCGACGCACTGGAAGTCCTCCACGCACGGTACGGCCTCCATGTACTGCGTTACGGAGCGCACGGACTCGTCGCCCTAAAAGTAAATAGTGAAGGATTTTGTGGTATTTTTTCATGCAAAGTCGTCGATTATACATGTCTTAATTTACTAGACGTAGAAAGATCGCATACTATAGCTTAACAAAGCCTCACCTTCTGGTCGCACTTCCACAGCCGCACCGCGCGCACCTTCTTGTACTCCGCCTGGCGCAGGCTGTTGAACAGCACGTTGAACGCCATGTGGTCGTACTCCTTCGAGAAGTTGAAGCACTCCGGGTTGGTGGCGTCCTCCTGCGGGTCCTCCGCGTTCGTCACGATCTTGTGGAAGTCGGGCACCGCCTTCTCCATGTTCAAAATTTGATTCGAAGGGTGCGCGGCCTCGCCGCCCACCTTGTACAGCTTGGCGTTCTTCGTGAGCACCTGCTTGAAGTTGTCCCACGCCTCCTCGTCGATCTTGCCGCCGCCGCCGCCCGCCTTGGGCTTGGCCTTGGGGGGCATTGTGCTGTGGGCGACGCTATCTAACTCTTGTACCTTACGATTACGTGTGCTAAGTACTACGGATGTTTTTACGGAGCAAATTGAGGTGTAGAGAAAATGATGTAGTTAGTATAGGCACTTCTTCGTCACTTCTCTTTTATCTACATAGAGTCGTCGTTCCCAAATCTTCTTCTAACTGTATTGTAATTCCCGAGCAGCCGAGCGCACTTCATAACCGAACTGCAACTTTTTTGCAACAGAAACGTACCTAGCTCACACCAACGAAACCGAGCAATCACAAAATATATCATAAGCACAAGCATGTTCTTCAAATTCAATGAATACAGCAGGTTATCTATTCTCGATTATTGGTCCCTCCTCGTCAAGAACACAGCACTGGGCTGCGTCTCTACATTCAAAAACCTAATAAAGAACACTTTCCGAAATCATCATGCTCAACAGGAGCACACCAACATCCATCCATATACTCATAGTTACTCATAGTATCATTGTAAAAGACACCGAAAAAGTTCCGAACGGAACAGTGAAAACTCGTACTTACTAGTTATACTCTACGATCATTTCTATTCTACCGATACATTCCAAAAGCATAAGTACTTACTCCAATCACATACAGCTAACACTCACACGCTCCTCACAACATACATCGAGAAGCAGTAAAACATATAAAAAAGTACATACTCATCAAGAACTTAAGTAGTCATCAATAGCTTAACGCCTCTCAAAAGCTTATCCCTCCACGTCTGAAGCGTCAGACTCTTGTATGTGCGTGTGTTGCATCCACGAAGCTTCCGGATTCGCGGCTGCGGCACCCGAGTCCGACGCTTGGTCCGAACTCAGCTCTGGGTCCCATTCTGCGAAGGCGCCCTTCTTCTTTTTCTTCGCGCCAGCGCCACCGCCCTTCTTCTTCTTGCTCGCCTTGTCTCACCCAGCTACTCACGCCGCACCCGCTGCAGGTGCAGGTCCAGGTGCAGCGCCTCATCCTCACGCCGCAGCTGCTGCATTGCCACTGTCACCTCATCACCGCGGACACGCGTGCGAGTTGCGAGTGCGCATCAGCGTCTGCGCCTCTGCGTCGGGCATCGCGAGTCAGATCACGAACGGCTCGCTACTGTCAGTCTCCGGGTTCTTCTTGCGCATCGAGCCCATATCGCTCGCACTGCTCCGGCCGCTCGCGCCCGCGCCGCCTCACTGCATGCTCTTCAGCACGTCGCTGTGCGTCGGCGACCCAGACCTAGACCCTGATCATGCGGGCGCCTGCTGCTGCCATTCATCCGTGGCTACCTCGTCCATATCGTCGTCCAGTCGTGCTATGATGCCGCCACCAACTTTGTTTCCCACGTGGCTGTTACTACTTCGCCTGCAGCACCGCCGCCGCCGCAGAGCTCTGTGCCTACGGTTGTGACTCGTCGTTGTACTTGGCCTTCTTCTTCTTGCTCTTGGTCGCAGGTTACGCGGGCGTGTACGTTCATGACTCTGCTCATCACTCTTTCGCTCACCGATACTGCGATACTGACACCGCATCTGGTGCAGTCGCAGATGTTCTTGGAACCTGCACCGTGCCTTTGCCAGCACCCTTCGCCCGTAACCAGTCTGGCATATTGAGGTCAGGATGTGCTGCTGCAGCTGGCACCGCACTATCCTATTTCGCACTCGACGCCTGCTTTAGATACTTTTCGCTTCCCTTCTTCAATGGAGCGCCTGTACCTAGCGTGCTCGCACACGCAGCAGCGAAGAGAGCGTCGAGATCCTGATCCTCAGCGGATGGCTCCGCTCAGGCCTATCTACCACCGGACGCACGCACTCGCTTACTACTACAAGTCGGACCGCCTGTTGTTCAGTTGCTGTTCTAGATGGCAACATCAGCCGCCGTTGGCGGCGAACCCGGCATAGTTATCGGCTCACGCTCAGGCTCGTCTGGCCCCTTCTTATTGCCCTTCTTCTTCTTTCCCGCGCCGCCTCCCTTCTTCGCTCAAGTATCACCCGTCGTAGCCCCCTGCGCCGTCGCGTTCGCTCATCCACCTTCCGGTCTCGTTCGCGCATGGAGTGCTGTGCCACCACCAGGATCGTCGCCTCCGTCGAACGCCTACCCCTGCCACTTCGACCACTCCCCGTAGGCTTGCAGCATCTACGGGTCTTCCATCCATCCGCCTGCCATCCACTCGGCATATTCTTCCGCAGTGTAGTTCTGCGTCTACGCCTGCGTCTACGCCTACTGCTTGGACTGTGAGGAGTCCTTCTTAGAGGAAAGCTGCGACGGCCGTCACTTGGGCGCAGTAGTCGTTAGTATTGACTCTGCTGTCGACGGTTTACCTTTCGGACTCGACCGCATTGACGCACGATCTCGGAGAGATGCGTACGGCTTTTCTGTCTGTCCCGAGTCTCGCACCTCACCATCGCGATCCACGCCGATACTACCGAACGCAGACCGCAGTTCACTGTCAGTCATGCCGCTCGCCCGCGGCCGCCCTCGCTCATCGTCATTAGCACTACCTTCCGTCTGTGATAGTCCTCCATTCGCCTTCTACTTCTTCCCGGATTTGCCTTCTGGCGACTTGACCGTGCTCTTGCGTTTCTACGTTGGTGACTTACCAGACTGTGAGCTACTGCTCCTCGCTTTCGGCGTACTCGCTTTCAGGAACGCTGCCTCCCCGTCTGCGCCCGATTCCGCCTGGCTCTGGGCCTCGAAGAACGCAGCCATGTGCTCTGCAGTGGTCAAGGCTTGCGCTTTGTTTCCAGCTGCTCACAACTGCCCCGCCCGGCTCTACCTGTTCCCCGCCTGCGACGGCCGCAAGCCCATCGCGTCGACCTCTTGCGAGCTGTTCAGCCGTACGTCCTCCAGCTTAGGTCGCTCTCCCATCATCTTTCTGCCACCGTCCTCTTTTGCATCTCATACGCCCGCCTTCTTCAGTCAGGCCCGGTGCTTGGCGCTCCCCTTCTCTTTCAGTTATCCGCCTTTTTCTTGCGATTTCTTACTAGAGGGCTCGCTGCGCGTCGTAGCCGTGCCTCCCACCGGCAAACAGCGTGTCGTCGTCGCTCTCTTCGTCACTACTACTTGTGCGGCTTCGTGTTGCCGAGTACGAATCCCTCCTGTCCATCGCCCTTGCCGAGCACGAATCCCTCGTGATCGTAGATCTCATCCTGTTCGTCCCGTTAGTCCATCGATCACTTTCATCGGCTGATGCGGCCTCCACTTTGACTTTTGCTCGTCCTCCCCGACGCGATCACGTCGTCCACGATCCTTCTCGAGCGCTCCGATGATCAGGTCGAGTCTTTTCACGTTGGATCTGACTCGTCAACTTCAAACATCGTTCACCCTCACCCTCACTTCGAGCTCCGCGCCGGCACAACACTCGGTTTGAACCAGTCATTAGCGTATGACCCTCGCACAGTCTCCTTCGGGCCGAGCGCCGAAGGCTTCGGCGTCGATCGCACGCTATTAGCTGCCTACTGTGTAGCCGTACATGTCCTGTTGTGACACCACTGACTCCTTAAACTGCACCTGCTGTTGTGGAGATCCCGGCCACTCCGTCTCCTCCGACGACCGCCCCCGTCCCGAAAACGCTATGCCTTCCGCGTCGCGCTGCGCACCGTCTGCATCGTCGTCCATCTGCGACCGACTCTATCCGTCACGGTCACTCTCACTACGGTCGCGCGCACTATCGGGGCCGTCTGCTCGGAAGCGAGACTCTGCAGAGTCGTCCTAAGCCTCCACCTCACTCGTATTAAATCCAGTTGGACTCGCCTCCATCGGCTACGTGTACGTCGGATCGCTACGGAAATCTGAGAGCGGAACTCCGGGCCGCTGCTTCGTAGTGAGGTTGGACTTGCTTCTGAACTCTGAAGGTCACACCTTCGCTCGCGGTGCCATGAGCTGGTTCGTCGTCGGCTTCGATAGCGGCTACGTCTCTCACATGCCATCTCACCCTGACGCGCCGGCCGCCTGCGACACGATCTGTCACTGCATCTGTCACATCTAGGCCGCGTGTCACGCCTGCATCGCTCACAGCATGTCCTGCATCTCGGTCATCTTGTTCTCTAACGCCTCTTCTCTCTCCTCCAGCTCTTTCTCTCTTCACGCGGTCACGCTGTCCAGCTTTATCAGCGCCTTGGCGCTCTTGCGTGACACCTTCACGGTGGGCGCGTCCTCGTCGTTGACGACGCTCTTGCGCGCGATGCCTTCCTCCACCTCACTAATGCGCTTATTAGACGTCGTCGTCGTTCTAGCTATTAAGCGGCGACCCCTTGCCGCTCCGTCTTTATGACGTCCGCGTTTTCCGTCGTGAAGATTCATCCTGGGAGTCGTCGTCGCTCTACTTGGAAGACCTCGAAGTCCGGTCAGTGTCCTTTGACGACTTTGACCGCTCGCGTCACGATCACTTTCGAGATTCTTTCTTTCGAACTGACTCCTTCCGCGCGGATTCCTTGCGTGAAGGTTCACCTCGCTCCTCTCGCCGCCGATCTTCTGCCTCGTTCTTCTGCTTCATAGAAATGACTACAGCAAGTACAAGTATAACAACGATCAGCACGATGAGAAGTGCGGCAACAAAGAGCATGAGCAGATCCATTCTGGGCGACAATCTTATTTCTTATCTTTCACTATCTATTCTCGTTTTATCAAGTTCAAATCTTACAAATTTAATACAACGAACAGTAAAGGAGGAAAAGGACGACACAAAAAATTCAAAAATCAACGGAGAGTACTCACAAAACACAATCCAAAGTAGAAATAGGGGGTAAAAAAATTATGGTCGCTCGTCGCACCTCTGATGTAAGTTTCATATTTTTCACAGTGAAGTACAGGCATAAGACAGAGACACAAAGCTCAACTGACATGACGTGGCAACTATAAGTTTGACGGTTGACTAGCCCATGAGGCTCAAAGCGGTTGACTCTGCAAAATTGTGATCGTTCACGGTTTTCGATTTCATAAATCTGTCCCCGACCAAAATACCAAAGGACCTCTCCAGGCCGCTATCGACAGTTACCAACTCGCGTCTTCATTTCTTGTGACAAACATGGATGACATAGACTGCACTCAGTCGCTATTTGCTGATGTAAGTAGGTAAGTAGTCTGAGTATGTACGCACCAACGATTTGTTACACACCCGTCTCCCCGGGTTCGCTACTGACTCTAATGACTCCTTTTCAACGCCGTTCTATTAGGACGACGCATGACACGAGTCTCAAATCTCAAAATTATTCCTTATCAATACAGTGGAGCTTGAGCGCACTACTAGGCACACCCCGTCACACCAAACGCAAACCTCTAACAGATACAGAAACAGTGGTGAACAATATTTGTACAGTTGTATGATGGTTCCTCACTTTCCTTGATAGTCAAACAGGTGGAAATTCCCTTTACAAACAGCTTCGAGAAGTATACAAGTCACTTCGTGACTGCACTTCTATTTTTCGTCCCTTTTTTAACAAACTTCGAAAATCAACAGATGGTTGTGAATATAGTACAATTGAATCTCAAGCTAAAGGTAATATCACAGGCGTTTCTTTACTGCAGTGCGCCTACCTCGCTTACTTCTTGTCCTTCTTCGACTTCTTCTCCTTCTTGTCTTTCTTGTCCTTGTCTTTCTTCGACTTCCTCTTCGCGCCGTAGTCATCGTCGGAGTCACGGTCCTTGTCGTACTTGCTCGACTTCTTGTGCTTCTTCTCTTTCGACTTGTCTTTCGACTTGTCTTTCGACTTGCGATCATCTCCGTCGCGCGCGCGCAAGCGTGAGCGGCTGGCGTCGCGCCCGCGGTCCGACGACTTCGCCATGGCACGCGACATCGGGCTGCGCCGCGGCGAGGCCTGGTGCGACTTGCCCATCGCCGTGGACCGCGGGGACGGCGCGCGCGACTTGCCCATCGCCGTCGAGCGCGGCGAGGCCTGGCGCGACTTGCCCATCGCCGGCGTCACCGAGCGGCCGCGCTGGTCGCTCTTCGACTCCTTCATCGAGCGGTCCGTGCCCCTCGGCGTGACGCCGCTCGAGCCGCCCTTCATGGCCGGCGTCTTGTTGCCGCGCCGCGGCGAGGGCGAGGGCGACTTGCCGCGGCCTGCGCGCTGGTTGGCGTTGGAGTTCGCCGGCGAGCGCCCGCGCTCCTTCGCCTTCTTGGCCTCGCGCTCCTTCGCGTCGCGCTCCATGCGCTTGGCCTTCTCCAGGGCAGCCTGCCCAGCGGCGTGCTTGGGCGGCGCCTTCATCGAGATCTGCTGCACGATGTTGCCGGAGCTCGAGCTGCTGCTGCTGCTGCTCGAGGAGCTGGAGGAGGACGAGGACGACGACCCGCCCTTGCTCGGCTTGTCGTTGTCCTTGCGCACCGTCTTCAACTTGTTGCTGCCGATCTATTTACCGATCGTCTCCTGAATCTTCTTCTTCTTGGCACCTGCATCACCACCCTTCGCCTTCGCTTTCGCACCCACCGTCTTGTTCTTCACGCCTTTCGCGCTCGTCGTGACGAAGTTGATGCGGGACTTGAACGCCTTCTGCTCAGGCGAGCTGTCGGGATCAGGATCGGCGTACTCGCTGCTGGCGCTGGCCGACTTGGACTTGTGCTCCTCGCTGCCAGCGCCAAAC
>JACLAC010019077.1_pt1 | contig 11300 bp, 13 predicted proteins | sample 8027881 | NCBI WGS metagenome assembly JACLAC01 (sample SAMN15725517, study PRJNA655200) | protist metagenome | isolation source: fluorescence activated cell sorting (FACS) single amplified genomes of... | place: Spain: Blaines Bay Microbial Observatory, Mediterranean Sea | collected 2016-01-19 | reverse complement strand
CTACAGCTGCAGCTACTAGCGGTTTGCAAAACACAAGCGAGTCTTGTGTTCATCAGAATTTCGATCACAGTGGGAGAAGTGAGAGGAACAACCACAACTCGGGCGCAACTGAGTCCCAGGGAGAAATTACGCCTTCAGATGGTGACGACGGCCTGCCAAGTGCAGGACAACGACACAAGCATCTCCCTCGAAAAACACGTCATGTGAATGGTGGTGAGAAAAAAGACCAACGCCACGTGAGCACGCCGCAAAAGGACGAAGTAACACTCGCAGCGGAGGCACTCTTGAAAAACTTAAATCGCGGTCAGCTGCATCATCCGATGTCGCGAAACGCCGTGGGCCTCGGGGGTGATCCGAAACTCAAGGGCAGCGCTCATCCGGGTATGACCAGTGTCAGCAGTGGTAGCAAGCCTAGTAGCGCGTTGGCATCGCCACCGGGCCTGGGGAGCAACAGCGTTTTCGAGTCGCCATCCATCATTGGCACGACAGGTGACCAGATCTTGCATTTTCAAATATTAGCGACAGTGTATTGCAATCGGTGCAATCAGTCAGACTGGAACAGAGCGTGGGCGTGGGGACTCTTGCGGGTATGATGTTGCACAGCAGGAGTCCCATGTCAACGCCGTTGTAATGCCTTCTCAGAGGCGCCAGTCGGGATCGAAATTTTGACAGTGAGATTCCATACTTAACTAAACTTCATGCATTCTCAGGCAACCTGGGCAGTAGCGGTGGTTCGGCATTCGGCAGGAGATCGAATCCCCAGATTCCAGTGTTCGTCGCGCAATCTCCGTCGACAGCGACAAACAAAAGTTTGTATACTCCGAACATCGACAGCCGGACCTCGCCCGCAACTTCGTCAACATATGTGCAACCACCGACATTGAATGCATCTCCACCTCTGGGTGGCGGTCTGCTCTTCCAAAAGCAACCGCTCAGTCACAACCAGTTGGTAATAATCTCATACTGACTTCTGCTTCTGCAGTTCAGTTTGAAGGGTTGACGACTAAGTTCTGAAGTGCGCAAGTGACAATTCTCGTTCGTTTACCGGGCGGCAGTTGGTAGCAGATCAGGTTCCCTTCGCAGATGATTACAGAAAAATAGAGTTGTGGCTTGTCAGCAGCGTACTTAGAAAACTTTGTAAAAGATGCAATTGTGAATATCCGTCAAAGGTCGCGGGTTTGGGGAACGCACATCGACATAATCTGTCATCGCCCGCTGATGGTGGGAAGCGCAGCAACCTGATTTTTCAGAGATCGTTGATCAGCTCCGATACGCGGGCGAAATTGCTGTCACCTCTGGGGCCGAGCAGCGGTGGTGTGCAGCAATCTTTCCCGGGCAAACCCGCGGGAGTGCCGACAGCAGTCCCTTTTGATCCAGCGAGACGACAGTCGCTGTCCTCGAGTGGTGGTTCTGCGGGGGGGCGATCTGGGGTATCTGAATAGACTGATGAGTGATAATTTAACGTGGACCCTGTCACTCATTGCGTCTGTTTCCTAGTATTTCCTTCGGGGTCGCCGGGTCCGTAGAAATGCATTCGTTAGAGGGCTTGTGCATTGTGCATGCTATGAACTTAAACTATCTGAACGTCAATACTACAATGAGGTGCATGGCAGCGATGGTAGCAGTCGGTACAGAGGCAACAGCAGAGGTGAGGACCGTGGAACGATGATGGGCGGGGGCGAAAATTTTCCTGGAGGAAAACGGTTTCAACAACAAGAAGTAACGGAGATGCCGAGCGAGCGATCTGTGTTGACTCTATCTGCAAGTAGCGGCAGTGATGGCTACGGATATCACTGAGGGATGCTGGACAGCATCGGCGCCGCAAGTGCGCGTTCCGAAATTAGCATTACCTCATTTTGCCGGAGAGGCTCACTGGCTTCGAGCTTGTTTAACCATGTTTTCATCTAGGAAAAGTGTGCACAGTAGGAAAAGTGTGCACAGTACGAGCGCTCATGGTACTTCAAGCTTACCTACCATCTGCCGCCGACTGAAAACCCGTGAGATGATGCGAAAACGGATTTTCTCAACATAGTCATTACCGGCCCAGGGCAAATTTATGCACCTGAGCGCGCTTCATTCTTGGTTCATAATGTGATGTGCATCAGGCAATCAGCTATTGTCATGCCTTTTGTTTTTCAGATGCGTATCTTTAACGCTACGCGGACGCCAGCATAAATTGCATGGGCGAGTCTTCTTGTTCTTGTCGTGTCACACGATCATGTTTATGTGCAAGAAAGTATGTACTACATCCAGAGAAGTCGCATACGGTCTTTCGTATGTCGCAGTTGAACACGCAAGTGTCCTCCGGCGTGAAGGCGTTCAATCGTGGCGTCAGGTGTTCGCAAGCATTCAGTCATTTGCAGCCACTCGTTTATATCTGGTCAAGAGAGTCATCATGTCAGCTGAAGGAGAGAGACGTGAAAGTAGCATTACGGAGAGAGTCGTCTCGGGGAAGTATTGTCTGGCAGGAAGAAAACTTGTTCGAATACCATCGAAAGCTGTTAGAAATGGGCGGCAGCATACACACAAGTTTTGGCGCAGGACCGAATGCCATCGAGATAGTGTTAGCGAGTATGCAGCGGAGCAACATGCACTTCGTTGCTATGACATGACTGAACTGATTGCACAACTTCGCAGAGTGATCGTTGTGTAGAAGATCACATTCAGTCAGGCCAAACACTGCGTAAAACGCGAAAGCTTGGCAGAAAGACCAGTATACTGGACGTTTCAAGAACATAGCAGAAGGAAGGATGACGGGCATGAGTCACGAGGTGGCGGCCTGGGATAGGCGGTGCGAGAAGGAGCGGCTCGCACGTACGAGATTGATCACGCACTTTTCAGCGTTCGTCGAAAGAAATTGTGTGTCCACCGGGTAAAACGAAAAATGTGTGCTGCTCGATCTGGCGTCTATGACAGTGTGCCATTCAGACTCATTCGCACGAGATATTCGAAAAGATATTATGTGGGGCAACAGTGCTACGTTCTGATACCGCATTAGGTTTGTACCCATGCGAGCCACTCGTTTCTCCGGGCGTGATGCCGAGTTTCGTGAAGGAGGCGCCAGAGAACTTCTTCGAAATGAAGCAAGGCCGGCGGCGCTTCGCGGGAAAGGGCATCACTGAAAACACAAAGTTGCCAGCGCTGATGGGTAGTAGAGTTTTGATAATGAAGCCTACCTAGTAGTTTAGTCTGCATATCACACGGACGTAGTATTCGTGCGTATGAATTATTGCACAACATGGCATCTCGTTTCTTCATCGTAATAGGGTGATACGGAAAGCAAGTCATTTGCACACTTGGTGTCGAGACTGAAACCAAATTTTTCATCCCAGGTCACTACGGAATCAACTGTTACTCTGTGAACAACTGCGGTGGAAATATGGGCCGGCTTGGAAACGGGATGGCGAACTTCAACTCGCAACCGAGCACCGCGGCGCCTTCGCCAACTGACGAGGTTGCGCCATCGCCGTTGAGTGACGCAGGAGGAGATCATCTGATGAGTGGTTTCGAAAACACCAGTGACGCGTTCGCTGCCGTGTCGAATCAAGCCGTGTGCGGTGGCATGGGTGCAGCTTCATCGGTCGGTACGGGCGCCGTGAGGGCCGCATCGACGCCAGCTTTCCCATTAGGGGCGCAGAATCGCAAGGAGCATGATGCGACTCAAGGAGCAGGAGAAACGATGATGCCACCCTCTTCGAAAAAGAATTTCTCACGCGTAAACAGGCCCATTCCGACAGAGAAGGTAGGACTAATAGCAGTACGAGATCGGGAACTTGCCGCTAATTATTCAACTAAAGATGCGTTCTTGAATGTGCTTTTCTGTATCCCCAATGCCATGAGACTACCAGTGCATGAGGAACGAATGATCGCGTCGTGGCATTTGTGTCTGGTTCGTGACTACTTGTGATAGTGTCGAATTTCGAAGAAACATGTCAGTATACGCGTCTACAGAGCCAAATGGAGCAGTTGGATGCGTTGGACCGGGTGCTTGCGAACGCGACCCCAGTTCAGTTGCCGAAGCCAGCACCGATTTCGTCGGGGCCTCCGCCGCGACTGGGTGGCATCCTAGGTTGGGATGAACACGTGCCCTCAGCTAGCGACTCGCAGAACCAAATCCCGACGCCGGCACGCAAAATGGCGAAAAAACTCGCGAAAAAGGAAAGAGCTGTCGCCAAAGCCGCTGCGCTCAACATGTCGCAGTCGCTACCGAGTGCTGAGGTATAGTAGTTTTTTTTTCATACAGATCGACATGCGTTCATGTTTGTTGGCGACGCGGTCACCCATCGCGTGGATTGGAACTATTCGTACGATGCAAAATGACAGTAGTTTTTTGAATACTGTATAGTTACCACGATAGTATAGTACTGTCTGTACATGAGGATGCGTGTTCGGGCGGCTAATGCCTTCGTAGTGGGATAGCGTTGATGGGGCAGATGTTGTCGTTACTGCTGGTGTAGTGGTCCAGACTTCTGTCTGGGCCATAACCCATCCGCTAGCGGCGGATTGGGTCATCCATCCATCCATCCATCCACCAACTGCATGATTCGTTTGCACCGTGATTGCTTTCGAACATTCATTCACTTTTGCTTGCCTGGCTCACCATGGCAAACAAAGTTCTCTTGCTTCATGCTACCCCAAAAGGTGTTTGAGCAGATTCTGAGCGCGCAAGACGACGACGCGGCGCGTCGGGTGTCGCGCATCTCCGAGTGTATCCACGACGTCGCCGAGCAGGAGTGGCAGGGTAGTGCACTAATACTCGCTTCATACTAAAATCTCCGCGCGTGCAGTCGCAACTCTTCGAATTCTAGTGTCAGACACTTCTTCTAGAAGCACAAGTAAGAATCAGATGCAAAGACCGCATAAGAACAAGCCAGTCTGACCGGTTACTAGGATGTTCGATTCATTACTTCGATTTTCTACAACAACAAAAATCACAGGTGAGCGACGCAAGCGTGGGCGGAAGAATTTTTCGGAGCACTACCAGCCTAGCAGCGACCTGCCTTTCATCATCGACGTCTACCAGCGGGACGGTAAATTTACGCGACTGTGTAATGGCTTCTACACGTTCGAAAGACAGTTTGATTGCACTACACTTCGATACTTTGACGTTGACAATAAGATCGCGAATCTCACTGACCACAGCCACAAATTCATACCTCAGGCGAGTTGTCGAAATCATTGGATGGTAGTATCGGGCAGAGTGGTGCGATACCACTTCGAAAAGGCGGAGGTGTCGCGATGTCGCCGCTCGGTAGTGAAGACACGATCGAGAGCTCGTCGAGTTCACGTTTTACCATGAAGGTATAGTTCAACTTTTTTTGAAGCTTTCTTTGCACCAGGAGGTGGCTCTCTTGCTGGAATATCGGGAATCGACCACAGTCAGCCATCGTCGACTACATTTCTACAGGAAAACAGGAGCCACAGTGCCGTGTCAGACATTGATCAATGCACGATTTGAAAAAAACTGGGCGTCTGGGCATGAGAAGCACATCGGCAATGTACTTTGCACCAACTCTTTGTCCAGGAAAACGATTTCAAAGACAACTACTCGGACTTTGGTTGCTACGGTCGCGGTAAGAAAATGTTCCACGGGCGCAACAACAACTCTTCGCCGATGGTGGTGTGTCTGCCGACGCTCCACTCCGATTGCTACTCCGAGGTGGGAGGTAGTGGAGGCGTGCCTGGACCAACTGGGAGCAACAACGGCCCGGCGTCTGCTTCGTCGGACACCGCGGAACACAAAATACCTGCGTCTCCTTGGGTATCCCTGTGGTGCACTGTTCTTCTTCGTCTTCTGACCGACGATGATTTGGGTTGGTGATTTCAAGTTTCAATTATTGCCAGGCATTGCAAGTTGCTACTCAACGCAGACGCCGCTACGGTAGCGCATGGTCTTACGGGTGACATTAATACAGCAGCTATTTAACATGTATCGAATTAACAACTTACATCAAAATCCGAAAAAAGGTCGACGACATCCTGTCTAGTCGGAAGATCAAGAAGTCGGTGTTGGGCAAAGCCGCGCGGCACAGTCTACAAAGTCGCGAGAAAATGCGTATAGTGCCCCAGGACGCAATGCCAATCGCAGGCGTATCGACTCGGCGCAATAGTCTAGGAGGTGGGAGGAACGGTCCAGCGCAAGCGGATCAGAGCGACTTCCTCACCAAGAGTGCGAGCACTGGGTATTGTACTGTGCATTCCGTGGAGATCTGGCGCTGATTGAAAATGTTTTTTCCCTGCATAATGCAAACAAAGCCAGCTTCTGTAGCATTATGCGAGCGTGAGTCGAGTGACTGTCAACAGGGATTGGTAGGTACTGTGGGCAGCATTTCAAAGCGTGAGTGCTCATTCGATGCCGGTCATGCAGAGAGTTTCAAGCATTTCAGTGGCTGGACAACGGAAATACGCAGGTCCTTATCCTTCCGTTTCGAGAACAACGTGAACCTAAATCCGCACTCAGTGGGATCGAAGACTTCAGCCTCGAAGAAGCCTTCTCGCAATAGCAGGCGACCGATCGTAAAGATTGACCTGAACGAAGATTTTTCGGAGGCAAAGCTCGGGAAAGTGACCGTCTCTTGGGGTAAGAGGAACTCGACTGCAGGGGTTGGTTGCCTCGTTAGCTTTAAATTCTGGGCGCGGTCAGCATTCGGGTGTTCGGGTTTATTCCAACGTGAATCTGCACTGCTTTTGTGAATAGACGGAGCGACCACGAAGATTAGAATCATGAACCATTAAATGAGAAAAGAAAAGTATTCACTATTTATGTGTGAATGGTGCCGACCGCAGATCGATAATCAATGGAATCTCTGGCACTCAAAAACACAAGCAGGTAAAAGTCCACGCAATAAGACAGTCGAAGACCTCGTGAAGCAGCATGGGCAGCCAGAGTTGCTTTCGTGAGACCGTAAAGGACGAGCTCAGCCGCCGCCTTTCTGACGACTACTGCTTTCTCGAAAAGGGCACCAAGCCAGCTCGCAACAGTGCCTGTCTCGCGTACACGTGACACAGATAATACACTGGCGCTCGATGTAACACTAACACGTAGAAAACATATGAGTTCTAGCACCTGTCGCGAGCGCCATCGAGCATGGTAACGATGGTTTGCAATGGTTACTTCTCATCCGGTAGGGATTTCAAAGCAACACTGCGACACGGGCATGCCATACCTCTATAGTACGAGTCAGCGGGCGGTGTCTGCGTATTCTTTCTGTATTACTATCAGCAACTTGTCTGAACCTTCTTCTGTGATTCCCACAACTTGCGATGGTCCGCGATGTACGATTTTCTAACAGCTAGCCGCGTCGATGTGTGACTTGAAGCCCCCCTTTGCTCTCGTCGTACTACGTACGGTCATTGCACGGTTGCACAACCCCACCATCTACACATGAACAGTGCCGTCGCAACGATCGGCTCCGTCGCAACATGAGCGTCGATGCTTTGCTGCGGCATATCGGCAATCATCCGTAGATATCATTTCGCCCGTCTGATGTGCGCGAGCATCTTATGTACAAAGCTTCTGTATGACCACACGTGCAGTTCGCAGCACGTTTCAATCTTGTTATGTACAATCCTACAAGAAGAAAAATGTTGAATGTGGTAATTATTCGACAAGATCAATCATGCGTTGAGGCTCAGCGACAAGATTTACCCTTAATCTCGACGAGGGAAACTGTGTTCTGGTGTGAAAGCGTGAGTAGAGTTCGCGGCATGCTCTGCAATGTGCTTTAACTGAATGCTACTTCTCTTCATCGTTGGAAGCAATGCTAAAGGTTCTTTTCGAATTCAATTCTTCATTCTCTCTTCGCCTCTTCATCGTCGTTGCTTCATGCCACTCTTCAAAGAAAACGTCTTCGTATTCATTGTTAGCACTTCCAGATTCCACGAAGCGTTTGTCCGTGTGACAAGAACGAGAGAGTGCATCGTGAGAAAGCCATGGCGGTCAATCTTCTTGTATCAATCAATCATCCTGTTTCTTCTGGGCGTCGGTACGATTCATTGTCGGTGGCGTTATTATGTTGTGCTACACGTGATGTATCGTGGGTGCAACAAATTTTTGTTGCCTACTACGGTGGTCATATCTGCTGATTGCCATCCACCTCTGCCCTGAAAAAAAAACGCAACAACTTGCGCATCGTGTTATTCATTTCTGTCGGACAATCATTCATGATCCCCGCTACTATTTCGGACAATCATTCATGATCGCCATGATATCGCCTCGAAATCGGTATATTCATTCACACCTCGTAGCAAGAGAAGAAGAGACGCAGTAAGCTAAGCAGGCTCAGCAGCTTTCAGGGAGTTTTACCGAGGTCCCCTTTCCACGCAAGATGGCGCGCACAAAGCAGACAGGAGCCGCAAAGGCCGGTGCAAAGGCGGGAACCAAGACCGCAGCCATGAAGGTTGCCACCAAGAAAGCCGACGTACTACGCAATCATATAGCTTTTTCTTTTCAATCCTGGGTAAGACCCTGAAGGAACGTTGGTAAATGTTGAGCTGGTGAACATCGACAACACTCAGAATCGAGTAAATACGATTCATCGGCATTATATGATTTCAAACAAGTACTATTGCACTAGACGCGACAGCATGAAGAAAACTGCAAAAGTGCCATGGCATGAAGAAAAAACTTAACACGCGGCTTGCTCAGATCTCGAAGAAGGATGCCGCAAACGTTGCCGCTGGTATGGCCGTGAAGAAGCGATACACGCGCCCGGGCCAGGCAGCCTTGAAAGAGATCAAGAAGTATTCTATTGCAGCTGTTTTCAATCATGAGTCACTTCGGGTGTTGACTGCGACGATGTTGGCCTCATAAAAGCGAAGCGCCCACTAAAACCGACGACAAAGTGTTGAGACCGTGCGGCGCACTTTTTTGCAGGAAGGAACACTGGTTGCCCTATGCAGCATTGGCAGCAATTCAAAAGAAACCATTGGGTTTCTTCATTCCATATTATGAAAAAAATCTCCTAGGTACCAGAAGTCGACGGACTTGTTGCTCCGCAAGCTGCCTTTCCAGCGCCTGGTGCGTGAGGTCATGCAGGGTGACGAGCGTGCGAGCGAGTACAGGTACTGAAACTACCATACGTTCATCCGGAGGACTTTCAATCACAGGCAGTGTCCGACTTCAAACAGGAACGAAGTTTCTTTCATACGCTTTGTATGATTAAGAATGCTGAAGAGAATGACACACTGCTACACTGCCTATCTGGCTCTCACTAAGAACTGAACGTGCTCTACCGGAAACGCACTCAGTATACTCTTGCCACTCGCAGGTTCCAGTCGCAGGCGCTGTTGGCGTTGCAGGAGGCCGCGGAGGCATACATCGTGGGTCTCTTCGAGGACACCAACTTGTGCGCTATCCATGCCAAGAGGGTATTTGCTTTTTTCCGTTCTGCATCCGATATTCATGAATGAAGCAGCTGCTGCGACAAATATCAACTGAGTCAGCATGACGTTTACATGCGTGATTGGGTATTCGACATGTGAATGTGCGAAGACATGAGAGGCAGTGGCAGTGACAAACCGATCATGATATACCTGGTGTTGTCAAAATGATTACGTACTTACGCAATGGGCAGCTGGGGCGCGATATTATCCTGATGCATCAATGTTTTGCTGTATCTCGGAGGAAGACGGATATTCAGATAGGGAGCTATGGCAGTATGGCTGCGACTCCATTGGTGAGATGAGACCTCCATTGGCGTTGGAAAAAATCACAGGTGACGATCATGAAGAAGGACATGCAGTTGGCAGTGCGAATCCGTGGCGAGCGTCGCGAATTCATGAGCTCCAGCTAAGCTGCGTGTGGGCCGAAGGAGATGGGCCGTGATCGGACATCGGCACTCTCCATGCAGAGAGGTCCATGATGCATATGAAATGCAGTTTTTTCCTTTTTCCAATCGATATAAGATACTTTTCAGCATGATGGTACTCTCGTCTTGGATCTATACATGGCGAACTTACGCGTGATGAGGAATTTATTCTGGCATCTTCATTGAAGAAGCGAATCAACGAGCAGCAGATCATGAAAGGTGCTCGCATGAGCTCATTTTCTGAGAACGTCCGATCACATGCTTATGGCTATTATGCAGGTGGCGTTGCGGAGAATGCGAGATGGAGCGTTGCGGTGTTACTGAATTCGGAGAGAAGATGAGACGACAGATAGCTATCGTTGTTCTACAACATTCCAGGAGGCGAAACGCATTTTGATAACTACTGACTCAACAGTTGTGAGCGCTTAGCATCTTCAGGTTGCTTTCGCTCATCTCTGTTGAGCCCACATTTTTTACTCCCAAACATGTCCTGCCTGCACATGAGGATTACGTGCTTGCGGCATGACGACCGGTTCACACCAAGAGTACAGGAGTACTCAGTATTCAGTATCGACATCCGTGATCGATCTTCGTTCCCCAGAAAGTCGGATTGCTCGACTTCCAGTGCTTTATCGTTGCCATTTCATGTTGCGCAGTCTCATTTTGTGCCAGAGAATACGGAATATGCCTCGTAGTGTAGTGTGGGGCGGCGGATGTTTGCCAAAACGCATTACGCATTGTTTGCACGCATAGTGCGAGCCTGGTAAAGCATGTAGTACTCGAGCATGGTGGTTCCTGACTCTTCTTCGACGTCTCTTCATCTTGACTGTGCGTGTCATAGCTCTGATGGTGTTGCTCAGGCACAGGACTGCATCGTCGGGCATGATAAGAGAGGCCGTCTTACGCGCTAGTCACATTGTCGTTGTGTGACTAGCAAAGGGGATGATATAAAAGGTTCTAGACGACGAGGGCAGGTGAAAAAGAAGTCGGCACTCCGTGCAGCGCGAATGGACTCTCCATCATCTTCGCGAGGCATTGATGTTGTTGTATTTCTACAAATGAACTTGTACCATTTCGTGGCGCAGCTGATGTCCTGACGCAGCTGTTTTCCTCTCGCCAAAATGCTGGTGTCTCCACTCTCAGCGGTTGGCGTTGCGCGGGTGACGATGACATTGTTTTTGATTCATCGTGCGAAGACGAGGCGGGCAACAATCTGAGCTCACGATCGCACAGAGAGGGCGACTGGGGCTGATGGAAAGTTGCAATAGTTGTCGAGGTAACCGACTCTTGACTGATCGAATAAACTTAGGTTCGATACACGGGTGTCAATGAGCAGTTGCCTCTATACACTTGTTTCTAGGTCTACGTTTCAAGCAGAGCAGCGCGTGGATGCAGTGTGGTAAGACTCATCCATTGCGTGAGAAATGGAAGAGAGGGGAAAACGTAGAGGCCTTTGGAGGAAAAAGACGTGGGTGCATTCAACGTTTTTTT
>JACLAC010022308.1_pt1 | contig 11301 bp, 7 predicted proteins | sample 8027881 | NCBI WGS metagenome assembly JACLAC01 (sample SAMN15725517, study PRJNA655200) | protist metagenome | isolation source: fluorescence activated cell sorting (FACS) single amplified genomes of... | place: Spain: Blaines Bay Microbial Observatory, Mediterranean Sea | collected 2016-01-19 | reverse complement strand
TTTCTGATTTGTGTGCGCGTCTCTCTCTGTGTGTATTTATTTATTTTTCTGTTGAAAAACTATGCCTAGAAAAGTACGTGCCTTACAACCATTTGTTGCACACGGTTCTGGTGTAAATTGCTTACATGTTGGCCCGAAATCTTCTGGTGTTTTAGTTACCGGTGGGGCAGATAGGTTAGTTAATGTATGGCGTGTAGGCAAACCGACTGCTATTATGACACTAGCAGGTCATAATACACCTATAACATCTGTGCGTTTCAACAATACAGAGGAATCCGTAAATGCCGGTTCACAAGGTGGTACGATTAAAGTATTTGCTTTAAGTTCTGGTGGGAAAACAGTTAGAAATTTATCTGGACATCGCTCCGACGTATTATGTCTTGATACGCATCCATACCATCCATATCTATTATCTGGGAGTGCAGATACAAATATAAAAGTTTGGGATATACGTCGTAAAAATTGCATGGGGACATATCGTGGCCATAGTGGTAGTATCACGAGCGTTTTATTTAGTCCAGATGGGTCCTTAGCTGCTTCTGGTGGAGAAGATGGTGTTGTAAAAATATGGGATTTAACAGCTGGGAAATTATTACATCAATTTGCGGAGCATAAAAGAGCCATTACCTCTATAGCTTTTCATCCAACTGAATTTTTACTAGCTACTGCAAGCATGGATAAAACTATTAAATTTTTTGATATTGATCACTTCGGCTTAGTATCAACTACTACGACTGGGACTAGCCCTGCAAAATGTATTCAATTTCATCCTGATGGGACTTTTTTAATTGCAGCCGTTCAAGATCAAATGAAATTATTTCAATATGAGCCTGTTAAATGTTTACAGCAAGTAGAGGTACCATGGAATAATGTTGCAAATTTTTCCATACAACAAAGTACAAATAGAATTGTTGCTTGCACTATACAAGAAAGTTTTGTTAGTCCATTTGTAGTTAAATTATACGATCCCAATAAACAGAATGGAAAGGATCGTGATGAAGGAAATAGCAATAGTAATGATATTAGGAATCAAATCAATAAGGAGATGCAAAACATGAATATTAATAATAAAAACAATGATAATAATAATAAAAGGCTCAGCCCGCGACGATCGCCAAAACATACCTCGCCCATTATATCTCGTCCTGGCGGTAAAGTATCAAGTCCTCGGGACCGTGGTAAAAATAAAGTATATGAAGGCAAACGCAATAGTTCATCCTCATCGTTTCTTGATCAAGCATCTTCTAATAAGAAGAGATTTAGTTCAAAACCACCTCGAGTGCCACCACTTGAAAAGGATGTTAAAATAATGGTAGTGACACCACCAAATAGCAATGAAAAAAAATACAAAAAGAAATCACCACCCCCATCTCCTGAAAATTTTAATATAAAAAAGAAAGAAAATAGACGAAAATTTATGTCACCATCTCCCATCACTACTGCTGGGACGTTGGAAAGTAAAATGGGGGAAGTACGGCATGATGATAGTAACAATTTACAAAAGTTTAGCAGTAAAGAGCAGGATAAAATAGATAATTTGAAGGATATTGGTGGGAAGAAAAACGAGGATGATGATGATGAGAAGGAGGAGGATGAATACAACGATGATTCTGATCATGAAGATGGTGTCGATTTACAACGAACAAAACCCAAGGGTCTTGATTTTAATGCATTTGTGCCTAAAAAAGCAAAAAGCAAAGGGCCAATTAATCATAAAAAGATATTGAAACAAATGATGGATGGCCGTGAAGTTTTTATGAATGTTTTGACTGAGAGATTACGTGAAGCACGTGTCTTACAAAATATGTGGCAAGAAGGCGATGTTGAAGGTGTTATAGATAGTGTAATTGATATTCATGATACGAATCCAAGTGTTGCAATTGACTTCTTTCGTTTTGTTCGGTTGGATACTGAAGGAATTACATTAAGATTATGCACTCGTATTTTACCAGTATTAGAAAATTTATTAGCGGAACATTGCAAATATGACATAGAACATAAAGCAGTTGTACTGAATTCCGTAAATGTCTTGTTCAAAGGTTTCTCTGGTTTGATAAAACGGAATCGATATGCAGCTAGTGTCCATGTAGGACCAATGGATGTCAATGGAGAAGAACGCAATAGGAGAAGCGACTTGTGTTATCGTGGTTTCTGTCGTATATTAGGCAAACATGTTTTTGATTGAGAGTAGATCTAAAATATTTTATAAAAATCCAAACATATGACCATATTATATAAAAAAATATAAAATTTTTTAATTTTTTTAATATTAAAGACTGTATATAATATTACACACACACATTAATGATACAAACCGTAGTAGAGAGCACATATTATGCATTATATATGTCACATATGATATCCCAATACCCAATACGAACCGTATATTTTTAATATTTTGACCACATCACATAACTTTTTACATCTTCGATTTCATACCACTACTTAATACTTTTGACCAATCCCTTTCATAATCAAATGTTTCTCCTAGTGGGTACTTGATATCTGCATTATTATTAGATAGCCACTGATCTAATGCTGTGTCATTATTGCCATACTGATTATGCAATCTTGCTGTTAATTCAACATGATTTCCATCTGGATCCATGTAAAACAATGAAATCCAATCATTCATTTGATTACTATGAATTGGTAAAATAGCTTCATTTAAATCATTCGCAAGGCGTAGATAAGTTTCATATAATTCTTGAATGGAGCTAAAAGTGTAACTACAGTGGGATACACCAGGTGCATTGCTTCTATTTGCAACTGGCATGACAATAATTCCAAAGCGATGATGTTCATCGTCATATGTAATAAATGTTGCTGATTTTGATTCATATGCTGCTAGACAATTGAAAACAGTTTTGTAAAACGCTATTTGTTTCTCAGGTCGAACAGTGCGTAAAACAATATGAGCCATGCATCGCGGAGAAGTACCATTTTGAATTAATTTTGGTTCTGGTTTTTGGATAGTATTATCAATAGTAATAGAGGCAATCCTTCTATTTAAATTTCCATCAGATAATGGAAATTTATCTCCACCTAACATATTTGCAAACGCTCTTTGGCCAACAACCATCTTTTTATCTCTTTTAGTTGCTTCAGGATATTTTGTAACGATTTTATGATTTTCCTCAGTTACAGATAATTTTGAAGCTTCAAGTGCCCACTTCGTTGGATCGATAATAACTCCAATTGGATTCTCCATAAATGGACCAGCAAAAAGATCTTTCATGGCCTCGGTATCTCTCGCTCTATCAAACACATCAATTTGTAACTCAGCTTTTGTGCCATCTGGATCGGTGTAATAAAATGACACTGTTGGTCCGTGATTAATTGGCAAAGTCGGTATTATTCCTTTACTTTTTAGTCGTAAGACAGTAGAAGCTAAATCTTTAAAATTTGCATAGGTAAAAGCTATGTGGTCAACTCCTACAGCGGGAAATCCTGGTTTTTCATCGTTTGTGGATACTTTTAAATTAGGATCACCAAATATGTCAATTCTATATTCATTCTCTTTAGAATATCCAGTAAAATTAACCAAGCGTATGCTAACAAATCTCTCTTCTTGATAAGTTGTTACCTCGACAGTACCTAATAATGTTGTCCAAAAATTCACTAATTGTGACAAACGTGTCGGCATTGTTTTTAATGTTACGCGTGTAAATGTTTCCGGTGCTATTAACCCCCGTTGTTTTGCCGTCATTGCATATGTACCATCTGCAACACCTTCTTTTTGCAATGCTGTGCTTGAGGATGCCATTGTTCTAAATATCTTTTCTTCGCTTGTTTTCTATCTTTCTTTTACATATTATACTGTGTATAGCGCTATATAGTGTTTTTTTTTTATGTCCAATCATCTATTACAATTGTGCAATAATTACCAGATGATTCCACAATAATGTTGTACAGGCCAGTCCAGTAGTATGTTAATAGGTATTACATCTTCACGATATAAAGAGGGGAAGCAAGTTTTGTTTAAGGATGGATTTGAATATTTAATAATATTTATCACTACTCAATTACTGGATATCTGGATAGCAAGCCTAGCAATACCTTAACCTGGACTCTGGAAGACGAGAGCAGTGGTGCTAGCTACCATCTAACCGTGTCAAAAATGTACAAACCGTCCAAAAAATTTACACGTAACACTATTCACCATTGGGGAAATATTCATCATTTTTTCTATATTTTCGGATATTTGCTATTTTTTCACAAATATATGAAAAATAAAATTGGTATTTTAGAAAACGATATTTACATATTCCCATAGTGAATAGTGTTATTTTGTTGTTTTGTTAAGTGTACATTTTTTGACACGGTTTGCACAGTTTTGACACGGTTTAGGGTAGCACTACTGCGAGAGACGAGGAATAGACTACTGTATGGCCTATATACCAGTCCAGCAGAACTTTTAAACTAACAGTATAAAACAGCCTTTTTTATAATATTTATTATTGATTACTACCTGTTATAGACTATTTGAAGTTATGTATAAAGTAAAACCTCCAGGCATTGTTGCTTTGTTTGTTGTTGCCATAATACATAGCACCATATATAAATATATATATAATAAATGTTATAATAATACAACAATAATCGTACTTTTTCTAGAAACAATTAAAAGAAGTAACATATATATATATATATACATTATTGTGTGGTTATAATACATCGATCATGTCAAAATATGTACATAAAGAGGAAGATAAAGAGGAGGGGAAAGATGAAGAAGAGAAAAGTGTCGTACAAGCAGCAAGTAAGAATAAAAATACCAGCAGTAATTTGGACGTAATTCAAGAGATGATAATTACAGGCGATAAAAAAAATAATAACACCGAGGAAAACGACCGTTCGCCACCAGCAGCAGCAATGCTGCCTTCTTCCGGCACAAACAATCGACATAGTAATAGTGTAATTAAAAAAGGAGAAACATGGATGCAAAAACTGCAAAATAGAAAATCCATCGTTGAGCTAATTCATGGACCAGACGTGTTTCAACGTAAAAGTATTACGGTATATGGCCAAGTATTTCATATAGATAATAATTTACGCTGGAGAATCAAACATGGTCAAAGATTGTCTTTGCTTTTTGCATTTGTTTCTGTTACGTTGAATATTTTTAAAGATAGAAATGAGATTATAAGTATGATGGTTATGTTGGCTGCTTTACCTGTTCTTATAGGTATATTTATGATATATTATAAAAATGTTAGTTATGTCATTATTCGAAAATTATTAAAAGAATCCAACGTCATTATTATAGTTTCGATGAGTATTGCACATGTAATAATTAATGGATATAAACCTGATGCAGGGCGGCCATTCATATTCGATATTTTATTATTTATGTTTATTAATTTGTTTGTGTTTATGGATTCATTTAAAGTAAAAAGTAGATTGTTTGTTATAATTATTGGAATGCTTTTTTTAATCCTGATGATAACAAATATTTGGCGAATAACAATGGGTAATGGGGGAATGGATTCCAAAGGTGAATTTATTATACTTTTAAAATATCAATGGGATGGTATGCCATATATTATGTATAAACGACCGATTCAACGATCGATTTTTATACAAACCTTGTTATTTTCTGTCAGTGGCTTGTATACTTTATTTCGTGATACCGAACTTGAGTTGATGATATTTTGCAAAGGCAATATTTACAGAGATACAGGTACCACTAGTAAACATAAAGCAGATGAAGAATATTCTAAAAATAAGAAGGAGGAGGATATTAGTGTAATTGTCCAGAAAGAATAAAAAACACGCATGCATGATACGAACCGTATATAATATATAAACGTTCGTAATTGTGTGTGATTTTTTTTATAATCGTCCCCTCGTTATTATACCTTAAATTATATAATTTAAATTGTTGCTACACAGTATACATGCAAAATTGTTGGACTAATACTAGTAATCGTTACCACCGTCATCATCACCAAAATCAATGTAGTCCGTGGTAATTTCAACTATAATTTTCTTACTTTGTGCCGCTAGTTCCAATTCTTCAGAGCCTTCAGGAATGTGGATCGTCAGGTTGGCAGGGCGATCATCATCATCATCATTTTCTTCATCTTCTTCGTCCTCTACACCTTCTTCATCTTCTTTGCCCTCTCCGCCTTCTTCATCTTCATCGTCTCCTCCTTTTTTCTTGCTCCCTTTCTCGTCTTCGGGGTAGGTTAATCCATGGTAATTTTCTGTAGTAAATAGACCTAGAAAGGCATTGAGGCCTTTCTCTGTAATTTTGTTGTCAGCTAAACTTAATCTCGTCAACTTTAAGTTCGTCTTTAATGCCTCACAAAGTGCTATTATACCGTCTTCTAATTCCTCTTTTTTTGTAATTCCAATCTGCTTTAATTCTAATAGCACTAATGTATTATTTGTTTTTAAACCTTTGCTTAAATAATCAAGACCATTATTACCAAGTTTGCACTTGTTTAAATATAATTCATTTAACGCTATATTATTGTTTAGCAACATAGAGCCTAAGGTTTTTGCGCCTTTAAGCGTGAAATCTGTTTCGCTTAATTCTAAATATGTCAATGAGTTGTTTTTTTTTAAACTTTGACACAAGCCTTTTACACCTTTATCTCCAATGCTAGTGGCATCTAAATCCAAACGAGTCAAAGAATCATTTTTCTCCAGTGCTTTTCCTACTGCTATTGCACCTTCATCAGATACATCTTTATGAGCACTCAATGATAATTGTGTAAGAGTTTTGTTTTCTTTTAAACCTTCTGCAATTCCTTTAATGCCATCGTTAGTCATATTGGTGTACTGCATATCCAATATCTTCAACGCTTTTATTTTTTTTAATGACTTTCCAAATCCTATCACGCCGGCATCATAAAAATAATTACCGTCTATAATTATTTTCTTCAGGTTTGTGCTAGTTTCTAAGCACAAGAAACCACCCAATGCAATTAAGTCACTATCTGTTAAGTCACCTATATTTTCACAACTTAATTCGTTTGGTTCAAATTTCTCAAACCCAAGCATATGATCTATGGTTAATACTTCTTCCTTTTTGTCCTCACTCTCGTCATCATCTTCATCTTCATCTTCGTCTTCGACGGGTCCCTCATTTATCCTTCGCCTTAGACTTTGTGGTGTACCAGCAACAGGTATTTCAATTGTGGTAGTTTTACTGTTTTCTCGAGGATCATCAACTACTATTAGTTCTAATGACTCATTCTTTTCTAATGAAACCCAAAGATCTTTCAACATTTGTTCAGTAATTCTACCATTGTCCTCGCCCTCGGAATTAGTCAAATACAGTTTTTTTATTGATTTATTCGCTTTAAATAATGGAATGAGCCCTTTCACAATATTTGTAATATCAGCACAATCTTGAAAATGCAATTCTTCCATATGCAAATCATGATTGCCTAGTTTTATCATTTCCTTCATAATATGCGTAATATCTTCAGGGGTGTCTATATCAACCAGTTCCATTTTAGCCTCTTGGTTTTTTAGGTACATTGAAATGGTATTTGATTGAAGGCCAGATCCAAATTTTTTTGCACTTTTTTTAGCGTCTTTTTGTGCTTGTTGCTTACCACATGCGCATGGAAATATGTTTGCAATTTTTGATTGCTGAATTGTATATAACCCGGTCTTTCCAAATGCAGCGAAAGCTCCATATTTTACACCAAGATATTGCGCATGTTTTTTATTAAATTCTTTAATACAACACCCTAAACATATTTTAGTCACAAAAAAAGTGCAAAGCATCATGATTTCTAATCCTATTTCAAATCCAATGTAAAAATATTCACCAAATTTGTACGGTGCATACACTACAACAACGGCAAATTTAAAAAATAGACTCTTTCGTGTTACTTTAATTTTTTTCAGGTAATCATCCAAAACAAGTATTAATGCAATAACACGTTGAAATAGAACTAGACCTATTGAACATCCCATAGTAAATTGAAATGTTAAATTAATTTTGTCAGGCCATTTAAATATGAAACGAAAATCAAGGTTTATAATAATGTCCAGAGTGAATCTGAAATTAAATTCTCCTAATACGTCTTTGTATACATCTAAAATGGGCTTACCGTCGTAAATTTCAATGAAGTACATCGCAACGATTGCAGTGAGAATAAACAAAACAGTCAATGCTTTTAATGTTAACATTTCGATCGCATCATTTCCATCAACATTACTATTACGTACAAACGTTTTCAACTTTTTACCTTCTTTTTTATCTCTAAAAAAATAATCTCGTAACCAATTTTTTTCGTGCGGTTCAAGTTTGTTAAGATCAGAAGTTTGCCAGCAACGCAAACAACAACGACAAAAACATAAACGTCCTTTCAAAAATTGGACTGGCAAATGTAGTAATACAAACGTATTTACATATAGGAGAAATACAATAATCCAACAAGAAACTAAAAGCAAAGGGAGAAACACCAACGTACTCAGGGAATAAACTAACCAACAAAATCCGACCAATGTAACATATATTAAACTAAGCCAATTGATTTCAAACGGCTTAAGACCTGGTAAAACTCGATTCTGATAATTGTCTATTTTTTTCCCACGTCTATTTTGCCAATGTACAAATTGTATTAAAGGCATTAATGCAGGCCACATTGAAAAAGAAACAGGTTTGAAAAGCGGCAATGCTGTAAAATGCGCGGCGCGACATATAATTTGAGTCTTTATATCTTTATCATAAATACTTTTAGGCAATTCAATGTACCAATACGAAATCGCAGCAATTATTGTCAATACAGCTTGTAGTATATTTATAGCCATTTCTTGTTGTTTTGCTTTTCTACTATTTTCAGGTACTTCCATTATCATGTCGTCAACATTCCATTCATCATATGGGGATTCAACACCCGATGACATAGCATCTTCAGTTAAGCTAGCCTTTTTATCTTCTATATCTGTCTTAGCAGCGTCCTTTTCGTCTTCTATTACTGTTTCAATAGCTTGTCTGCCTTCGTGCTTCTTCTTTATATTCCCTTTTTCTCCTTTTTGTTTTGTTTTATCCTTTGATTTAGGCTGCGCTTTTGATTTTTCGTTTGCTTTTGATTTATTGTTCTTTTTTTTCTTTTGCTCTGATGACGGGGCTACTTTGCTATTTTTGCCTTGGAAGAAAATCTTATCAATCTCTGGTGGGTGTAGATTGTGCTTTAATATTGATAATATCGAATCAGCAGCAGTTAATGCAACAACGATAAGACAAGCTGTAGTAAGAAATTGAGATACTGAAAAATGTTGTGAAACAGATACAGTTTCCAATGGTACACCACACGCAAATGCAAAAGCTCGAGCTAATTGTACATTTTCACCATTAGAAGTAGTAGCAGCATTTGTATAGTTCGTGTAGTTGTTCATTCTTTGATGTAAGGATATATGATATGTCTTATTGTATCCTGTACTGTATTTTCAATGGATTTAGTTATATTATATGCAAATTTGATTATATTGTCTTTTCTTCTTTTGCAATATATTACTATAATAAAGTATATATGGACTATAGTACTATGTGAATTAATAAAAAAAAAAAGGCTGGTAAATAATAGACGACAGACGACTTACCAGGTAATACATCAGGTTACCGACCGTATTATTAATAGTACCATTACGAGGATACGAAAGTATTATACATCCCAGGCATTCTAATTCCATGGCATTCCAGCATTCCACATCATATTATACCTCTGTAATTCTATTTATCACAGGTACGGTAATATTTTGTGCAACTGCCAGACGACTGCTGTCCAGGCTGTCCACCTGGGCTTAAAATATGTATTGCAAATTTAAGGTGTTTGTGACAGAGAAAGTTTTTTTTTGTCGTTACTTTTTTTTGTCATGTGCTCATATAATATTTATTTATGTTCTAAATATATATATATATCCATATACATGTATATACTTACAGGTGTGATGTTTCCAAAATAAATGACACATTAAAAACAAAACATAATAGAAACGCATGAAGATATACCGCCATAGCTACATTTTCAAAACGATATGGAAGATACGAAAACAGAAGATTATGATTATGTAACATATCAACATTCTCCAAATGGAAAGGAAAAACAAATATTGCATGTTCGATCTTTACCACCAACTAGTGTTGTACAATCACCTGTAAAACTTGTATTAAATAAAACAAATCAAAATGCAGCATGGTCCTCTCCACGTACAAAGCAATCCTTCAAATTACAAGATGCACTTTTAAATGCAATGGATGAAGATGTCATGGTAATACGTAGAAAAGAGATAGAAGAAGCTGCTAGGAAACAGAGAAGAGAAAACTTACGAGACTTATAGAGACCCCCTCAAGACAAAGAATCGACAAAAAGAAAAAGAAGAAACAAGCCGATGATGATGATGGGACAGATCATATGTTAGCTGATTATGCAGAATTAGAAGATATGAAGCAAGTAACAGATAGCGAATGTAAATGGATGAATAACATGGTTAATGGCTTTGGTACATTTTACTCGTTGGATGTATATGGATTAATGAAACTTAGAGAAGCAAAATATATCAGTCATGAATCTCGAACCCCGTGTCGAAGCGGCCAAACCAGACGTCATTGAGTCACCCGCAAACGATATTTTAATATCTGATGTGGAACCACCTGATCCTGATGATACCATTTATGTAAACAAACAAGTTAATATTGCGCAACAGAGTCAAGCTTATTGCTCGAAGCAATCAAACTGCCAAAAACTAATGCCGAATATGGCAATCGAGAAAACAACATTTCAAAGCTACACACGAAATTCAGACAAAAAGTCATACAGTAGAAATGGAATTGTACGTACGATCGATACCGCCTCAGATTCACCAACAGTTTTTCATGCAGTTGATACTTCGTGTAATCGCAGTTCTGATGCTCCGGATACTAATCAAAACAACACCACTGGCAAGTCATCACCTGGCATTAATATTGAATTCGCCTATAATATTTTGTCTGATGAAGCGGCCAAACCAGACGTCATTGAGTCACCCGCAAACGATATTTTAATATCTGATGTGGAACCACCTGATCCTGATGATACCATTTATGTAAACAAACAAGTTAATATTGCGCAACAGAGTCAAGCTTATTGCTCGAAGCAATCAAACTGCCAAAAACTAATGCCGAATATGGCAATCGAGAAAACAACATTTCAAAGCTACACACGAAATTCAGACAAAAAGTCATACAGTAGAAATGGAATTGTACGTACGATCGATACCGCCTCAGATTCACCAACAGTTTTTTATGCAGTTGATACTTCGTGTAATCGCAGTTCTGATGCCCAAATATCTTTA
>JACLAC010002755.1_pt1 | contig 11304 bp, 7 predicted proteins | sample 8027881 | NCBI WGS metagenome assembly JACLAC01 (sample SAMN15725517, study PRJNA655200) | protist metagenome | isolation source: fluorescence activated cell sorting (FACS) single amplified genomes of... | place: Spain: Blaines Bay Microbial Observatory, Mediterranean Sea | collected 2016-01-19 | reverse complement strand
ATACCTTGTTTGGCATGTAATAAATATATATTTTGGTAACTTGGAGTCGTTTGAGTGATACCAGGCACACAGGGAGGGAAACAGAAGGAAGATGACGTGTGCAAATCGAATCGAGCTTTCTTCCAGGGAAAAAATATAAATATAAAATATACTAAAATACTATTATTATATTTATATATCATAATATCCGAAATTGATTTATTATTAATGATGTGAGTATGATCATATAATAGGCTAAATATTCTCAATTATAAATAAATATTTGTAGGTAAAAACCATATTAAATTTATAGGGTTTTCCATTACCTGCCCCGAAAAGTATTGAAGATGGTATGAGATATTGTGGTTATATGGTGGTTGTTTTAAAATTACTTAAATAATTTCTCACTCGATCCTCATTTGCATAACAAGGGCCATAATACTAGTCTATATCTATATTACATCGACTATAAATGTATCGTAAATGTTTTATTTTAAGGCAAATAAATATAAATCGAGTTTCACAGCAAAAAAACTCAAAAAATTAAAAATTGGTCCAAGCATTTTTTTTCCGTAGTCTAATATTTGATGTCCAATATTTATCCTTTGATATTTTACATTATGATACGTTTTATTTCATGTTTCAAAATGTCTCAGAAATTGATAGGCATGTTTTACCATTTGTACTTGGATTTTCTTCCATTGGTTAAATAATAATGATGAAAAATCTCAATAAAAAATAAAAACTAAAACAAAAACTAAATTGGAATGGATGCGACGGGGGGTGACGGGGTGGGAAGTTTATACAGAATAACACCTGCAACGAAATATATATAACCATAATCCTGTCAATATTCATTTCGATGAATAATAATAATAAAATGAACAATAATATTACCACGATATTGCACCATTTACTTGGTGGAAAACATGGTATAGAAGAATTGAATAATATATTAAAGAGTGAAATATTATTATTAGATGAAAATGATGCCGAAGAAATACATTTTATTGCAAATTTTATATACAAAGCGGCAACCAATCATATCACCAAGAAAGAAATGAATACGTTGCAACATGCACTGACAGAAGTATGTATTAATTTAGATGATCGGGATGCAAAACATGAAATGAAACGTGAAATTTTTTATTCACGTTGGTTAGCACTTGCCTCGTTTTGGGAAGGTAAATCAAGTAATGGTGGTATACCATGGAGGTTAGACGTAGTAACGCCTATTAATATAATGTATTGTTTGAAACATAATATAGAAGGAAATCAGGATATTATCAAATATATACAAGAAGGATATTATATAAAAGATCTACATATGGAATCATTAGGTGCAGATGCTGGATTTAATTCTAAAATGGCACGTATTACATTAATTTGGTCCAATACTACTACTAATAATAATAATACTACCAATATTGACAATAATATTATTAACAACGGCAAATTATTACCAATTAAATTAATTATTAAAGTGACTCCATTACCACCAGAAGTAAATAATGACTTTAGAGTCAACAATCGTCGTAGTGGTATGGGTTATTTAGAAGGTTTATTTTATTCCAATGGAAATCCAAAAATATTAAAACATGATCTTGGTTTAAAATTACCACGTATATATTTTTCTACATATCAAGAAAATTTAAATCGTTCCGTCATTGTAAGTTAATTATATTATATATATAAGAGCACTTTTAATACAAATATATTATTTTCCCAAATGTATTTATAGTACTTAAAAAAATAACACAGTGATTCTCTAACAATTAATAATATATGTATCTATATATTTTTTATGTACTTAAATTATATTTTTATAAAAGCTGATGGAAGATTTAAATGAAAATGGATATGATGTAATTGATCAAAATGAAGGATTGACATTAGAAGAAGCACGTGAATGTATACGTTTTGCTGGACGTTTAAATGGTCATTATTATAATAAAACAGATGTATTGGAATCAATACCACATTTTAGTACAAAAGAAAATTGGACAATTAATAAAAGAAAACAATATCAGGGTATGTATGAATCATGGTTACCAAATTTAAATGCTTTAAATATTGATTATTTAAATCATCCAGGTGTACTTGCACAAGAATATTATTGTAAACATATTGATATGTGGTATTATAATTTAAAATCATCCGATGATGATATAGAACAAGATAATAGTAATAATAATAATAATAATAATAATAACAAACAACAACAACGTAATAAATTATATTTTCCAACAACTACAATTGTACATAATGATTTAAGAGCAGACAATGTCTTTGTATATATTGGTAATCATGGCAATAATAACAATAAAAATAACAACAACAACAATAATAATAATAATACAGATATGATCATAGTTGATTGGCAAACAATACGAAAAGGATTTCCAGGTATAGATGTAGCAGAATTATTAGGTGGTTCCATATCAATTGAAATGAGACAAAAACATGAAAAAGATTTATGTCAATTGTATTATGATGAATTTATATATGCTGCAAATTTAACAAAAGAGGAATATCCATTTGAATATATTTTAAATACAATACAAATATTTTTACCATATACATTAAGACGAGCAATGGTTATTGGTCCAAATGGTAGAAATTATAATCCTAATACATTTACACAACGCCAATATGATTTATTTGCAAATATGACAAGACGTGGATTACAAGCAATGGCAGATTGGAATACAACGGATGGCTTAAAAGAACATTTAGAACGTGGACGACCACCAACGGTTGAAGAAGTACGAAAATGTATACCGAAACATTTATGGAAAACGGTTGCGTTGTGAGATATATTGCGAGAAGAGAGAAAAGAGGAAGACGGAAAAGCGATTATAAAAAAATAAAACATAGAGTATTGAGCATATTACTTGAGAAGTGTAAAATTTTTATAACTATGATACGATAAAATACCATTAAATACGAATCGTAAAAAATAGGGAAAAAAGGGAGAAGGGAGAGAAGTTAAAAAGTTAGAAAGTCAAGAAAGGTAAAACACAACACAAATCATGTACGGTAACGGGTCGGTACAAAAAAAATATATTCGCGTACTACGAATTTTTTAATCTCACACATTTTTTCACACGTACTCTCTCTCTCAAATCTCAAAATCTCAAAAAGAAGGGTATTTAGAGAGGTATTTTTACAATCGATTTGCACAACTACCCCTTGCAGACCCTGTAGAAACCAATAGCCTTCTTCGTCTTTTCTTATGATCTTTTACGCGTAATATATGATCGTCGTATCTATGATGGTGTGAGTCAATAATTTTATATTCTGAACCGGTTAATTCCACATCTCTTGAAAATTTGTAATTTCTTGTTGTATATTTTTGTAATGTGCTAATGGAAAATCTAAATATATGGAAGGAAAATTTTCATTTCTATCAATGTATTCTATATTAGAGTGGAAAAGATTTTGTAATTCTGTGTAAACTCTTCTTTCTTGTTTCGCTATATACACGTCTATGAGGGGGTTACAGTTTGTGGCAGTTTGTGTACAACTGTGCCCCGCTGTATTCTAATTACATATTCAAGTATAAATTATGTGATTATGTGTCATTTGATAGGTAGAAAAATCGATGAGGAGTTTGTATTTTAAGGATTTCTTGACATGTATTTTAAGTATTTTAGTATTGTTTGTTTTTTTGCATATTCTGATTTCTTCTTTTAAGTATAAATTATGTGTCATTTGATAGGTAAAACTCGAGTAGATGAGATTTAAGGATTTCTTGACATGTATTTTAAGTATTTTAGTATTGTTTGTTTTTTTGTTTATTCTAATTTCCCCTTTCAAGTATAAATTATGTGTCATTTGATAGAGTAAGGGTAAATTTGACGAATGAGCATTTCAAGTTTCACAAGGTACAGTAATATATTGTATATAAATACTGTATTGTATGTGTTATTTTTACCATTCATTTAATATCTCCCAATAACCACGTTCTTTATCAATTAAACGTTTATTATAACGTTGGTGTATGTAACTTTGAAATTTAACTTTATATGAATTTTCAATATAAACGTTTTCATTCATTAATTGTAAACCGGAATTGTACATAATTTCATCATCTAATACATGATTATTATTATTATTATTATTATTAGAATCATTATCTTTTGTTACGATGATATTATTATTAGTAGTAGTATTATCATCATCCATATCTTCTATTACTGTTAATAAAAAAAAATCAATAGAATTTAATATTGGATCTGCAGTGGATGGTCCAGCTTCTAATAAAATCCGTTTACGTTTAATAGCTTGTTGATATTGAGAATATAATGTTATCATTGCCATTTTTGAATGTAATTCTTCTTCATTAAATCCTAACACTAAACAATTATCTTTTAAAAATCGTTTACAATCTGTTTCATCATTATATGTTAAAAATTGATCCCCAATTTCATTTGCAGTTTTAGCATTTGTAAATATTGCACATGGCTGCTGTTCAACTGTTATATTTTCATTATCATTATTACCATTACCGTCATCACCTGCTGCTGCTGCTAATGATGATGATGATGGATCTTGATATCCATAAAAAAATGGTTTATTAAAATCAATATTTGTTTTACCACTTGTAAGTAAGGTAGGATATGGATTTTCCAATGGTAAAATATTTAATTCTTTTCGTAATTCATGTAATGCATTTTTACCTAAACCTTGAATCGATAAATTTAAATTTTCTTCTTCTCTTAAATTTGCACCTGTTGTTAAACTTGCATTTGATATAGAACGTAAAAAATTAAAAGCAAAATAATCAATATTAAAAATCGATTGAATAGTTTCCAAATTATTATGATTATTAAGAGTACTATTATTTAAATTATACTTTGTTTTCTCCGTTTCAATTGTTAAATATTCATTGATTTCTTTGATTGGGTTTGCACGTTGCAATACTACCCTGGAATGTAAAAACCCAGACATATTTAATAATTCTTGTATCATTTTTTTATTAAATATAATCGTTTCTGCAATATTTTTCACATCATGTTGATTAATTAAATGTTGTTTTGTTAATAATTTTTTAATCACTGGATTGGAGGACAATATATTCATCCCGTCTTATTATTTCTTAGTATGGTATGGTATGATATGTGTATATATATGAACTATGAATTGTTTTTTTTTCATAATTTTCTCTCATTATACATTATCTGTTGTATACTAACAACATTAAAATTGAATTGTGCAATCCTGGCAATTGCACAATTCAATTTGTTTTATTAATAAATTTTTTTAAAAAAATGATGCGAAAAATGAATGATCGATTTTCTCACCTCCTCCTATCAAATTCCCACATATTTATACTTGGAAGAACGTTTTGCCTTACCCTCTCGTCGGATAATCTATAAAATTCTAAATCATCTAAATCTCTTAAATAAATCACTTTACAAACTATATAAATACATTCTAATTTAAATTCCGTCGAAACATATCTCTGTCCACTTTCATCCACCTACATGTAACATGCAAGCTAAGCATTTCCAGTGAAGACAGTTCGCACGTTCGCACGTTCGCACGTTCGCACGTTAAGACAACAACACAAAACATCAAATCACAACACATTTTGAAGGAACATTCAAGTTGAGTGGCATATAATGTCCGAAATTTTGAAGTAAAACATTACGATATTTACAACGACATAGCACTACGAACGACGAGAGTACAATAAAGAGATCGATAGGAAGCATTATACTTGGTAGATTATACACCAAATTTGTGGTGTACCTTTCGTCTTTAGTGCTATGTCGGCGTACATGTAGTAATGCTATTCACTTGCTATATATTGCAGCGTAGGCACACGTATCCTTCTGGTGCTCGTCTGTCCTCATTAATAACAAAAAAAAAAAGTTCATTTAAGGATTATATTTGACTATATCCTAATACTATTCAGATACTAATGTAAATTAACATTCTCATAGTATTGGCGTTATGTATGTCTTGTGTCTATGGTAACACGTCACCAAGCATCACAACATATATTGAGTCCTTAAATGGCCAAGGTGCCAAGGTTTTAATAAAATATATATAGCTGAAAGGCATGTAGTGTGACATATACATGTGTATGGATGTTTATTGATGTGAGAACCATACCTATCATTGTTACTGATCGTTTTCACACCTTTAGTTTTGTTGATACATAGTAATAATAATAATAATAATAATAATAATAATAATATGAAGAAAAGTAATAGTAGTAGTAAAAAAAATAATAATAATAATTCCAAGAAGAATCATGGTGGAAGAAAAGCATCCACCCGGCGAAATAAATCCCAACAGCAGCAACAAAAGTTACCCTCCAACGTAACCAGAACACGTGGTAAAACTATCAAACGTTTCGGTGTGAAAATACGATTTCATGGTTACAGTCTCCGTATTGGATCGGCGTATTGTTCTGCTGAAGATGCAAGTGCAGTTGCAGCTGTCTTTAGAAAAGTTGCACGCATCGATAGTAACGGTGTAATTTATTTTGATTCCAGTTTAGGAAGCAAATTTAAAAATGTATTTGTAAATATTTATTTGCCTTTTACTACAACAAAGGATACCGTATCAATATATGAATATTTAATGAAATGGCTAGTAGATATGAAGAAAAAGACAATATCAATATCCCCAAAAAAATTATTGCCCGGATCACTAGAGAAAAGTAATATCAGCGGTAGCGAGATGAAAAAAAATCACTTAGAAAAGTTAAATGTCATAGGGAAAGATACAATTATTGCCAACAACAGCAGCAACAACAGCAGCAACAACAGCAGCAACAACGCCAGTTTATTAGGAAAACGTTCTAATAGTAGTACGGATGATAATTTTGTTACAACTACAGGAATCATGGTTTCTGGTAACACGAAATTAACACAAGTTCAATTATTAAAATCGCAAATTGCAGCATTAGAAATGGAAAATAAAAGATTAAAATTAATAGATGATCCTGGAATGACTTCAAGTAGTAATAGTAGTAAATCATCAAACTCAACGACAAGTGATTCAGGGGAAGATACATCAAGAAGTGGAAGTAGTATTTCAGATGGTAAAGATTTTGATGTGCAGTATACCAAACGATGCCATATCAATGATGGAAGAAGATTATTAGAAGTATGTTCATTGATACCACAATATATAGCACAGGATGAAACCAAAGATAACAATGTAAATCGTAATTTATTAATTGCTATTGATTTAGATGAAGATGCTAGTATTCATAATGAACACCCACAATTTATTGGTATATTAGAAAAAATGACCATATCACCAAAAAAAAGAAAAAATAATAAGAAAATACAGAAGAAGGAAGAAGGCACTACCAATAAAACAAAACCTGTAGAACAGCCAATATTAATTGTTGAAGATCGTACTCGTGTTGACATATTTTATCATGCCATCACAAAAGCACTTTTTTTCTCTCTTAATATACGATATTATTCAAATGGATTATATAAATTTATATTAAAAGCAAATACAGATAATGGTTTAATTGAATCCAATCGTATAGATTTCCAAATATTATCACCAGAAGAAGCTGCTGCAAGAAACGAAGAAAACTGTAGTAGCGACAAAGGAAATGGTAATGATGATGATGATGATGATGATGAAAACAACGATAGCGATGGCAATAATAATAATTTTAGAGATTTTGATGATTTTGATCCAAACGATCATGAACATTTTAGTGATGGCAATGGTAGAAACGATGATCATTTTTTCGATGATGATTTTTCGAATGGGGATTTTGATACGATGTTTGATAATTATAAAGATAATGCTGATCCAAGTTTCAATCGATATTTCATCGTTGAACTATCATCTGGTGCCGAGGAGGAAGGTGAAGATGGTGAAGTTTTACATCTTGAAGGTAATGATGCTACATTGTTATCTGAAAGCACAAATAGTAGTAGTGGTAGTAGAAGTAGTACTGATGGTGGTCCAGAAGATGTTCATAATATTATTCATCATCCAAACAATAACAATAAAGCATTTACTGCAATATCGATTGATAATGATGAATCAACTGGCAAGCGATTAATGAATGCTCCTACATATTTAATCATTTTGCTTTTAGCATTGCTACTTTTTCCAACGATGTCACGCGCTAAAGATAACGATAAACGGGATCCAGTGTTGAAATATGGAGCAATTATGGTGGAAAAGATAGGTCTTACTACATTATCTACGAACGTATGCTCCTATTTAACATCAATGGATTGTACAGAACATGTGAAAGTTATTTCAACGGTACCTGAATATCAAAAATCAGATTATTATCCTGTCGTGCGACAAGTCATTCCATTTTTCTCTCCAATTTTTAAAAAAGGCGGACAAATATTTATGGTAGGAACTGCATTGTGCTTCTTTTGCCTCTTCCCAGATAATTTTTATCTACGAGATCGTTTTGGATATAGTGTCTCAGCGACACTTGCAATGATTGAAATTGCTCGTGTATTTGTTGATGGTTATCCAATGGTATTTGCATTGCCAATGGTTGGTCCATTACTTTGCTATTACATATTTGAAACGATTCTATTGGAGAAATATTTTACGAAAGAATTAATGAGGAAACACCGTGCAACTTATCTATGTGTCACAGTATTTGTTTGGTATATGATGTTTTTACCAATTAGAGAATGGGTTGTGCAAAATTATAGCCAAATCGATGAAGCATCAGGGAAGTCAATTGCATCGATTTTACCACCATGTACTATTTTGTATTCACTTCCTACGCAAAAAATGTTTAGTCAAGCTATACCGTTAATAATGGGTACAAGAATCAAAGGTTATTTTCCATTTGATTGGGTCGTCGTGTTGTTTATTACTGCATTTGTATTAACGTTAGCAAGCAGCTATGCACGTACATATAATGATGGTACGGAAAACATGAATACATTTATTATTAATTGTTGTCAAATTTTCCCATATTACGTATCACCATTGCTTTTCACAGGTACTTTGATGACAATTATCAAACCTGTATTTTGGTTAGCACGGAATCAATACGAAGCATATACAGGGAATCGATGGGACAGAGGAAACAATGTATATGCTTAAAAAAAAAGAAGAGAGTGTGATGATGTGTCTTTTATATATAAAAGGAGAGATAAGGGTGTGTTTAATGAGAAGAAAAATGAAAAAACATCTAAAAAAATTTGGAGATGTACGAATTTAAAAGATTTTTATAAAGTTTAAAAGAGAGAGACTTTTTATAACACCAATATTTAATATTTAACCGTATTAACCAAATACTCCGGTACTTCGTATATATACGTACGGAAGTATAAATATAATATGTGTGTTATAGTTTACGCATATTAATTTCTACGTATCTTTTTTACTCGCGCGTAAAAAAAAATACGAGAATTACGAATTACGAACGTTTTTAAAATATTTTTAAAAATATGTGCGGATCAAAATTTTGAATCAAAAAAGTAATACTCACACAATAAACACTCACACTCTTCCGCACACATTAAACTTCTCGCACGAAAGTATCTTTTTCTTTCTCTCTTTCTCTCTCTGTTTTCCTTTTTTTAAAAAACATTGTCGTATATGTATCAATATTAATATACGTGTGTGTAAAAACATTTCCATTATTGTCGTTCGCCATATAATATAAATATACTCATTAATATACCCCCACGCTTTCTCGCACCTTGCACCACAACACATAACATGCACAATACGTTCATACGTTCGTATATATATATGATATATAATATATATATATATATATTATGCATATATATATAAATATATTAAAACGATTTCATTAAAAAGTCATGCATTGGTGGCAATACATTTGAATGGCAACTGGCACAGGTTACTTGTTCTCTGTATCTGTTACATACTTGCTTATATGTTTCATCATTGTTATTATCCGTACTTTTCATCACATCCGTACATGTTTTACCATGCCAATTTGGACTTAATAATGGTATGGTAATATCCGTAGTCTCTTTCAATATTTGTTTCATATCTTCAGTAATATGATGTACAAACCACATAACTGCTTCATGACAATGCCCATCACGTTGTATTTCAGATAATTTCGTTTCATCATCATGATTATCTACAAGATTATTTAAATCTTTCCAAGATTCCATTAAATCTTCCATCGGCGCAGCTAACTTTCGATTGTCATCTGCTTCTTCATAAATTTTATTTAAACTTTCATCACGTGCAAGATATAATAAACCTTGTAATTTTTGCAATTCCGCAGCGGAAAATGTAGCACAATCACGCACACGTCCTTTTGTATGTTTACCAATTTTTAACCACCTATTCAATGTATTGCTCATTTCAGCAAATGAATCACCCCTGTAAATTGAACGCGGCTTTGCTTGTTTTGCACGTGATTTATCAAATTTATTAGTCTTTGCTTTTGTTGCAATGGTTTTATTTGGTACTTTTGGAAATCCATTATCATCACATTTGATACGAAATGTTGCACCACCTTTTTTTTTACATAATGGTGGTGGTGTATTTTGCAATAAACTTGCATTTGCATAATGGTCATTTGTACCATTTTGTAATACTTGTAAACCATTAAATGGTTGCCACATACGACGAATCTCACCAGTACCTGGTTTACTCCATACATGATGTGGACCAAATGCCCAATGTTCCAATACTTCTTGTGTTGGTTCAGATTGATATTCAATACCAATTTTTTCCCTTCCCATGTAATACATTTGATCCGTCCAATTATATTGAACTGGATACATATCTGGACTATTTGGATCGGAATCTTGATGTACTTTTGTACAAATGCATTGATGAACACCAGCTGCATACCAAGGTAATTTATTAATAATCCACATATTTTCACCTTGATGCAATACCATTGTAGTGACATTACCAACTACCGTTTTAACATTTAAATCATAACGTAAACCAAGACCACCTTTCGCATCGTATGTTTGCGAACCACTGTCCGCACGGTAACATAATTTACCTTTGGATGTATTGGATGGAAATGCATTGAAACAAAATGGGTCTGTCTTTGGTCCAATTAAAACTTCATTATAATGGTGCAACGTAAATTTTGGTCCCCATACTGGTTTGACAGGATTTTGGATAGCAGTAGCATTGTTAACAATTTCACATGTTGTTAAATGAATTTGATCATTTTCATCACCATATGGAATACCACCATAACCTTCACAGGTTCTACATGGTGGAGAATAATCAGTTTGATCACATCTTCTTCTACGATCCCAATTATGCGGGTTTCCATCTGCTTGCCCACGGCATAATGTTGGCAATAACATGGTAATAGTTGCAATGGTCAATAGTGTTAATTTG
>JACLAC010018749.1_pt1 | contig 11305 bp, 8 predicted proteins | sample 8027881 | NCBI WGS metagenome assembly JACLAC01 (sample SAMN15725517, study PRJNA655200) | protist metagenome | isolation source: fluorescence activated cell sorting (FACS) single amplified genomes of... | place: Spain: Blaines Bay Microbial Observatory, Mediterranean Sea | collected 2016-01-19 | reverse complement strand
ATACTAGCTAGTTAGTAGGCAATGCCTAGCTACTAGTAGCTAGTACTAGCTACCTGTGCTAGTAGTAGCTACTATGCATAGTAGATTTACTACTGTATGTATATTACTATATGCCTTATTGTAACGAAATAAGTACACCGGAAGTTGCTGTGAGCTAGGATCTCAAGCTACTATGGCATACTAGATGGTGTCGGTGTATTCACGCCTAGCTGGGGTGGGGTTTCTCGCAACTACTGCTGCATCTCTCGCGAATCGACCCCGGAGTGCGAAGCCCGGCGGTATTGGCGATGGATGCTCTTGCCCTCCTCTCGAGGCTCGAGAACGGGGCGATTGGACTGGTATCGAGTCGCTCCTAGTCACCATCGGCCGCAGCTTCACTCTGCTCGGCAGCATCCCACTCGCAAAATTTTGTTTCCGTTCGCTCAACACCCTGACTGTTATTTGCGAAGATGACGTGGATGGTTGTGGCGGCTTTGCGAACGGTGATGCGCGCCTTCGCGAGCTGATTTTGCATCGGCGCCACGGTCAAGGGCTACTGACCGTCATGAACCACTCCTCCACGCTCGATGACCCGGGACTTGTCGGCGCGTTGCTGCCATGGGACCTGATACTCAGCCCGAGCAAGGTGCGTTGGAGCCTGTGTGAACAGGCGTACTTTGATGTGAATATGTTCTTGTCAATGTTCATGGGAGCTGGGAAGGCCGTGCCCATTCAGCGGCAGCAAATCAAGGAGAGGGGGGAGGAGGGGGAGGAGGACAATCGATTACGTCAAAGCGAGGGCGGTGGCGGAGAAGGAAAAGTGGCGAGTACGTCGGGTGGCGTTTTCCAATCGACAATGGACTGGATGATCACTGCTCTCAGGGCCCCTTTTGGAGAATGGGTGCATATCTTTCCCGAGGGACGCATCTGGCAAGAAATTTCAAATCGGCGCAGCACAGTGGATGGTTGTTGGCTCTCTGCAAGCGGTCGGCGAGGCGCAAGCAACAGAGTGCAAAATCATAGAACGGGCAATAACACCAGCTGCAGTACTACTAGAGGGCACCTCGGTCCCCTGAAGAGAGGCGTCGGGCGGCTGGTGGTTGAGTCGCACCCTGATTGGCCAACGCGAGAAATGGCACGGAGCAAAGTCAACCTCCAAAAGGACAAGAACATCAGCAATAGTATATTTTCCAATCGTGGTTGTGGTAGCGCCAGCGGGCCTGGTTCTGCGCCGGCGATTGTAGTCCCACTTTTCCACATCGGAATGACGAATGTTATGCCCTTCAAAGCGGATAACCACAACAAGCACTTGCTTTTGCGCACAGGCAACCACGTACTCGTGATTGTTGGCAGGGCAATCGAATGCGACGATATAGTCAAACCAGCCGCGATGCAGAGGCGGCAACTCGCAGCGGCAGGCGCTGCTGCGCACGATCTGATCAAGTTTGATCTTGCAGTTTTTGATGCAGTCACAGAGCGGATCGCAAAAAGGCTCGCGGAGCTAGAGGCTCATGGAGAAGCTTACATTGCAGTCAACGGGCTAGACATCCCGCGGCAGCAGCAGAGCCAGCTGCCCCGAGGATTGCATCGGCCTGTCACTACTGTGCTGAATCACCAAAACGCTGGTTTGCGCAGGCTCGAAGAGTAGAGGAAACGAACTTTAAAAATGTTCCTGTGTTTTCAAAACGTATGAAATAAATATTATGTGTGCCCTTTCCCGTTCAATCTGCAAACATGTTCTAAGGTAATAGACAGGAGTGCCGACATAGTATGAAGGAGTACTTTTTCACTTCTAGTAGTTCGTCCTCAAGCCCATCCTGCCGTCGTCAATAGTGGAAATGACGACCGAAACTCGAAGCTTCCCCTGAGTCCTTGCGGCGGCTGCGCCTCTTCTTTCGACGCATTCGCGGCGGGCGGTGCGCATACCCCATTCCAATGACGCGCTCCTGGAAGGTGCTCTGACTCGTGCGCGACACCGTCCTCGATCGCCCTCGCTGTTCTCTATTGTTGAAAGCAACAGCTGACGGCGCCGCCGCGGCCTCGATGTCGCCAAGATCTGCGATGCAGTTGATGACCTCGTCGACGCCTCCATGATCAGCAAACTCTTCCTCACCTTCCTCTTCTTCTTCTTCTTCTTCTTCTTGGCCGACAGAGCGAGTGACATACTGGTAAATAGAGAAGCCAACCATCACGATGAGCAGCCCAATGAATGTGGTCCCGTGTAGCGCCTCCGAGTACACGCCCAAAAACGGGAGGGAAAAGGCTAGCGTAGAGAAGGGCAGCACGAGGCTGAAGCTCAAACCATTGAGCACGGCGCTGCCTTCCTTGACCAAGAACAGACCCAGCGTGTTGTAGAGCACGTTGACGAAGCAGTAGCCTGTGAGAAGAAGAAAAGCGTTGTTCTCTGTACACGTGTGCGACTCGCCCGTCTCCGGATTCAGCATCTTATCGGGCAGCACCTGCAAGTAGCACTGCAGGCCTTTCCAAAAGTTTGACTTGATTTCCGACCACGGAACCCCATGCTCCGACGCAAAGCCGGGCAGGACCAACGCCGGCGCAAAAGCAAAGCCAACGAGCAGCTGGTAAAATGACACCCACTGTGTCAAGTACCACACGTCCAGGTTAGCCTCGGAGAACTTGAGTTCCTTGTAGACGGCGCTGCAGGCCATCGGGACGTTTGAGAGGAAGTAGATTAGCACCGCGTACCAGCGAGTGTGCGTACCAGTTGCAGAGGGCCAGAGCACCCCAGGAAGGACTGTGACGCAGGCGCCACACACGATCAGCGCCGCGCTAAACATTTCCAACTTGCGATACCGCGAACCGAGGAAAGCGGCGGAAGCAGCCATCGTGAACGGGATTAAGGTTTGGTTGAGCAGCAGCTGGTACTGCCCCGGGGTGTAGACGGCGCCCATGGCCGCGAAAAATGTCCCGAAGGAGTCCAGAACCCCCATGCCGAGCAGCTTCCACTGGGGGAAGGCACGCATGCGCGGGGTGATCTTGTCTGTGAACATCATTCGCGGGTAAAGGACCGCACCGCCATATATAAGGTAGAGCATGTTGATGCCCTGCGAGACAAAATAGGAGAACTTGTCGCCGTACGCGCTGTACATGACCTTGAAGAGGATGTAGTTGGTCGGGCCCAGGATGACCAGTCCCAGCATCACCAAGGCAAGCACCGCACGACTAATGGCCTTCTTGTGAGACATCGCCGCGGTCGCGCTGGAGGCTGTGCAGGAGGCGTCAGCAGCACCGCCCAGAGGGACGTAGACTGTCGCGGAGGAAGAGAGCTCTGTGTCGGCCATTTCCGCTGAATTTCATTCCAAGTGGTAGTAGCGAGCTACTTGTAGCTATTTCGATATTGCTAGACTAGCTAGCTAGTAGCACGCTAGTCTAGTATGCATACTAAGTAGTACTACTAGTAGTACTACTAGTAGTTAGTAGACAAGACCAGCAATCAATTAAGTATAAATTATAAATTATAAATTAAAACTAAATTACGGCGGTTTTTTAAATAAAACCAAATGTACAAAAATTATTATTATTATTATAAAAATTTTGTCTCGAAAAGAAGCAGGCTCCAGAAAATTCCTGAAAATGCTATCGTTTCTTTCCTACGTGCTTCTACGGTGCCACGGTGCTACGGTACAAAATGTACTATGCATATTAAAAATAGACGTTGCCATATCCATCTGGCACTTTTTTCCCCTTTTCCTCTTTCCTCTTCGCTTTGTCTTCCTTTGTGTTCGGCTGTTGTTCGGTGCGTTCTTGTGCCGCGCTGCTGAAAAAGTCCTCCCCTTGGAGGCAGGGTGTCTGGAAATGATGATGTTGCCACTCTTGCTACTAGCCTCAGCGACGTCCGCCACCTCGCACTTTGAAATCACTTTTTCTCTTCCCGCCTCGGCGTTGAATAAGATTCACCGGACGACCCAGGAGATCATCTCCTTCTCAACGCACAACGGCGACGGTGCGGACCTCAACACCGCTCTGGAACAGACCCCGGTACCGCCAGCGGTGGAAGAGGATTTCGTGGAGCAGATGTCAGAGATGTTGACGATGGTGTCGATGATGGAGTCGGAGCAAATGCCGGGCTTGCAGATGCCTCCGATGGAACAACCCGGTTCCGCAATTGAGGAACTGGCCCCGCCGTCGCCGTCGCCGCCGCCTCTTCTCATGGGCCGCCCCGATTTCGTCGGCGGCGCCCGCCTCGAGGGCTTCGGCATGTCCAAGCTTTCGACGAAGCAAAGTGAGCTGACGGAGCCGACGGAGCCGACGGAGCCGACGTGCTACGAGGCTCTCAAGTCTGCATATGACTCGTGCGGCGCCGATCGGTGCGCCGCGCCGCTGTCCCCTGGACCGGAGGAGATGGAGGCCTTCGAGGAAGAGTACTCGCTGGACGGAAACATCCTCACCAGCGATGCATGCACGGACGCGTTCGAACATGCGATGGCGCGCATGGACGAGTGCAAGGACCAGATGATTTGCCCGAAAATGCTGGCTGCCATGGACAAGATGCCTATGATGGGACCCCACGGCAAGGCTCATTTGCGTGGCGGAGATGGCTCACACGGCCCGCCGCACCATCCGCATACATTCTCTGACGCTTTGCAGCACTTGGAAGACGAGAATCTGTGCGCCTGCGGAGGCCGCATCGGCCCCGGGCGCTTCGCCAGGTTGATGGTTTCAGGCTGTGGCGGTCTTCCCGGAGTGCCACCCGCCTTCATCGTCGCTGCAGTCGTGCTCGGCTTCTTCTTCTGGTTGCTGATTTACGTGCGTGTCGTCGCGTGCCTTCGTGCTCGCTTTGCTCGTCGCAACGACGGCGCGCTGCCTTCAGTCGGCCGCCGCATCTGCCACCGGCTCGTTGCAGTGCCACTGACATGGCTCCTGATCAATGTGGCCGGCATGGCTGTCCTGTGCCTTGGTCCTTTTGGGATCCTGGTGTGCTGCACGATCCTCCTCATGATCCGCCGGCGCAAGCTGGCCGCGCTCGACGCCGCGGCCCGACGACAGCGTATCCTTGGGACGCAGGTGGCGCAGGCGCCGGCAAAGTCTCATGCCGATGATTTCACTGTTGAAAGGGAGATGGTTGTCTGCCCCACCGCATTTCCTCCTGCCAAGGGCGACGTCGTCGTCGGCACCTCGGTGGTGGCCGCTTGAAGTGGTCTGTGGAGTACGGTGTATGTATGCATGCACAGTGTGAGTGTATTGATGATTGGAATTGGAATTAGAATTGGAATTGGGTGGGAGAGGGAAAGAGGAGTTTTTCTATCGCCGAAGAATGCATTCCGTGTATTATTTATTTATTAGAGGGATGATCCATACCGGTATGGCTTAAGCTGTCTACATTTTATCTCCAGGAATACGAACATGTAGGCATGCCTACATGTACTAAGTACACATGTTGTATGCAATCTTTGTACGAGTAGGCAGACGTCCTTCTCATGGTGTACAAACATGTCCTCCATATTAAGACGGGGGGCAGGCACAGCAGGGGCATTTTAGGTACAAAAGCCATGGCAGACGTTAGGTGGAACCCTACCTAAATTTTTTTTTCCCAACCTCCAAAAAGTTGCCCAAAGCTTCGAAGCCTTCCACCAAACGTCTGCCACGGCCCCCTCCGCCTTCCTAACAAAACCCTCCCCGCTTAAAAGGTACACTTTTTTTCGCTAATAATTCTTTTTGTGGTACACTTGTGTTACGAATAGTATAGATTTAGGAAATAATTTAGTACGGAAGTATGGTTGCTTATATATAACTAGTATATATATGTACTAATTTGAAACTAGCCCTAAAATGCCCATGCTGTGCCTGGCCCCCGTCTTAAAAAGTCTGCCATATGCCATACTTCAAAAGCCGATAATCTTAATGGCGCCAGTCGCAAGCGCTCCCGGGGCGGCGAAGGTTGGCCCTGGCGATGAGTGCTATGCATAGTAACTTTCCCTCTCGCCATTTCCCTCTCGCCTCGTTCCTCTGTATTGCTGCCACTATTTTCTCTGTCGCGAGTACCCGTCCCGAAGGGGCCGCCTTACAGCACATGGCACTTGAGCTTGCGCGCACCGCTCGCTGCGACGTAGAGCTTCAGATGCGCCACGCCCACATCTCTCCTCCTCAGTGCGAGCGCGCCTATATCCTTTTTGAATCCATCGAAGATCCTCTGGTTTTTACCCCCCCCTCTCACGCGCGCTGACCTCATGGACGCCGTGGCGGAAGAGGAGCCGACCTGCGGCCCCGATCGCCTGTGGCCCGAGAGTTTACTGATGATGTCGTACATAAGCCGATACAGTCGCGGAAACCCGTTCCGGGCCGCGCGCGAGGTGGAGCTGGCCCGCGCACGGCTGGACTCGAAAATATCGACTATCAACGCTCCCCCAATGCAGCGGAAGGGCGATCGCTTTCACCGTTTGCAGGGCGAAATATTGAGTCGGCTCGCCGTGTACACTCGAGACGCGTGGAACGCGGCTCTACTGTCGCCCAGGGCGCTCGACTACGTTCACGTACATCTTGATGATGACGAGGAGGAGAAAGCGGAAAAGGAGGGGCAATTGACTGGCGCTTTCACGCTTCTAAATCGTAAACGCAAAAGTAAGAAGCTGCTGGAGGCCAGTCGCATCGCCCTGAAGAATCTGCGCGAGTGGGAGTTTGCAATGGTACCGGAAGAGGATCGCTCGAACCGCCCCTTGGCCCAGATCGCTGCGCTTCCTGACAGCCCCCAGGTACTATCCGGTGGCGAAGGCGGTGGCGACGCCGATTTTGCAGCTTCAGAAGCCACCGCTTACTGTTCCGGCCCAAACGGAGGAAGTCCTGTGACGGCCAAAGCCGCGAGTGCTGCGTGGAAGTGGGATAAATCGCCCTTTGACCACGTCACTCAAGCGAAATGCGAGGAAATTGATGCAGCAGATTTCGGCAGTGAGGAAGAGTTTCACCTTAGATGGCACGCCGCCTCGCTTACGCCTGTCGTCGTCCGAAATGCAGCTCGAAGGTGGAATTGGCCCGGCACGTCTGCATCGTCTTCTGCCAGCGAGGAGAAGTGGCTTACGTCACTCGACGTAGTTTGGTCAGATGAAGAGTTGACGAGGGCCTCTTCCGGCGACGACGCGTTTGTGAACGTCTCCTTTGCTGCGGGCCCAGACGGTCGCGTGAACATATACGACGGCATCTCGAAATGGGAATCGAAAGCGAGCATCTTGAAAGAACACCAGTTTCGCAAGCACGGTAACGTTGTACTGATACGGCCGCATGAAGAATTGCTCCCATTCAGTGGCGCGCTAAAGTTTCTTCGATCGGGCTCGGCACTAGACGACGTCGGCGGGGCACCATACATCAAACAAGTTGAGATGGACATAAACCTTCCATCGCTGCTGGAAAAGGCCCCTCCGCCGCCAGAAGGGACAATGCTGGATGGACAGCCGCTGGTGGAGGTTAATCTTTGGCTCTCTGCAGGCGGCACTACCGTTTCTCTTCACCATGACACCACTGACAATATCATGGTCATGGCGAGTGGGTCGAAGGAATTCCTGATGTTTCCGCCCGAAGAGGAAGAAAACCTCTACTTCCGGTCAGTCGTAGAGCTGCGCACCATGAAGTTGAGAAAGAAGAACAAGAGGGAGAGCGAGGAGGATGGACCTTCTATGAACGATGACAACACAGTTGTGGCTGGGCTACGCGTCGATTCCAACCACGGCCTCGTTGACACCACCGCACCAATCACTGCAGACCTGGAGGCGCAATTTCCGAAATACAAGAAAGCCCGCAAAAAGGCGCTTCGGTGCAGAGTCAGCCAGGGGTCAGTCAGTCAAATTTTCAATTCTCACTTTTTTTTTTTTCCACTACTCTTGTATGGCTGTACTTACTTCTCTCTGTGTACACTTCAGAAGACACTGACTAATTCATGAATCACACTTGACGGACCAAGGGACGCGTTGTTCGTCCCAGCACGATGGCACCACGCCGTTTACTCCCCACCCGCAGGGCCCCAGAACATGTGCCGCAACATTGGTGTGAACTTCTGGTACGTTTCGATGCGGAAGTCTGAGAGGAAGAAGGCGAGAGCGAAGTATAAAAAGCCAAGGCCTTTGCATCCGAAGCCGAAGCCAAAAGGGAAGCGATTGATCGGATTTGATGACTTGTGACGAACTTAAATACTAGTATGTGTACATCATGGTCGAGCAAGCATGTGCACTTCCTGTATGCAGGGATCTTCCCAATATTTACATATTTCGATATCGTGCGTGTGGCCTAAAGATTTTGGCACGCCGAACTCAAAGCATTAACTTCTGCGACAACTCGCGGTTTAGGGATGTCTAGCCACCCCTTGACATCGTGCACGGCCAGTTCCTTAAGATGTCGCAGTAACACGGGCTGGCGCTGCTCCTCCTTCTCTTCCTCTTGCCTCTGCTCTCGCCAAGTACTAAAAGTATCACTAGTATGTGCAGGAGGAGTGTGGCATGCATTGTCGTTGTGACCGCCGCCGCCGTGCTTGACGAACTGGCGAAGTTGCTTTTCAAATGGCAGCAGTTTCCGCCCCGTGTCCGGCGCTCTGTAACAGCTCGACTGTAATCCGCAAGAGGCCAGGTAGCCAGGCAAGCGCGGTGGCTCATCGAAAATCATCGTCGCGCTAGGCACAGAGCTACTCGTGGCGGCTCGTTCATCAGGAAAATGCTTGGTGGTACAACCAGCAGTTGCAGAGCTGAAACCTGATCCCGAAGCTACTTTTGACGGCAGTAGAAGCGGGGGGGAGTTCGCGCCGCTGCCACGAGTCAACCCAGCCACCCACGCCACCCTCGCGTTCTCTCGACGCTGAAGCTCCTCGCCCCAACTCTGCTCGATGCGGCGTGCCTTCTCTGCGGCAGCAGCAGCGGTGCGCACTCGTGACAGTGCTGCCTCTGACGCATTTCTTTTTGCCTCTCTTGACACTTCTCTTCCGATGTGCTGGGCCGAAGCTCGAGCCGTGGTAGCCACCCGCAAGCCCATTGATGTGCGACGTTCGCCGAGCCGATACTCACTGCTGCTTCCGCTGCGCCCCAACACTGCAAAAGCGTCTAAACCTGTCGTCTCGCCACCGTGTTTCAATTCCGGCTGCAAAGATCCGCAATCCGCCCAGACGTTGACGTCGACACCCGGCGGCCACATTCCCATGCCGAAGGCAGTGCGCAATTTTTGCGGCCCGAATTGCACATCTTTGCCGTGGGGACTAGATCCTGGCGCGTCAGCAACGCGTTGCGGCAATGCGCTCCCGCGGCGGACGGCGAGGATGTGCCTCAGCCGCTGGTTGTCGCTGAGCAACCGCTCATTCCGACGCCTGGACTCAGCCAGATCAGATCTCAAAGAGGCGATTTCCGCGGACAGGAGAGCATTGGTGGCACGCATTCGAGGGACGTCGCCAGTCCTTCCCGTCAATGCGAGCAGTTCCTGCGCGAACGCATGCTGCTCTTCGTCAATTGCAATTAGCTCACCGGAAGAGTTTGCAGCCATTGTCGATGGAAAGTAGGCATGCCTACTATGCATAAAAGTAAAAGGATACTGCTGTGTAACTGTATGGATCCTACTCTACCTACCACTTCTACTATTTTACTATTTTGCTAAAGCGTATTGCTAATTTGTACTACTATGGCTAGTATGCATAATACAATTTTTTGAACACTCCGCTCGCAGCGAGAGATGGCGGACGGGCCAGAGCCCATCGTGAAGAACTGCACGGATTGGGGCGGGGACGACGTGTCGTGCTACTTTTACTTAGACTATGACGACGTGACGTTCAACCATCTCGTTGTCGCCTCCGCGACCATCTGTGGCACCATCCTCCTGTACATGCTCATCATTTGGGTGCGAATGTACCGGGAATCTTCCCTGGTCCGGACGCTCCCCCGCACACTCTGCCTTTCTCGTCACCGAATGGCAACCAAGATGTATGCAAACATTCTTGAGGAGTCTGCGCGGGCGCTGGTGCCGGAGAGCGCGTGGAAGGCAGCTATTCCGGCCGAGACCCTCGGTGATCTTGGATGGGGCGCGCCCGGGTCTCGCGTCGACCGGACACATTTCAAAACATCGATCCGTACATCCTACCGGGTGATTACGCAGGAGATCGTCGACCTCGGGCTGCTGCCCTCCCTTGGCCTCTGCTTGGGGTCCGAGACAGGCGTTCCTGCGGTGGCAGGTGCTTCTTCGGGCGTGGATTTGTTTGCGGTTCGTCGAGCGTCAAGCTTCGAAGCAATGGCTGGGATGGGGACGGGCTTCGGATCGACTACCTCGAGTCGCTCCCTGCTCGGCAGAGCTATGTCCACAATGGGCGGCCGAGTTGGACTGGAGGCGCGGGGGCGCCGCCGCCAGACGCCCAGCACCTCTCGCTCGTCTGCTTTGCCGTCGGGCATCTCCGGTCTTCCTCTTCATCGTGGGGGCAATAATGATAACAATAATGATAATTCTGATTCGTCGACGACCCGTATTTATCATGGCGGCGGGGAAACAAAAAGTAGCAGCGGCATGAACGCTGTAACTTTGGAATCGAAAACCGTTTCAGTTGCAAGTAATGGCGATGCGTTGCTGCTCGATCATGAGCTCGCTACCAACCCGCGCTTGGGCACGGACACGAGCGTGGGAAATAATAGCAATAATAATACTAATGATAATAACAGTAAGAGAGAAAATGGTTGTGGGGCAGCTGACGGCGGTGAAGAGGGTGGCGTCGGTAGCGGCAGTACCAACCTGTTCCTCTTAACACGCGACCTGGATACAGGTCGCACAAAGAAGACGCGCATACGCAGCGTGCGCCGCCTCTTCCAAATCCTGCAGGCGCGCTTGCCCTCCATGGCCGCCGAGCCAGAGCTATGCGCGGAGTATCTAAAACTGTACCACACCGCGCGGTACAGTGCCCTGGAGAGGACGGTCACTGCTGCCCATTACGCGACTTTCCTCGATGTCCTCTGCCGCATTATGAACATTTTACAATCTTCATCGCCGTTGCGTGCTGGCCAACATCAAGGCGTTGGTGGTGGCTCAGTATCTGGTGTGAAGTCAAAGGGTATCGGCGGCGGTTGCGGTGGCGGCGGTGGTCTTAGACTCGGGGTGCGGCAGCTGGCTGATGAGATAGAGGGGGCCGGAGGAGAGGCAGGCTCATGTCACTCCGAGGTTGTGCCCATAATTGCCAACCCGCTGACATCAACGCTGTTGCCTCGCGCTCGAAAGGTGGCTGCCTCTGAAGGGATTATTTTGTACAACACGACTTCCCAGGGCGGCGAGGGAGGAGAAGGGGGAGGAGGTGGTGGTGGTACACACTCCACTCCTCCGAGACCGGATTAGCCTCTTTATGAGTGTACATGACATTCTCCGTTTT
>JACLAC010007385.1_pt1 | contig 11306 bp, 6 predicted proteins | sample 8027881 | NCBI WGS metagenome assembly JACLAC01 (sample SAMN15725517, study PRJNA655200) | protist metagenome | isolation source: fluorescence activated cell sorting (FACS) single amplified genomes of... | place: Spain: Blaines Bay Microbial Observatory, Mediterranean Sea | collected 2016-01-19 | reverse complement strand
CAAAAACGGGAAAGAGAACATTCTCATTAATGTTGACCCAAGCAGTTCCAGAGAAAGTCCTGTGAAGAAGAGGTTTGACGTCGACGGTTGCATTGAACAGAAAATCGATGGGGCAGAAATTGCAGAGCAGCAGAACAACAGCCCTTCAAACTCGCTGTCGACTGTCTCCTGCCTTTCCACCCCCCTGACTAGCCCCGAAAGTGATTTTTCAGCCCAATGGACGTCCTCCGACCTGGACAACATCAACCACTGCGATGGCTTAGAATTTGGGGAGCCAGAGTGCAGCAAAAAAGATGTGGCAAGGGTCCTCAACATTTCTTCACTCTCAAAGAGCCCAATAGTACCGAGAGACACTGAAAATCAACTCATTGACCAAACTTTGGAGGATTTAAAGCGTGAGTCCGAGAAATGCTTGGCTCAACTGGCCAATGGTGTCGCTGCCGTAAAGACGACCGGCAAGGCGCCGCCCTCGAACTCTGTGAAGAGATCGAAACCCCCGAGCAGGTTCGAATTCATACAAGAATGGCAGAAAAGTAAAACCAATGCGCTAGCAGCCACAAAATCAAAAAAGAAACCGGCAAACCCGCCACCGCCTCCGCGCCAGAAAAGGGCAGCCTCGAGTTCGGCGAGAACAATATTGATGAACTTGAACAAGAGCCCGGGTACAACTTCAAAAATGGTTGATCGCGCGTCTCAATCACTTTTTATTGACGTGGAAACGTGCGATGCCGAGAGAGAGGAAAAGTATGATAGTGATAGTAACTCTGAAAAATGCTTGACACCAGTGCAGAAATTTGACGTAAGTCCCGTTTTGGACGACGACGAGACTTCGTTGGAGTGGGACCACATGAAAGGCAAGAAAAAAGACTGCAGCTCTCCTCATTCGACCGCCAGCATTGAGTCCAAATACGATGAAGACGCTTACGCAAATGGGTGCGATGAAGTCAACGAAGAGGTGTGGCTGGTCGACAAGGACACGTGGGACTCTAGCAGCGACGAAGATGATGAATGCGAGGGGAATAAAACGGAAGAGGGCATAGCAGCACCTGCTGCTGCCCCGACAGTTGATCATTCGTCGTGGGACTCCAGCGACGAAGACGAAGAGGACAACGACGACCCGTACGAGCAGAAAACGTCTCAGTGAACATTGCGCAGAGAAGCATTGCATCTAATTTACAAATATAGAGTTCGTACGCGTATTGAAAGAATCTGTTTATACCACTACCTCCCGCCGTCCCAACCAGAAATCTCGGTTTCCTTTCCGTAGTATTTGTTTGTCCGCAACTCCGCGTTCCAAGCCCTTTTCAGGCTATCGTTGGACGGCATCCTCTGCCAGAGCAAAGAGTCTTTCTTTGAGCGGGATTTGCTGCGCGGCCTTAATTTTCCGGTGGTTGCAACAATGCTCATCGTGCTGGCTGCTTCCATATTTCCTACCAGCTGTGCATTGTTTCTTCGCTGAGTCTTCGCGATGAAACCGGCAGCTCGCAATTGCTGGATTCGGGGCAAGTATAGCGACACATATTTTGCATGGTTCCATAACTTGGCCTGTACGCATAGTTCCAACAGTTTGCTTAGCCCCTCAACATTTTTGTCTTGCGCGAGCCCGGTGGTGACGTTTTTTATCATCCATTGCTCCGTGTTTACGGCCGTTTCAATCAAATCGTTCAAGTACTTCCATGTCTTATGCCGAAAGATTATGCTTAGCTTGGACCGGCACGATAAATTTGGGAGGTAGTCTATTGCCTCCCTGTGGTAACCATGCCCTTCCAAAAATGACCCCAGCTCGTCATGAAACTGGCTATCGATCAAATGTACCATCATTTGAACCGCCTCCTGCAGCTCCTCCGACGCGACCAGTAGTTTGAAACGTAGTATAGGATGGTCCAGGGGGATCGCGTACCGGTTGATTCGTTTCTCAGCCGATAAGGCTGGCATCAATTCCACTGGGGCAGCGACCACCAGCACCACTGCCGTGTCGTGTCCTTTCCCACTTTCGTCGTTCAACGAAGCCACCGATGTATTCACGGAGCAGATTCGATCCAACACCAAGGATTTGCCCACAGGGCGGCGTGCTGGGTGTGGGTTCACGGTGTCGTCGTTAAGGACAATGCCTCCTTCTGATCTCAGTCTCTGGGACGTCGCGCCCTGCTGATCCTTGGGATGTTTACGCTTCCCTTGGTCCATCTGTTGAATGGCGTTGTTGGAGCACCATGTAAATGGGGCACTTGTGCCCACTCGCTCACTTTGAATTCGGTCTTTGACCATGTGCGTGAGGTCGTCACTCAAAATGCTCAAAGGGGGCCTGTTTATGGACAGTTTTGCGAGAAGAATCGTAGAGGAGCAGCCGCCATTCCCTGCGTGAAAGGGAAAAGAGAGCAAAATTCGCGTCGCTGTTGAAATGAAAAGTGCGTTGTGAAACCACAGCAGGGAGGTGGCTCGCTCGCTTGAACAAGATGCGGACAACGACACGCTAGCACCGCCCCCCCCCAAGCGCCAGCACAATCGTAGAAAAGCGCCGAAAGCGTGGCAAGGAAGAAAACACGTGGACGTGCTCGCCCACGGAACAGGCGCAATGTTCGTACGACTCCGTCCACCGAATGTCATGGGCTAACGGCATTTTATTGCCGACAGGGTGCAGCGTTAACTCGTGGGGCTCCTCTGCTGATTCATCGCGCTGTTCCGTTTTCTTTTTGCTTTCATCAACAGCAATGTCAAAAAACTGAGATCCGTTCTCAAAATTTATGACCAGTACTGGCCCGCCCCCAAGCAGCGACACGGCCTCATCGAGCTCGTCAGGAATGACATAAATCTGTGGGGCATCGTCGAAATTCAACTTCCCTCCCGTCCTCCTGCCAGCCTGGAATATAGAGACAATTCGCTCGGTGTTCATCACAAAAAAAATTGGGTTTATACCATCGTGCGTGCCCCAGCACACGCTTCTCGCATGCCCCTCTTGCAGCACCTGGTGCTTTCCGTTCGCGAACGACACCAAGCGGAAAAAATCCATGAGTGGAAAGAAAAAATATGCAGTGACCTGTTCCCCAACTCTAAACTCCTTGTACACCACAGCACTTTTCATCACATCTGGCATTCCGTCATTCATAGGGGACTTGCCAATATCCTGCATCACGGGATCAAGGGCCGGTGGCACCAGTGGAACCCTGTAACCCCCCCAGACTGAAACAACAAACACTCCTACATTGGTACCGCACACAATGCAGTGGTTGTGTTGTTCGTGAACCCCGATGGTGTAAATCTTCAGTTTCGTCGGAAGCCCTTCTCGCGTTTGTCGCAGGTCGAACGCTTCGATGGTGGTGTCGTTATGTACAATTTCAACAAATGCCTTTTTCGTTTGAAAGCCTATCATGGTATTTCTGGGGAAAGCGGGGTGGTAGAAGTACGACGCGGTCTCGTAGCGCCCAGGCGCGTGTGTCACTTCTTCGCAAGCAATCAGCCGACACTCGCGCGGTGGGGCCTCCCCGGCCTCGGACTCCGGTCGGGTTTCTGCCTGAATGCTTTGCAAAAAGTCCCGGTACACGTGCCACATTTTGCTGTTTCCTCCCACTTTCAACTCGTTGGTAATATGATTGAAGGACCCCCATGCCATCGAATTGTGCAATGGTTTGATCCCGTTCTGGTCCATTAGTTGCCCTATTGGCTGGTCGTACCCCCGGTTGGTCCCTCCTTCAAATCGCATGTTCCACAAGTACGTTGGGCCCGTTCTATCGATGGTCACCACCAGGTCCTTTCGTCCCTGGATTTTAAAAATGGTGTGCACTTGCCTTCCCGATGGGACGTCTATTTTCGCTAAAAAAGAACCAGTATCGATGTCCTTGGAAGAAAACACTCGCAATGTCCCGTCCGAAAGTCCAAATATTAGTTCAGTATCGGACAGGACTTCCACGCAGAGCGGGTGAACCTTTTGAAGCTCCAACTGCCGCCTGTACGACCGGTGAAACAGGTCGTACAGTGCAATAGAGTCATCGTACATGATCACGAGAACATTCTGGGGGGCCCAAAATTTCATCCCATGCACAGCTTTTGGAACTACATTAAAACTTCGAATGGGCTGAAACATAATGGACTTTTGAAGAAAATCGTACACTACGATTTTGCCAAGCTCGTCGCCGCAAGCGACCCACGGTTCCAGTGGGTGCAGTGCCAATTGCTTTACTTTCGGCAACTCACTGAACGTGTCAGACTTCAGGCCAGTGTGCGCGTATAAAAGCAACTCGGTCGGTAGGTTGGGCACATCAGCTACAATAGCAACCGATGAGCGCGAGCCAACCGTCGACGATCGGGAACCAACTGTCGATGTTCGCCCCGAACGTTTCGCACGCGTCGAGCCACGCTTGTCCATGGTCGGTGCACGCACTTACCCCCTCTCTATGAAAAATCTTCCCGCGCACCGGGGCACAACTATAGTTCGTGCCTTGAGTCAAGAGTTCAACAACAACAAAATCTAAAATGTTTAGTCAATGATAATTCAAAATGAAAATCAATGGATACATACATACTTGTCTACCGTAAACGTGCAAGCAAATCAACAATTGATTCAAACAAACGTTCCGGTATTCCACGAGGAGTAAGAGTAGATGATGTGATTGAAGAAAAAAAGAAGAAGAGAAAAAAAAATTAAAAAAAAAAAAAAAATATCCTTTTTTTATTATTATTAATATTATTATTCATCATATCATCATCATCATATCTCATCCATCATCGATCCATCCGTCCAAAAAAAGAAGAAAAGAAGAGGTTGATTGGATTGATGGAGGCAGGAGGCGTCGTCCCGTGTCCCGCGAAGGGTATCATTTGTTATTACGAAGAAGAAGAATGCTTTATCCATTTATTATATAGCACTTTATTTTTATTTGTTTCTATGATGTGTCCCTGTATAAAAAAACAAAGATATTTGATGGCCACCTGCTGCTGGCGTTCTTCTTTTTGTTGTTTTGTTATAGTAGTGTGGTGGTAGGTTAATACTCGCCTTTGATATATACAGACTTTTATTGTTTCTAACAAGATCCTTCTTCTGCCGAGATGTACCACATCAATTCTTCTGAAAAAGTAAATAAATTGTCATAATCGAATACTACTGCAATACGGCAAAGGATAAACAATACGGCAAAGGATAAGCAACACCAAAGCAAAAACAACAACAGCAAAAAACAATGGGTTCTGGAGCAAGTCACCCCTACCCTGACGAAGCAGCCGCTCTTGCTGACGGTAAGACACAGGACGATATCGACGCATACAAAGCTGGGCTGAAGAAACCGAAGTTTGTGTACCTTCCCGTCATCGGGCGAGGTGAGCAGATCCATCTTCTATGCGCAGAGCATGGTGTTGAGTACGATTTTGTCCTCCCTGCAGGGTTCGGTGGTGAGTATGTTTGGGCTGAATCGGCCACGCATGGCACTCTTCCCGTTTGGGAAACAATGGAGGAGGATGGACTCAATATCAGCGACAGTGCGGCCATCATCGACTACATCCTGGAAAAAACGCCCGACGGCCCATTTACCCCGAAAGATATGCGAAGCAGGATTCTCGCGCGGGACACTTGGATGTTCTGCCAAGACTACTACAACCATTTTCTTTCACCCATGCACGATTCGATAATGGGACACGCGGAGCCGCACTGGCGCCAAGGTCGCAACACCGACCCACGGGCAAGCAAAGACCATGAAAAAAACGCAGAGTACCTCTCGGAGTTGGCCGCCTACCATACCCAGCGTATGGGTCGTCTGGAGAAGAAGCTGGCTGATCTTGGAACGGAATATTGCACTGGCGTGCAGCCAACTTACGCCGACCTCTTCATTTACACATGCGTGCAAACCGTGCTCAAGTGCAAAGGGTTTGGTCCGTTCCGCGAGAGTTTCGGGGATAAGTCGCCCCTTGATGGCTATCCGACTGTTTTGGCACTCGCAAACAAGATTGGGGAACGGCCTAAAATCGCTGAGAAGGCCGGAAAGTTTGAGCAGGCTCCGGTATAAGATCTCGCAGCAAGAGACAGGTATAATACGGTACCAGGTACCGGTACAAATACCCGTTCCTGGTACCGGCACGGGCGGCTCCAGTTCCCTACCTTGGTACGTACAAGAAAAAAGTAAAATACCCTATTTTAAACACTATTTTCTATAATAGTCTAATATAATAAAATCCGTTATTAAAAAAATAACGATCAAAAAAGAAACCGGCAAACCCGCCACCGCCTCCGCGCCAGAAAAGGGCAGCCTCGAGTTCGGCGAGAACAATATTGATGAACTTGAACAAGAGCCCGGGTACAACTTCAAAAATGGTTGATCGCGCGTCTCAATCACTTTTTATTGACGTGGAAACGTGCGATGCCGAGAGAGAGGAAAAGTATGATAGTGATAGTAACTCTGAAAAATGCTTGACACCAGTGCAGAAATTTGACGTAAGTCCCGTTTTGGACGACGACGAGACTTCGTTGGAGTGGGACCACATGAAAGGCAAGAAAAAAGACTGCAGCTCTCCTCATTCGACCGCCAGCATTGAGTCCAAATACGATGAAGACGCTTACGCAAATGGGTGCGATGAAGTCAACGAAGAGGTGTGGCTGGTCGACAAGGACACGTGGGACTCTAGCAGCGACGAAGATGATGAATGCGAGGGGAATAAAACGGAAGAGGGCATAGCAGCACCTGCTGCTGCCCCGACAGTTGATCATTCGTCGTGGGACTCCAGCGACGAAGACGAAGAGGACAACGACGACCCGTACGAGCAGAAAACGTCTCAGTGAACATTGCGCAGAGAAGCATTGCATCTAATTTACAAATATAGAGTTCGTACGCGTATTGAAAGAATCTGTTTATACCACTACCTCCCGCCGTCCCAACCAGAAATCTCGGTTTCCTTTCCGTAGTATTTGTTTGTCCGCAACTCCGCGTTCCAAGCCCTTTTCAGGCTATCGTTGGACGGCATCCTCTGCCAGAGCAAAGAGTCTTTCTTTGAGCGGGATTTGCTGCGCGGCCTTAATTTTCCGGTGGTTGCAACAATGCTCATCGTGCTGGCTGCTTCCATATTTCCTACCAGCTGTGCATTGTTTCTTCGCTGAGTCTTCGCGATGAAACCGGCAGCTCGCAATTGCTGGATTCGGGGCAAGTATAGCGACACATATTTTGCATGGTTCCATAACTTGGCCTGTACGCATAGTTCCAACAGTTTGCTTAGCCCCTCAACATTTTTGTCTTGCGCGAGCCCGGTGGTGACGTTTTTTATCATCCATTGCTCCGTGTTTACGGCCGTTTCAATCAAATCGTTCAAGTACTTCCATGTCTTATGCCGAAAGATTATGCTTAGCTTGGACCGGCACGATAAATTTGGGAGGTAGTCTATTGCCTCCCTGTGGTAACCATGCCCTTCCAAAAATGACCCCAGCTCGTCATGAAACTGGCTATCGATCAAATGTACCATCATTTGAACCGCCTCCTGCAGCTCCTCCGACGCGACCAGTAGTTTGAAACGTAGTATAGGATGGTCCAGGGGGATCGCGTACCGGTTGATTCGTTTCTCAGCCGATAAGGCTGGCATCAATTCCACTGGGGCAGCGACCACCAGCACCACTGCCGTGTCGTGTCCTTTCCCACTTTCGTCGTTCAACGAAGCCACCGATGTATTCACGGAGCAGATTCGATCCAACACCAAGGATTTGCCCACAGGGCGGCGTGCTGGGTGTGGGTTCACGGTGTCGTCGTTAAGGACAATGCCTCCTTCTGATCTCAGTCTCTGGGACGTCGCGCCCTGCTGATCCTTGGGATGTTTACGCTTCCCTTGGTCCATCTGTTGAATGGCGTTGTTGGAGCACCATGTAAATGGGGCACTTGTGCCCACTCGCTCACTTTGAATTCGGTCTTTGACCATGTGCGTGAGGTCGTCACTCAAAATGCTCAAAGGGGGCCTGTTTATGGACAGTTTTGCGAGAAGAATCGTAGAGGAGCAGCCGCCATTCCCTGCGTGAAAGGGAAAAGAGAGCAAAATTCGCGTCGCTGTTGAAATGAAAAGTGCGTTGTGAAACCACAGCAGGGAGGTGGCTCGCTCGCTTGAACAAGATGCGGACAACGACACGCTAGCACCGCCCCCCCCCAAGCGCCAGCACAATCGTAGAAAAGCGCCGAAAGCGTGGCAAGGAAGAAAACACGTGGACGTGCTCGCCCACGGAACAGGCGCAATGTTCGTACGACTCCGTCCACCGAATGTCATGGGCTAACGGCATTTTATTGCCGACAGGGTGCAGCGTTAACTCGTGGGGCTCCTCTGCTGATTCATCGCGCTGTTCCGTTTTCTTTTTGCTTTCATCAACAGCAATGTCAAAAAACTGAGATCCGTTCTCAAAATTTATGACCAGTACTGGCCCGCCCCCAAGCAGCGACACGGCCTCATCGAGCTCGTCAGGAATGACATAAATCTGTGGGGCATCGTCGAAATTCAACTTCCCTCCCGTCCTCCTGCCAGCCTGGAATATAGAGACAATTCGCTCGGTGTTCATCACAAAAAAAATTGGGTTTATACCATCGTGCGTGCCCCAGCACACGCTTCTCGCATGCCCCTCTTGCAGCACCTGGTGCTTTCCGTTCGCGAACGACACCAAGCGGAAAAAATCCATGAGTGGAAAGAAAAAATATGCAGTGACCTGTTCCCCAACTCTAAACTCCTTGTACACCACAGCACTTTTCATCACATCTGGCATTCCGTCATTCATAGGGGACTTGCCAATATCCTGCATCACGGGATCAAGGGCCGGTGGCACCAGTGGAACCCTGTAACCCCCCCAGACTGAAACAACAAACACTCCTACATTGGTACCGCACACAATGCAGTGGTTGTGTTGTTCGTGAACCCCGATGGTGTAAATCTTCAGTTTCGTCGGAAGCCCTTCTCGCGTTTGTCGCAGGTCGAACGCTTCGATGGTGGTGTCGTTATGTACAATTTCAACAAATGCCTTTTTCGTTTGAAAGCCTATCATGGTATTTCTGGGGAAAGCGGGGTGGTAGAAGTACGACGCGGTCTCGTAGCGCCCAGGCGCGTGTGTCACTTCTTCGCAAGCAATCAGCCGACACTCGCGCGGTGGGGCCTCCCCGGCCTCGGACTCCGGTCGGGTTTCTGCCTGAATGCTTTGCAAAAAGTCCCGGTACACGTGCCACATTTTGCTGTTTCCTCCCACTTTCAACTCGTTGGTAATATGATTGAAGGACCCCCATGCCATCGAATTGTGCAATGGTTTGATCCCGTTCTGGTCCATTAGTTGCCCTATTGGCTGGTCGTACCCCCGGTTGGTCCCTCCTTCAAATCGCATGTTCCACAAGTACGTTGGGCCCGTTCTATCGATGGTCACCACCAGGTCCTTTCGTCCCTGGATTTTAAAAATGGTGTGCACTTGCCTTCCCGATGGGACGTCTATTTTCGCTAAAAAAGAACCAGTATCGATGTCCTTGGAAGAAAACACTCGCAATGTCCCGTCCGAAAGTCCAAATATTAGTTCAGTATCGGACAGGACTTCCACGCAGAGCGGGTGAACCTTTTGAAGCTCCAACTGCCGCCTGTACGACCGGTGAAACAGGTCGTACAGTGCAATAGAGTCATCGTACATGATCACGAGAACATTCTGGGGGGCCCAAAATTTCATCCCATGCACAGCTTTTGGAACTACATTAAAACTTCGAATGGGCTGAAACATAATGGACTTTTGAAGAAAATCGTACACTACGATTTTGCCAAGCTCGTCGCCGCAAGCGACCCACGGTTCCAGTGGGTGCAGTGCCAATTGCTTTACTTTCGGCAACTCACTGAACGTGTCAGACTTCAGGCCAGTGTGCGCGTATAAAAGCAACTCGGTCGGTAGGTTGGGCACATCAGCTACAATAGCAACCGATGAGCGCGAGCCAACCGTCGACGATCGGGAACCAACTGTCGATGTTCGCCCCGAACGTTTCGCACGCGTCGAGCCACGCTTGTCCATGGTCGGTGCACGCACTTACCCCCTCTCTATGAAAAATCTTCCCGCGCACCGGGGCACAACTATAGTTCGTGCCTTGAGTCAAGAGTTCAACAACAACAATAATAGCTTTTTTTTTCAAGTAATAATAATTAATTTTTCCATCATTCATTGTTGCATTGCCAATTATATTATATTTCATCATCGTCATCAATCAAGGACCACAGCAGGCAACAACAAACTTTTTTAAGAAAAATATTTTTTAGACTAACAACTGTATTTTTAATCACATTAAGTTCCATGGATCGTACAATGATTTTTGCGTTTTCCCTTCTCCCATGACCATAAACTTATGATCATCTGTTTTGCTGCTATCTTTGAAGACGTGTTGAAATGGAGATTCCTCGTCAATGGACTGCTCCAATTGAAAAATCTCAGCTTCCTGAAGCATCATCCGGACTTGCACATTGGTCTGCGGGTTCCTAGATGCTCGTGCTCTTCTTAGTTTCTGGCGTCTCGCTTCTGCCCTGTGCTGGTAGCTGCCGACAGTGGCACTCAACGGAAACATCATACTTGACTTTTTTCTTTCGTTGCCTTTCTTGCCGTACACTTTTAGTCGCCGTATCAATGGTTCCAATTTGTCTCCGGGGTTAATTTTCTTCTTCCGTACAATCGACTTGACTTTGTGCTCCCGGGTGGAGCTGCTCAAGACGTTGTTAATGTAAATATCCAGCTCTTTTTTGTCAGAAAAAGCAGCCCCGGCAATGAACTTGGCGGAACGACTTTGAAAATCGCCCCCATACAGCGACACTTGTCCCCTTTTGGACGGACTTTTATACTTAGACTTGACCTTTCCCGTTCTCATAAATTGTGTTCTGGAGGTTTTCATTGGGGAAATTACCAAATTGCCCGATTTCCTTGCATGGTCTACCGCACCTTGCTCAATCTTTGCTCTTCATTTTCTTCCACGTTACTGCTGGCCTTTTCCGGCTCAAAAATATAGCTCCTTTCTTCTGCGTTCTCTGCACCCATGGCCTTTTCAGGCTCCAGGATGACAACCTCTTTGTCCAGTTCTGCGATTTCTTCTTTGTGTTCTTCCTCATAACTCACGGCTTTCTCTGACACAAACAGATCCTCCTTTTCTTCTTCTATGCCCTCCGCGTTACCAAAAGCTTCCTCGCCTAAATCTCCCTCGTCCATTTGTTTTCTTCGCTCAAATGGGTATACAAGACGACACTTTTTTCTTTCGTGCCAATGTTAGAATGCGCAACACTATCCTTTCCGCTCATATTTGATAAAATAATTCCTCTCCCGTAAATAAATGTAAGAGTGTACACACATATTGAAATGGACT
>JACLAC010015047.1_pt1 | contig 11308 bp, 6 predicted proteins | sample 8027881 | NCBI WGS metagenome assembly JACLAC01 (sample SAMN15725517, study PRJNA655200) | protist metagenome | isolation source: fluorescence activated cell sorting (FACS) single amplified genomes of... | place: Spain: Blaines Bay Microbial Observatory, Mediterranean Sea | collected 2016-01-19 | reverse complement strand
CAATATGCTTTTTCGTATGTACACGCAATAATTCATCTGTTGTTGCTTCCCTTGCTGGCACATCAACACATTTGGATATTAAATTTTGTTTTTTCAATTCTCCATATATTCGTACAATTCTCTCTCCAATTTCACAACCTGGGATATCTTCATGCTCAACCATACGTTCATCATATACTAATCCAGTCACTATTCCTGGATTATTATTAGTATTTCCTTCTTTACCTATTAATTTTTCACATTGTCGATCTGTACATAAAATTGCTTTTGTATTCCATGCTTCATCATAATCAGTATCATCGTTTGTAGTAGTATTGATAATAAGTTTTTCCAGTTCTTCGTGATTTTTTAGCTCTGTTGTGTTTTTCCATTTCTGAAAAGCTTCAATAAATTCTTTCTTTTTATTTTCCGTGCTGGGGAACTCTTTCTGTTTAACTATAGACTCTAGCATTGATAATTTCGAACGTGCTGTTGTCGATGTAAAATTTGGCAAAAAAATATGATCAGCTTTAGGGCAACAACGGCACATTGTAGGCTCATCTTCAAATAACGGAGCCTCTTGTTTGGAATTGACAGCTCTTCCATAATTAATTAATAATGCATCTTTATTCTTTTTTTCATTTACATATAATTTTCTACATGATAAGGTCCAATCATATTGTTCTTCTGGTGTTGCCTTTGCTATTGATTGTCCCATATTGTTGATACTGTTTTCAAAGAAATATTAGTGCTGTATTTATCTATTTATATATTGTATATTGTTACATCAGTTTGTGTGTATAATTGCTATATCTCTCTACTATATAATAATATATATATATTATTAATATTATATAAAATATACAACCAAAATGGTAATGGTGTGTCAGCCTAAATCTATAAATCGAAAAAGTGCGCATCATTCTTCTTCTTCATCATTGTAAATTTATTATATATATAATTATACATGTACATTTTAATATTTGCTGTGAAAGAAGTATATAGAAGAAAAAAGAATTTGTAAGGAAATATATAACAATACAAGATATTCTTCATGATACAATTATTATTAACATCATCATGACATCCTCCTTCTCGTCCTCCTCCTCCTCTTTTTCGAAAATAAATAATACGTCTTTGAATAGTTCCACTACCTCTACCACCTACACCGTTATCACTACTAAAAAAAAGAAACGCAAAGGATGGGGTAGCTTACGTCCACCAACAGCTGCTGATTTTAAAAATAAAAAACGTAAAAAAAATTTACCAGCATTAACACATTTAGTCGTATTGGATTTTGAATGGACAGCAGATAACCGACAAAAAGTAGAGACTATCTCGGAAATCACACAGTTTCCATCAGTACTAGTGAAATTGGATGGTCCAAATAGCAGAATAATAGATGAATTCAATACATATGTTCGACCTGTTTTGAATCCAACCCTAACAAAATTTTCGATTGAGTTGACAGGTATTACCCAACAAATGGTCAATAATGCCCCAACATTACCTAATGCACTAGATAAATATCTATCATGGCTGAAGAAACATAATTTAATAAATAAAAATAATGAAAGAGTTGGTAAATGGTATATAACAACGTGGTCGGATGCGGATATTTCACAATTAGCAAAAGAGTTAATGTATAAAAAGTATACAATACCTAAAGTATTTGATCGATGGATTGATTTAAAAGTATTATTTCGTCGGCATTATAAAACAAAAGATGCTCGTGGATTGCAAAAAATGCGTTGAACGACTTGGAATGACATTTGATGGTAGGGCACATGATGGTCTTATTGATAGTCGCAATACAGCAAAAATTGTTTTACATATGCATTATTTAGGAGCACATACATATGGATCTTTCACATTTAAAACTTCTACTCGAGGCTTGGATAAACATGGTTTTGTATATGGATCGCGTGAAAGTCAAAAAGAATATGCAAGAAGAAAAAACCTTGAGAAAAACAAAGAAGAAGGAGCCCGTGTAAAATAACATAACACACCAAAACTTCGCTCCATGTTTCATTTATATATATAATTATATAAAGAATGTATTTTTTACACCCCGTATATTTTTAAGTTCTCTCTGTACGTTTCGTACATTTTACCCCTCTTCTCCCACCTCTCCTCATTTTCTCTTTTTCCAAATGCTAATTAGACATGGAAAATTTTCATAACTTGCAGTTGTATCAAAAACACCATGTTTTATTGAAATTAAATCGAAATGTGGAGAAAATGCATTTATTAACTCAAACTTACTAACAATTGATGGACCAGCCCTTTTTTCCTCACCTTTTAATGAATCACCTGCATCACCACATATTATCATGCAACGTCCACCAACTACTAGAAAATCAGCAAATGATTTTACTAATTTTTCTTCTCCTAAATTTCTTAATGCATGAAATACTTGTATATCAAATAAAAAATCAAACGTATTTGTTAACGATTCCATATTTGTCTCATTGAATAAATTTCCTAAAACGAATTCAACATTAGATGGAAGATCATTGTTATTACTATTATTCTTATTAAACAGATTCAATCTTGCTTTCATTAACGCAAACTTACTAATATCTAAGCCTACAACATGTGAAAAATATTTCCCCAGCAATTGTGTATTAAATCCACTGCCACAACCTACATCAATAGCTCTTATTGTTGTTGTTATTTTATGATTTTTTTTATTATTTATTAAATAATTATTCAAAACAGAAGATGGCAAACCATTTTCCCATGGTAATAATCCACTAGATTCATCTGCAAAATAATTATCCCATTTATTATTTTCTTCTTTATTTTTGCACATTTTATAACCAACCCAATCAACCTTTTTAATTGGTTTAAAGTTTAATTTCTTAAATAAATTTTCTGATTTTGTATTATTAACTACAATATAATCAAAAGGATCTCCATAATTTGTATTTGATATAGAACGATAATAAAATAATTGTTGCATAACAATGTTTGCATATCCTTTTCTTCGATAATTTTCTAATGTATAAAGCATGCCACTAGCACCATCCGGATATGTAACAGCCCAAGAAACAAGCTTATCATTTACATACAAACCGACGGTTGGATGACCATCCTGAATAATTTTTAATATTTTATTTAATGATTCATCTGATCTATATTTCCACGTCGAATTAACAAGTTTCGCATCTTCCACAGTGCTTAATGGTTTCAATATTATTTCGCCATGTTGTAATTTTGGAATTTGATCTTGAAATTTTATACGTTTCTCTTCATCTATTACCCATAAATTACATTTTTCTTGATAAATTTTTTCATAATTATTTTCTTTTAAAAATTTGGAAATAAATGGTATTAATATGTTTGGTAAAGCAGGAAAACGAATTTGTACAATTTTTAATTGTTCTTTTTCTTTACAAAATTTTTCTTTAGTTAATTGTAATATTTTTTGTAATAATATACATATAATATTTCTATTAGATGTGGAAGTATCCTCATCTGTAAACAACTGTAAGCTCAGATGAATCCCTTCTTCTGTTTTACCAAACTCCGTTGTGATGATTGGCTTAATTATTGCAGTTGATTGTATTAATACGTGCGGTTTGGTTATTGAATTGATAAATACATAGTCAATTTTTTTACCATTATGTAAATCTTGAACTGGCTTATATATTGGCAAAGATATTGGTAGATTTGTATTAATAAATTGTTTTAACACTTTCAATCCATGAATATTTGTAGTAGGATTAATTAAATCCGTCATTTATAATCGTTTTAATTTATCGTTCTTGTTGGATCACAAATTTTTCAATCATGCATATATAATACATCGACATGAATGAGTTATAGATATACTAATATCTTTTGATTGTATGTATCTATTGATTATATATATATATCGATATACTTTGTGTTGTGATGAAAAGCCAAATTTCAGGATCTATGATGATGATGCTGTGTCCATACTAATCGCCTGCCAGCCTGTAAATGGTGCTATCTCCACGTTAACGATCTCACCACCACCACATCATTTGACCAGCTGTGGAAGCTGGAAATCCTGGAAACCACACAAAAAATGACATTTTAATTTATATATTGATTGAATCAATCACATCCTCGTAATAGTAACGTGTGTGTGTGTGTGTGTGTTATAAGAAAGATAACAAATATATTTAAACAGAAAGACATATATATATATATATATTTTTTTTTTCAATCATATATACATATTAATTATTGTTTTATACATACGTAAATACTCTTTTTTATAATAGTTAAGGAAAAATGAATAAAACATATTATGTAACAATTATATTAATATGTTTATTTATTATATCGACAATTTCATCAGTTGATAGTTTTAGTACTGCGAAAAAAAAGAATAAAAAAAAAGTGAAGAAAGTTAAATCCACAACAACTGGAGAAACAAGTGGAAAAACAGCCTCATCAAGTAGTGGTAGCCGTAAAAGAAAGAAACAAGTAAAGAAAGTGAAAAATAGTGATAGTGATGAACATGTATGTGATGCAAATGATGAAACATGTCAGGAAAATAGCAATGGTAGTGATAATAGTAAAAATAATAAAAATAAGAACAGTGAGGGCAATGGTGCATCGTCCACAGATTTTCAAATACAACATTCTGTGAATCCAGCATCCCCTTTTGTCGACAGAGGTACAATCGATGTAGAGATATCAAAATTAAGTAAAAAAATCATTACTCGTGTAAAAAGCCGAGATGAATTAACGATGGAAGAAACGAAAGATATTCTAGAACAAGCACTTACTGATGGATATTATCGTATACGTATTCAAGCAAAAGCTGGGGATGATGAAGGTGGATATGTAACAGCCTCTATACCAGCATGTGCACTTGTTATAGGTGGATTTAGGGAACAATTATATTTGCATCTAGATTTTAATGGTAATTTATTGGGTGTTGAATATCGTACACCATTAACAAAAGCATATAAATGTAAAGAAAAACATTTGCGTAAAAAAATATCTAAATTAGGTGAAGATTCTATCAAATTATCAACAAGTGCGACTTCAGCTATGCCACGAAAAGCATTTCAAGTACCAGTGGTATTGAAAGGGCCACCAGCACCACCACCACCAGGCATGGAACATTTAAAGAAAAAAGATCCAGCAGCTGAAAATAAACCAGAAAACCAAAGTTTTTTAAGAAGATATTGGTACATTATATTGCCAATGGTATTTATCCTTCTTACTAGTGGTGGGAAATAAGGAAAAATTATGATAAAACATTATCTCTGTGTTGTGAAAGAGAGAGAGAGAGAAAGAGAGAGAGATTAATACGCCGTAAAAAATACGAACGTAAAAAATAAATTTTACTCAAGTATATTTCTTATTTTATATCCCTTCTTAATCCGCCCACTAAACATTTACCAATACTATTGCGGTGGCAACGATGGTGGCGGGAGCTCTGGCGGAGGGGCGACAAGCGAAGAACCTCTGGGTGCAGCCATTGATGGTGGCGGCGGCAAACTTTCATCAGTACTGCTAACACTACTTTCACCATCAGATGAAGATCCCATAGACGATGAGTCAGTTTCACTACCACCACTACTGACAGATAAACTCTCTAGACTCACATTAGGAGGCGATATACTAGGCAATGGTGGCACAGGTGGCGGTGGGATGGTTGATCCACGATCAGGAGATATTATATTATTATCCTTTGGAGGAGCATCTTCAACTTGTTCCGCTTCCTCTTCATCGCTACTTGCAACTGCAGGTGGAGGGGACGTAGGTAAAGGTTTTTCATCATCATTTTTTCCATTTTTTCTGATTTTGAATGTTTTCGGTACAGCTGGTGGTTTTGATACCGGCCTATTCCGAGACTCTATAACATCACTATCACTACTTCCACCACCCGTTTTCATTTGTGCTTGTTCTCTTTCTTTTTCATATGCTTCCATCGACTTTTTTCGTCTTGACAAAGCGTCATGTATTTGTGCAGTAGTATGCTCTTCCTCCTCCTCCTCCACCTCTTCTACATCCGCAATATTTCCCTCTGTCAGTTCACGATCGCCAGGTGTTTCAAGAATTTCTTCTAAACCACCCATCACTCCTTTAAAAGTTTTCCGAGCATTTAGTTTGCCAGTAGCTTGTTGTCGATCCATGGATTTTTGCCTTTGTCTTGCATTTTCAATTTCCTGACGTTGTTTTATAGCTTGTTGATATTTTCCAGCATATGAGCTCTGTGATTTTGGGCGTGTAGAGACAGGAGGTGCTTGCTGTCGTCGTTTACTTTTTATAATTTCGCTAGATGCTTTCGGTCGTGTTCCTGACATATATTTTGCTCGTGATTTGTTATCTTCTAGTTTCTTCACTTCTACCACCTTTTTTTGGGATTTTCTAATCCTTTCCACCGCTCTACGATGTACTACTTTTTCTTGCTGCAATGCTTTATCTTTTTGCCCTAAAAGTTTACTTAAACGATCTACTTCACCCCTCAAATTTTCCATCTCCTCATAAACTGATCGACGTATGTCATTCGCTACAAATTGAATTTTACTGTCAAATTCTTGCTCCACAATATGCAACCGTTTAACTTCTGCACGCAAAGCCTCTATTTCTGAGCTAGAGCGAGCTAATTCAACTTCTAATTCCTGTACATTTTTGATATTTTCAACAACGTTACCTTTCCTACCAGTAAATCCCATCATGGCAGCACGCCCTGGCAAATAACCAACTGGATGCGAACTAGTTGATTCTAATTTAGAAATATCAAGACGATAGTCAGCAATTCTATCCATCAATACCTTTTTTTCATCTTGAAGTTCCAATATGTATTTATCCCGTTGCACAACTTGCTGTTTAAAATATTCTACTTGTGATACCATTGCATTTTCTCTTAAAATATTCGCATCATTCACAATAGAAAGTTGTTGTGTGTGCTGCTCTTGTTCCTGATTATTCTTATCACTATTACTTAACCCCAAGCTTTCATTTACCATAGAAATACGCGTTTCTTCCTCTTCTCCATCATTCAATTTTTCAATGACTTCAATAGAAGATAAAGAAGCCGGAGGACGTTGTTGTGAAAAAACCTCTTTACTACTATTATTTTTGGTTGTATTCGTTGGTGATGATAAAGTTAATAATAATAAATTTCTTTGGCGTCGATTTAAAGTTGATTCTTCATTGTCATCATTACTTGTCTGTTTCTTTTCCACTATCATTGATTCCGAATTGTTACCTTTTTTATCTGACAATTGACGAGCACGACCAAGTAAATCATCAAAATTATTATCATTATTTGTTGAAATTTCATCATCAGGCAATGCTAACACAGATTGCAAAAGATTTGATGATGAGACATCGTTGTTATTATTGCTTTCTTTTTTTTCTACGGTACCACCATTTGCATTATACATGTTTTTCCCATGTTTAGTTATTACTAAAGTGTTTTTACGATGAAAACGATATGGATTTTCAATTAAACCGTTTGCAGACCCTTTTCTAGTTATCATTGTATTCTTCCTTTTATCAGATTTATTATTATATGTGTTTTTACGTACAGATTTAGTATTTTTCGATGCTGTTGAAATATTTTTTTTTCTTCTTATTATTATTAGCTGATATTTTTTCTAATCGCCGATCTAGTCGTTTCAATTCATCTTCAAGTTTTGATTCATGATGATTTTTTACGAGATTATCCTCTGGTGGTGATGCTGGTGGTCCTGGTGGCGGTGGAGAATTGGTTGTATTATTATTATTATTATTTGTTGCTTCATTATCCACGGTAGATTCTGTCAATAATAAGGTAGATAAAGTTAATTTATCTTTTTGTTCTTCCATCATGGTATTGTTATTTGCATTATTCTTGATTGGAATTGCTGCAGGGCTTTTTTCTTTATTATTAGCTTTGTTATTAGTCGTTATATATTTTTTTGGATATACAAACTTAATGAATTCATCCCATGTGATTAATCCACTTTTTGAAATATTGACGTAATCAAATAAGCATTGTAAATCTTGGACAGAAAATTGAACACTACTACGATGTTTAGATAAACAAGTTTCCCACTCTATAAACGAAAGAGCTTTATCTTTATCACGGTCCGCATTGGAGAATAATCGTTTCAAATCATAGCTTGTTCCACGTTGTGAAGCAGCTAATAGCTTGCTTTTTGCATGTTTAACCATAATCGGTGTTGCAACAGGTTTCTTCTTCTTGGCTCTTCTCACTGTTCTTTTATTAGTAACACTGCGTCCGTTTTTCATTTTTCTTGTATATGACATATCTTGTTTTACACGTCTACGTGGTTGTTGTGACGTAGATAATTTCCTTCTTTGAAGTATCTCTCTATTATTTACAAGTTTTTTATTTTTTTTCTACTTGTAACGAATTAGTCAATTGCAATGCTCTCTCTTTCTTCAAAGCATTGGTGCTATATTCATCTTGCTTCAACTGTTTTATTGGTGACGAGTTTAACAAATCATTTAAAGTTGGTGACTTTCTTCGACTATGGTTATGAATACTTCTAACTTCATTTGTCTCATTTTTGGATATTAATAAATTATCCATCGATAACCATACAGGGGACACATTTCCATCATCTTCGTTCGACATATTTTTTCGTTTTTGAATATGTATATAGATATTGTATTATTGTATTATTGTTATATTGAAAAGATATTTATTACTATATACTTGGATCGTTTTTAATTGTCTTTTTGATTTTTGTTATAGTATAATAATATGTGCATTTGCAATAATTTTTTGATTATTCATTGTATTGAATGTATGAAAAGGTTTGATGGAAAGCTCTATTACCTGGATTACCTGCAAGCAGGGAGTACGTTGCATATAGTACATGTATACTGTAAACTTCTCCCTTCCCTGGCCCATGCTGTGGCATGCTATTAATATTTGGCACCGTACTTATTTTAATCGATATATTGCGTGATCATATTTTTGTTATATTTGATTTAGGATTTAGGATGATAAACGACTCGTATAGATATAGATACAATATACATATACACATACTCTGTATATATATATATATCTATATATAAAAAATCGACACGTAAAAAAAGAAAACAAATTTAAATAGTGATATTTTGCTGCTATTTTGTATTATTATATACAGATATATACATCAACATGGAAGAAACTATCGGAGACCTCGATGCACAGGAGAAAGCAATACTAAAGCAAGTAAAATCAGTAAGAAAGAAAAAACAACATAAAAAAAATCAATTGAGCAGCAAGGTACGAGTTCCAGAGGAATTGTTAAAAAAAAAGCAACAACTCAAACAAATACCAGTTTTGAGTGCCTCAAATCTTCGTGACTTATCAGATCAAAATACCATTCTATTGCTTGGAAAAGTAGTAGCATTGGACGAAAGATTAGCATGGCGTATGAAATGGGCACAACGCTCAGTAGTAGCCTCAGCTAGCATTGGCATATTTTTCTACGTGCTCAATAGCCAATTATATGATTCTAAAAGTGTTGCTTTAAATGTAATAATGTTGACTCTTTTTGCAACAGTGATTTTGCCCAGTATAGGGATGATATATTATAAGAATGTCTCTTTTGCAATCACACGAAGATTATTGCGAGAGGTGAACGTAGTTGTGATTATTATGTTAGCTATTTCAGTCTTTATCATAGATTGCGTAAAGCCATACAACTCGGCTTCTCCTTTAAACGGATTCGCATATTGTGTTTCGGTAATTCTCTTTGTGTTAATAGATGCAGTAAAAAAGAAAAATAAGGCATTTATTTTGACTGTCGGGGTGCTAGCGATGGCTACCACATTATATAATATATATAGAAGAGTTTTTGCGAATGTCGATGTTGGTATTATTTTATTTCAATATGGCGATGATTACGTGTTTCATAAACGTTCTATTAAACGCTCCATATTCACCCAAATTTTTTTATTTAGTATGTCTGGAGTATGGGTTATGTTTAAAGACAAAAAAATGGAAATGATGATGTTTGCTACTGGTAATATATATCGCGAAACTGGCACCGCTTCAAAGTATGTTGACCATGAATCATATGTGCAAAGGATGCAAAGTGAAGAAGAAAGAGGGAATGAAATTGTATAGAAAAAAATCAAAGCACAAGGGGGGGGGGGGTTATATTTTTTACGTACGAATACGACGTACGTTCGTACGTATTTTACATACGTCAGGGAGGATGATTACGAAATACGTACAAAAAAAAAATGGATCCAAAATTAAAAGAAGTATGCATATGATATTATTAAAAATGATTAATGTATATAATATATCATATTCTATATAGTGAATGTAAGATTATGAGTAAATAAAATCTTTAAATTATAAATAAGAGAATTATTTTTATATCATATTCGAAAGAGAGATGAATTACGAAAATGTAATTATTTTTTTGTCCAAAGATTTTTGCGCTCAGAATTCCTGATTATGGGCTGTATGTACCAGGTATGTAGCTATAGGGAAGACGAGGCGTTTAGTGAAGGGATCGAGTATGATGGAGTGCTGCTGGCCCCTGCTGTGTGCTGTGGTATGCTATTAGAAGCTACAGTAATTGGGTAATAGCAAGCCCGCAAGCCTCGAAGGCTGGCACATGCTGTGGCATGCTATTAATATTTGGCACCGTACTTATTAATGGGATATTTTACCTGATTTTGCTCCGCGATTGAGGAAAATTACAGAAGTTAAAAGTTTGGCCCTTTGAACAACAAAAAAAGTGGGGAAAAAATGGGCGATTTCAAATGAAGATGAATTCCTGGTTTTCAAAAAGGTCCAATAATGAATGGTTATAAAAACATTCCAATTCACATTTCACATATTATATGTAAATATCATGTACACTTATCGAATAACATACACATAATCACATACATCACAAATATAATCGTCTATACATATATACATACATCATACGAGTCCTCGTAGATAACATTATATACAAGAAACTTGCTAATCAAGAACATAAAAAACCCCTTGAAAAATCTGTTGAAAGTACAAATAATATTGGTGTTGAATATTGTTAATATTTTTGTTTTTCAGAGATTTTAACCCCCCTCCCCACTTAACTCATTTCACCTGCAATCTGGTATTCTATTTGGAGCAAAGCATATACATATGGCATTATTTATATATATTGATACATCAAATTCATATACGATGATCATATCATATAATATAATAATCATATGCATATTAAAAATACCGAGATTATATTTTCATACTGAACGGTCGTATGATACCAGAGAGGATGATACGAACATATCATGTACGAAGTATATCATATTATGATACCGATAATATCATAAAATATGAGGATATAAGTTCGTATTGTATGATAATCCATAAAAA
>JACLAC010022307.1_pt1 | contig 11312 bp, 8 predicted proteins | sample 8027881 | NCBI WGS metagenome assembly JACLAC01 (sample SAMN15725517, study PRJNA655200) | protist metagenome | isolation source: fluorescence activated cell sorting (FACS) single amplified genomes of... | place: Spain: Blaines Bay Microbial Observatory, Mediterranean Sea | collected 2016-01-19 | reverse complement strand
AAATATGAATTTAAAATTAGAAAAGGCAGTTTTGTCAAATATATCAAGTGTAAATCATCAAGAAGAATTTTGTGACGATGCAATAGATGCACATGCTATCATATCATGGCGGGTACCAGAGTTAAGAAAAGTAGAGTTAGAACAGCTTGAAAATTGCGTCGTTATCTCTCGTGTCGGTGTTGGTGTTGATAGTGTCGATATTAAATTAGCAGGCGAATTAGGTATTCGAGTGAACAACATACCAGCATATGGCACAGAAGAAGTTGCTGATCATACAATGGTACATATCTTAAATTTATATAGAAAATTTTCAATTGCTATCAAAAATGTTGAAAACAATGTACAAACGACAACTGCAAACGCTACGACACAACAATTATGCAAAGGTGCGAGAAGAATACGTGGGGAAAAATTAGGCATTATAGGATTTGGAAGGATAGGAATGGCTGTTGCAAGGAAAGCTGCCGCTTTTGGGTTTCATGTTGGGTTTTACGATCCATATGTTGGTGATGGAATGTGTAAATCACAAGGTGTTGATAGATATGAAGAATTGGATGATTTATTAGCAAATAGCGATTGTATATCGTTACATTGTACACATACAGACGAAACCCATTTTATCTTAAATGACAATAATTTGAAAAATAAAGTAAAAGACGATGTATTTATTGTAAACACCGCACGTGGTGGTTTAATTGATGATTTTGCTTTAGGTGAGCAGGTAAGAGCAGGTAAAATTGCAGGCGCTGGAATTGATTGTCAAACGAGTGAACCTGCAATATTTCATTCATTATCAAACGATGGACCATTTCAAGATTGTGGTGATCAACTTGTAGTTACTCCACATAGTGCATTTTTCTCGGAACCAAGTATATTGGATATGAAAACAATGAGTGCAAATGAAGCTGCAATTGTTTTAAGTACGAAAACGGATGATGTGTATATCTAAATGGTGCAAATGACAAAATGCACATAATTGAAATAATTTATACTTGAAAGGGAATTAGAATACGGTACAATACACCTTACAGGCCTTACCAGTGTCACAGCACCCCGCGTGACGTGGCGACCGCTGATGTCTAGAAGATGATTCTATAGAAGAATTATACTACGGGTATATATATTTCAAATATATTATACAGATTATAGATATATCGATATAGAATTATAGAAATAAATGAATGGTCATATATTACGACAATTGTATTTTCTTTTTCTTGAACAATATACTAGTATTATAATACCTAACAAATATAATTCAAGTGGTGCTAGACCAAATATTCCTAACGACAACATGATGGTACGAGGCCAAACACAAGAGGCAGCACCCGCCACTGGACAGCAAATTAAGATTGAGGCTGCTAACAAGCCCGGTCCAAAGCAGTGTTGCGGCTTGTGCAAGAGTGGGAAAAACATGTTTTTAGTCGACGAGGACTTGTTTCCCGACCCCAAGCTGTTGAAATTCATCCCGGCCGCTGATTTCAAGCAAGGGTTACAGCGAGTGAACGAAATGACTGATGAATTCAAGGACCGAGGGCAGTCCCCTTTATATAAATTGGGGACTTTATTTTGTCTCCCATTGCTGTTATTTAATTGCCTTGCTTCTACGCTAATCAATAGTTACCCTGAATGGGCAATTTGGGTCGGATGGGCAGTGCTTATCGGGTTATTTGTTCTATTAGTGAGGGAGACAAAGAGGCAAGAGGCTGCATTTATGGAGAATGTGGAGATGGAGTTAAAGCAGGTGTGGAATAAGGCAGTGGTGCAGGGAGTAGATGTGAAGTACTCAATTGAGTATTCAGAGAGAGAAAGTAATATTGTTCATCCAGCCGCTGTGACGATCACATTGCCCTAGAGAAAGGGACTAATTCGTGTGAATTTAACTTTTTTGAAACACAAGCTATTGTAGATATTGTATATACATATAATAATGAAAAAATCTATACATATATTATTCTTACAGGATCTTTCACTTCGACAACCTCTCACCGTTTTCGAATGACCCCGACGTCCAGTGCGTTCAACGAGTGCGCACGAAGGATACAATCCTACTCGTGCTTGTAGAGTACGAACGTATTAGTTTGCAGAGGTGCATTAGAGCTTTACTATTAAGTAGGATAGAATATTATTCTTGCGATTGAGTATTGAGCATATTATTTAACACGGGAAGTGTAAAATTATTATAACTTATAGATTTTTAACCAAAACAATATATACTCATTTTCATCCTGAATCTCTTTTAATACTCGTAGAATACATCTCAATATATATATATCATAATATGATGCCTACCAGCAGATAAAAATATATACGAAGTATAGCTCTCTGCACCTCCTAGAAAAAATATTTTTTTAACTAAACTCAAATTATTTTTAAAAATCAATAATACGAACGTTCGTACATATTTGAATATGCATATTGAGTGTTATTTATTACGAAGCGTATTATATTGTTTCTATAAATTATTTTTTCCCTATATATCATATACTTGATACGATATATAAATGAATAAAATGAAATTATTCTGTTGTAGTAAAAAAATCATCTTGATCTTCCAACGTATTATCTTTGTTCATATCTTCATCATCACTATAATCAACTTTTTTATTTTGTTTCTCTTTTTTAGCTGCTTTGTCTGCTATTTTCAATGCTTCTTTCATTAATTTTTTTCTAAGACTTTTCATTGATGCATCGTTTTTATTTTTATTTGGAAATAATGCAACATATTTTTTTCCTTTTGGAAAATGTGTTATATATATAATTTCTTTTTCAACTTGTTTTAATTCGGTTTGTGCCTCGTATTTTTCCTTCTCAGATAAATTGCTTTGTTGCAATTTCTTTTGCAACCGTTTCTGCTTTCTTAATACCTTTTTCTTCTCAAAAAATTTAATACCATGATATTGCTTACTGATTTTTTTCTCCTTATCAGTCCTAATTCTATTTGCTTGCAAATGTTGTAGTTGCTTTAATTTTTTTTCATTCATAGCCCTTGCTTCTGCTGATAAATCATCCCGTCTTAAATACCGCTGCACGCCCCGTATTTGATCTTTAAACGATCGTTTTTTCCCTGAATTTTTATATTTCACCATCTTTGCATATATATATATATATATATATATATATATTCATACAATTCTTTCTATATACGTATACTCTTCATCCTCTCTCTCTACTTGCAATATATATTAATAGCCTTCCTCAATGTTGCCAATCAATGACAGCCATCGAGATTTTAAGGATTCATATATAATTTAAGGGGTTTTAAGTTATATACACCAAAAAAAAAAATTAAATCAGTGCACAACAATATGATTGATGCAAATATTAATTTTATATGTATAGACTAATATTTATAAAATAAAATTCAAAAAAAAAAAGATATTTTTAATATGTCGTAACGTTTCATACTATTTATCACCATATTCAACGCTTATAGTATTCATTGGTTGATATATATATATAACCATACACCAAATTGATAATAATTAGACTAGATGAATACATGTAACATAATTTGTAAATTAGCCAAGTATGCTATTCCATTAAATTTAGTATTAATTTTAGATGATTTTGGTGATATTGCATTGAATTTAAGTATTGCAAGGAGTACGTTAAATAGTAACGATGCAAAAGATGCTATTTATGGTCTTGCAGCATTCGGTGCTTCGCATAGACTTGTTAGATTTGCATGGGGTCCAGCAAAAGCAACGCGAAGCGTTGGTGTACGCATGATTGATAATACGAGAGATTACATCAACTCAATTTTTTTTGTTTTAATTACAGCAGTGCCATTTTTTGTTTTTATGATATTGGCTTCGACGACACAGTTAGGTGGAATGATAAGTGGAATTAATCCCGAAACCCAAACTGGTATTTATTTATCACAATCATTATTTTACATGAGCTTCTTGCCATTTATTCAAGCTTTTTGTAGATTACACGAAGGGCTTTTATTATCCTTTCAACTGTCTCATATTGTCTCATTTGCTGCAGTGATAACTTTAGTCGGACAAATAATTTCGATTGTTATATTATTGAATATTGAAAATTTGCCAACAAAAATGATTGTCCCACCATTGGCATTATATTTTGGGTTCTTTTGTAAAATATTAGTATTAATGTATGGTACCTATTTTCATGCATGGGATAAATTAAAGTTGAATAATAATAATAATAATAACAACAATGTAAATCAAATAGAAAATGACAATAAAGATAACATAGAAGAAGAGGAAGAAGAAAAGAAAAATGCAGATACTGCTGCTATAGCAGTGAATAATAATAGCAATACTAATTTTTGCAGTCAATTTATGATGTTATTAAAGTTTTGGTTACCATTAGGTACAACACAATTATTTCAAACAATCAGTCGTCCATTTATTAATTATTTAGTTGCTACAAGTAAAAATGGTGAAATTGGACTTGCTGTATTAACATTATGTTTTCCAGTTGGACATTTACATTATGGATGGGTTGTAAGTTAATACATAATAATACATATTTACAATTGCATCTATCTATCTTTACATATTTTATATCTCGATGATTTAAAGAATATCTAACACTGATGTATAGAATTCACATAAAAGTATGCTAAGCGCATTTAAAAATGATGTTGCTACTATTCCACGATATATGATCAATCGATATATACTTGGTGCTGGCATACTTTCGTTAACTTTTGGTTTTATATTTTTATGGAGTGATTTATATAAAATGGTAATGAGAAATATTATTGGGGCGGAGGAAATATTAATTGTATTAGCTAATGTTCCATTGAAAATTTTTACATTTCATACATGTGCAGTAACTGTTAGATGTATTTTAAGTGGAATCATGATTGTTGATAAAACAACGAAACTATTATATTTACCTGGACCTGTACGTTTATGTACTATAGTAACTGTTGGATTCACTTTATTGTATATATTTGGTGTAAGTGGTGCTACATTAGGTGTTGCTGCATTATTTAGTGGTTTTTGCGGAGAAGCTATTACAGTTTTAATACAATTTATATTGAATGCTAAGCATAAATCGAAAGTTAATAACAATAATGGTAATGCATCAATAACATGTTTTGAAATACTTCAAAATGTGTTTTTCCCAGCAAATTTGCATTCATACATTCAAACAGCATCATTTGGTGAAGAAGAAGAGGTGGAGGAGGAGGAAATAGTATTGGAAGAAGATGTAGGAATAGTAGAAATGAATACCAAGTTCGTAATATGATATTTATACCCCGGTAAGGTGTAAAAAATATATTTATGATATTTTGTGTGTGTCATATTTAAACAATAATGCATACTGGCATAACGCGTGTTTTTTATAAATATTTTTAAATAAAATAATTTTTTTAATATATTATATAAAAAATTCTCTTACTTAAAATTTAAAATATAAAATATATATAATAAAAGAATAGATCTAAAAGCGAACTTTTTTATTCTACACTTTCTCTCTCAACAAATACAATTGTTACTTCTTTTTACCACTTCGTTTACCTTGTCCTTTTTTAGGAGTTCCTTTACCAGCACGTTTTCTTCGATCCATTCTATCGATTTTAATTTGTTTTGCTCTTGATATAAATTCTACTCTTGGATCATGTGGAAATAAATATAATTCTCTTTCTTCTGGATCATCTGGAAAATCAATATATTTTTTACTATTATAATAATTTGGATTCGCTTTACGAAACATCTCAGCAGGCCATACCCTATCCATGACCTCTTCCATTTTCGGCTTATACCAGCGCATCATTGCTGGGCCTGCTAATTTCCTTCTTGCTTGTTTACGTCCAGTTTTTTTATGTCCCATTTTAGACGGGCCATTTATATTTAATGTTTCCCACCCTGGTACTCTACTACCATCAGGTAAAGTAGTTTCTGCTACAAATTTTTCAACTTTTTCACGATATGATATACGATTAGTAGCTGCAGCGCCAAAGCGTCTTTTACAATTATTATTGTTATTAAATACTATACATTTATTTTTCATCAAAATCCGTTCATATTTATTAATATGTGGACGTAAAATTAATTGTTTATTAATTGCTAATGGTTGCCGAAATAATAACATTTTTTTTCAATTATTTAAAATATAATTGTTTTTATGTTAAAGAAATATGTATAAAAATTAATATATATATTTATATATCCAATGCAATGACAATATATATATGTAAATATAAAGAATCTTCAATATAATATAATGTACAGAAATATGCAATGTTTATAAAATTATTTAAAATTGTTTTGTGTATATTAATATGTGTTGTTCTTTTTATTATATATAACAATTCGTTTCTTTCTATTGGCTTGTGTTAGTGTGATATACGTGTGTGTGAATATTATCGTCGAATATCGATATGCTTTGTGATGTTAATGTTAATGTGTTCGTGCTTTGTGCTTCTAACTTTTATATAGCATCTTATAATATTTTTGTCTACAATCATTTGTACTTGATAATATTATAGTGTTATTTCTATAATAATAAAGTGTCACTTTGGGTTGTTCTATGCACCATAGAAGACAACAAGACAATGAGTATCCAGTGATATAGTATCCAGTGATATATAATATAATATATATTAACGTATGCATCAACCTGCATCATATCTTTTGCTAGTATGTAGAAGGATACAAACAGTGATTGATTCAACATCTCGATAACCTAATGATATATATGTAGAAGGAGAAACAATGGTTGAATTAAACCTGTTAATAACCTAATGTTTTTATATGTATATCTCTTCTTTTGATAAGCTCTTGCTGGTAAGCATAGTTAATGGAGCTGGTGCATTAGCACCCAGTGTCACATTGCATAATTCCGATCCCATGACCAATGTAAAACTGTAAAAATCGGTGTTGGAATTGCATTTCCGTATGGTAAACGTGGAAATTCTGTTTTATATCGTTTAATGATCGCTTCAGCTTTTGCTGCATGATAATTTTTACTTGGTGTGCATGCTTCAATGCTGAAATTATTGTTTTTATTTCCTTATAATTCTTCCCACACAGACATTTGTCTTTTTTAATGCAGACGCAATAGCACCGAGTCATCATCAAATCTAGATTTTGTCGATTCGGGTTCCTGCTCATTGGGACTACATGCCTCGCCATTGCATCGCACACACATTTTTTTCCCACCATACATGGTCATTTTTCACCTGTGTCCAATGCTGGTAAATGACCAGGTTGTCCAACTTTACCGCAGACTCCTGCTGCCTTTTTGCATTTTCGGCAAGACCGTGGTTTTGGTTTGGGAACATTTACGTTCCCTGGTATAGCGGAAGACAGGAGCGCTTCATCTCCTTTTCCTGTACGTATTCTCCCTCGTTTCGTACTAGCATCTTTCTTTTTTTTGTTTTCTGGTGCTTCATCTCTTTTTCCTGTACGTATTCTCCCTCGTTTCGTACTAGCATCTTTCTTTTTTTTGTTTTTCCAGTGTTGTTTCCTCCTGCGGTGCCGTATAATTTCTTCAACATAATAATAATATCATAGTATAGTATATACAAACAATATATGTAAAGAAATTGAAAAGTATATGATCACAAGTGTGTTCAACACATCAAAACAAAAAAACATCATCAATTGAAAAAGAAAAATTATAGAAAAAGAATTTATACGAAACAATAGAAAGTAGAAAGTAGTATACATATATATACATATGAAAGAATGGATCTTGAAGATTATTTCGACGAATTACAAAGAGCAGTACAAACAAATAATGATGATGATGGTACTACACCAAATGATGTAACATTTTTCTCAAACATTATGAAAAATGTACAAAAGAATAATCGAAAAACTGTCAATGAAGCAAAAGATTTGATAATTGCTGAATTGAGCATTAGGGTAGAAAAATTAAACGTTCATGAACCTGGTGTTAAACAATCAGTTTATTTCGCTGTTGCATTTGTTTATTATTTGAAACAAAAATGGACAAACTCATCGTTGCGTAAATTAATGAAACAAACGAAATATACTTTGAATTCAACTATTTTGTATTGATCTTGGTACGGTTTAAATGCAAAAGAATTAGTTAATGCTTAATGCTTGTTTAACTTTGCCCTGTACAGTAGGATAAAAATGGCATGACAAAGGCAAATCGTAACATACGTTTTGATTATACTAATGTTCCTATTAGGTTTTTTTTGGTTGCTACTATGGGAATAGCATTACATATTTGATAGCAGGTAATAGGACGTAAAAATCAAATAGCATGTAAGTAGCAGGTTTAATAAATTAGAACCATTCAAACCAATCATTCTACATAAGTATCTTCCTAAGAATACCAACAAAGATATCCTATCTCTTTTTTTTTACTGTTCTATTTCCATGTTAATTTTTAATAAAAAGTTTTAAAAATCCATTTTGTATTAAATATATGTATTATATATTGATTTTATTACAATATACGAAGTTTACAATGAGGTGGATGTACATAAAGTATATTGTATAGAATCAATACAACAATCAGTTAGAACAATAATCAAACAAAACAAACAGATTAACAACAACAAACAAACAAATATGGCTACTAAACAAATTGCAAAGAAAAGAAAGTTCGTCGCAGATGGTGTATTCTATGCTGAATTAAATGAATTATTCACAAGAGAATTAGCTGAAGAAGGTTATTCCGGTGTTGAAGTCCGTGTTACACCAATGCGTACTGAAATTATCATCCGTGCAACCAAAACACAAAGTGTATTAGGTGAAAGAGGTCGTCGTATTCGTGAACTTACTTCCGTAGTACAAAAACGTTTCAATTTCAATGAAGGTGCTGTAGAACTTTACGCTGAACGTGTTGCAAACCGTGGTTTGTGCGCATCCGCTCAATGCGAATCTTTACGTTATAAATTATTGGGAGGTTTAGCTGTACGTCGTGCATGTTATGGTGTATTACGTTTTATTATGGAAAGTGGTGCTAAAGGTTGCGAGGTTATTGTATCTGGTAAACTTCGCGCTCAACGTGCAAAAGCAATGAAATTCAATGAAGGTTACATGAAACGTTCCGGTCAAGCAAAAAGTGAATATATTGACAGAGCAACCAGACATTTAAATATGAGACAAGGTGTACTTGGTATTAAAGTTATGATAATGCTTCCATATGACCCAAGTGGTAAAATGGGACCAAGTAAACCATTAGCAGATACTATTAAAGTTCGTGAACCTAAGCCAATGCCAATGCTAGCAGCTAATTAATATTGTTGATAGCGTATCTAGGTTGTCAAATTCATCAGTAAATCTCATTTTCAGTTTAAATCATAAATATAATATAAAATCAATTTAAAAAAGCAAGGTAATATTTTTTATCAAAATGTTATTAATAAATATAATAAAATATCAAATACGAAAAAAAAAAGAGAGAGGAGAATGAAAAGTGTAAAGAAGAAAACGATTATCTTGTTCTTTTCCCCTCGAGTGTGTTTTGTAATTAAAATTAAGCAAACATATATAAAATATTACTTTTGGTTTAATTTATATAACATTCTTTAAAGTATTTTACCCCCCGAATATATTTTGTACACACACATATATATGTGTTAATATTTTATTTAAAATTTAAAAAAAATATTTTTTCACCAACTGATTATTGGTTGTAAAATTTCAATTATTTTGTTTCGATCTAAATGTTCAGGATTTAAGCACCGTTCTCCAGCACTAGTCATTGCATCTTTAATCAATGAAACTAACATATCATTTTCATGTACAATTATTGATGGTAACATGTTTTGTATATAATTTGAATCTAATTCAATTTGTTGAAATCCACGTTTACTAAATGTTTGAAATCTTACACTTTCTGATAAACCTTTCAACACAATTTTTAAAATACCAGTTAATACTGAATTAGTAGTAAAGTCAATTTGACCAAAGATGGAGATTTTTTCAGAGAAAATTCGATCAATCGCACCTGCAACACCTTTATTATCCATTGTATCATTACCATAAGAAACACCAACAACAGCCATGCCGCCACCGCCATTTTCACCTCCCATTAAATTTTTATTGGATGATTCACCAAATACAGTTGACGTTTGTGCACCTGCATTTGATATATCTTTTATAAAATCTACAATAGCCGGTCTTACGGCAGTTACTTCGCGGGAAGATAACCAATTTTCATTTATTACACTATTACGCATATCCTTTGACATAGTGCGGGCTTTGTATAGTACGAAATGAGATAATAATTTTTTCGATGCATCAGCAAATAACTTCATCAATTCTCCAACGTTTAACATACTGCCTTCAAAACCATCATCTCCAACTGGTAAGCATTCAAGCAAGACACTAGCTGCACGAGTGACACCATTTTGTGAAAAATCTTGCACTGCAACAGCATTTACAAGTAATAGTGGAGTCATGATGGCAGGTGAGGAATCTTTTAATGGACCTACCCCATCGCAAAAATCAACAAAAGCATCTGCAACCCATTTTAACGTATGTTTCAATTGGCCTTGTACAAGATCCACTAACAATATATCCATATCTGGCAACAAGCGCTCTTTGCTTGAGCATTGTTCCAATAAAATTTTAACTTTTCTTAGTGCATGTTCGATATCAGAACCAATGACAGATGCTAATGTAGTAGACAAAAATATTATATTGCTATGTTCATTGGTAGGATTATTATTAGTTGACATGTCGTCATTATTATTCGGATTATTATTATCGTCATTATCATTATTTAAAAATGGATTCTTTCCACTAACTTTCTTGTTATCGTCTTCGTCGTCATTATTTTCCTTCGATGCTTTTAAAAGTTCATCATTAACAGCAATAGCTCGTAAGATAATAGTACGTTGCAATGATTCAAATACTTTTGTGATTTGAGATCGTACAACTTTTTCAATTATTTCAGATAATCGATCATTTAACCGTGCCGATTTTACTGTCATAACAGCATTTCGTACGCTGCTCCTAAATCGTACAATGTAATTAATTAATTCAGAAAACGTTTCGTCTGCATCTGCTTTACCATTTGCATTGTTATTATTATTATTATTGGTTTTGTCTTCTGCATCATCGTTTGTATTATCCTTGAAAAATGGATTTTCTGTTTTATTTTCCTCACTAACTAGTCCCAACAGCTCGTTTCGAGCCTTTTCATTTTCATCGTCGTCTTCATTGTTGTTGTCAACTTGTTGATCATATTCATCAACTTCTTCTAGGAACTTTGGCGTTAACCCTGCATTTTCATCAGGCAATAAGTCAAATGGCAAAGGAATATCTAAAAACAACTCCTTTATCTCATTAAAGAAAGCTTGAAAAATTTCTTTTGTAAATTTTAGTAAAAACTTTTCCGTT
>JACLAC010013240.1_pt1 | contig 11312 bp, 8 predicted proteins | sample 8027881 | NCBI WGS metagenome assembly JACLAC01 (sample SAMN15725517, study PRJNA655200) | protist metagenome | isolation source: fluorescence activated cell sorting (FACS) single amplified genomes of... | place: Spain: Blaines Bay Microbial Observatory, Mediterranean Sea | collected 2016-01-19 | reverse complement strand
GCGCGCGGAGTTGACCACGTGCGTGGCGCCCATCTGACGGCCGACGTCGAGGCGGTAGTCCAGTTTGTCCAGGGCGATGATCCGCCGGGCGCCGAGGTTGCGCAGCACGGCGTCGAAAAGCAAGCCTACCGGGCCCTGGCCGATCACGACGACGTCCTGGTCAATGATATTGCCGATTTTGTAGAAGCTGTGGATGACCGTGCCCAATAGTTGGCTCATGAGCACTTTTTCTTCGGGCAAGTCGGTGGGCAGGCGGATGCATCCGCCGCTGTCGGCAGCCAGGACATATTCTTGGAAAAGGCCGCGGTCAAAACCCCATAGCAACACCCGTTCGCCTTTCTTATAGCGTCCAGAGGGGCAGGCTTCGACGATGCCCATGCCTTCGTGCCCGGTTGTGCCGATCGGCTGCGGATACACTTCATGCACGCCACAAAAGGGCGGCTGGTCGCTGCCGCAGACGGCGACGCGTTCCAAACGCACCAGCATCTGGCCGTCCACCGGTTGTGGTTTTTCCGTTTCGATCAGTTCCCACTGGCGGGGGCCCGTCAGTTGTGCTGCTTGCATACTATCTCCTTGCCCAAAATGAATCTAATTACGCAGGCGATAGGGGATGTGGTCAAGGGGAAGGAAGATTTTACGCCGCGCTGAGCGCCTCGAAGGTGAAGGTGATATCGTCATGGATCTCGGGTGCCCACTTTTCGAAGTCTTCTTTGCTGATGCCGTCTTGCTCGTCGCGGGAGATGGTAGTGTTGGTTATGACCAGTTTTACATCGCCACTGCCGTCCATGTGGTTCAGTAGTTCGCGCGGATTATCCGAGATCATCACCTCGTATTTTTTAGGCCCTTCAAGTAATGTTGGCGAGGGAGGCCGTACGCTTTTTATTGCCCTCGAGCGCTATGATCTTGGTTTTGGCCATCTAGACTTTGCACAGAGTATGGGTACGAATATGTTTATTGCATCGAAACTATAGTAAACATTATCGTCTATGGAAAGAAGAGCTTTAATCTATGCCGCAATGACTTGCACGTGCAGTTCGGCTGCTAGGCTTCTGCGAATGTTGGAATAATTAGCGGCAGACCTCAGCAATATAGGCGAAATACCGTTGTAACCAATTTCCTTCGATAATGAAGGTCTTCGACGGAAAGAAGTTGTCGTACAGTTGAAAGTTGTCTTCTGTGGCTTGTATCTGATTGAGCCTCACGGTGCGGTAAAAATGCGATGCAGTGCTGCAGGTGACGTGCTTGCCGTTGGTCGACCTTATGGGATAGCGGAGTTTGGCGCCGATCTGTACTTGCCTTAGAACAGCCTGTTGCGCCGCAGGCACATAAGGAAAAACAGGCCCAAAGAGAGAAAGCTGAGCCCGCAGACCAGAAATGCTGCACTGAGCGAATAGCTGTCGTGTATCCAACCGACGAACGGTCCGAAGATTGCAAACATAACCCGCCCGACGAGGCTCTTGACTGAGAGTACAGTGGCGCGGATATCCGAACTGACGCAGCGGTTGATGTAGTCGTTGAGCACGGGTCCGTTGATACCTCTGACCAAATAGAAGATAAAGATGAATACGGTTGCCCATAGGGCTTGGAATTGGCTCAACAGCAGATAGCCTGCAGAGGACAGCAGGATCAGCGAAATTAAGGCGTTGCGACGACCGAGGACATATTCGATCCGGTGGGCGTTGATAGCGAACAGACCCACCGAAAATTGCAGCGCCGCCCAGGCGGTGCCAAAGAGCACGAGCGGCAATTTCACGGCTTGCAAATAGGGTTGTACAAACCAGACAATGGTCAGTGTTGAGGTGCCGACGAGGGACGAATAGAGGATCAGCCATTTGACTTCTGCGTGACCGTGCAGGGCATAACGGACGATCTCCAGGATGGCCTTAAAGCTGCTTTTGCCGTGGTCGTGATCGTCGACGCGGCGGTTGGGCTCGACCAACGACCACGCCAGCGGAATCGCGATGAACATCAGGCCCGCCTGGTAGTAGAGTGGAGTGCGCAGGCTGATCAGGGCCAAAAAACCGCCAAGCAGACCGGCGATGCCCTCTGAAAAATTGCCGATGGAACCGAGGCGGCCGGCGATGCGCTGGTATTGCTCGGACTGTTTCAATTCGATCAGCGTATCGTAGAGCAGCGCCGAATCCGAGCCCGAGATAAAGCTGCCACCGAGAGCGATAAAAAATTGCGCGCAGAGGATTTCCGGCAGCGTGTGGGAAAGGGCGTAGATGCCAAAACCTAGCGAACCGCAGGTCGTGCCGACGAGCATCGACCGCCGACGGCCGAGGCGGTCGGCGAAATAACCCGAGGGTACCTCGAAGACGATTATGCATACTGAGAAAAACGCCTGCACGATAAATACGTCCTGCAGGTCTAGGCCGTTTTCCTGGTAGAACAGCACAAGGACGGGCATCAGCAACAGAAACCACCGGCAGACTTGGATAAGGTATAGTTTCCAGAGATTGGCGCGCAGTGCGCGGACGGCAGGCGGACTCATTCCTCGTAGGGCTCAGTGCGTCCACCCGTTAGCGCTCGGTCGAAACTAGGGCGCAAAAGCTCGGTGAGAACGGGAGGCAGCTCGCCGCGTTGCGCTTTGAGGGCCCAAATTGGCGGTACGGCGCTTGGTGGTTGCACGTGTCGGCTGGCATCGTCGGCTTTCTTATAGCAGTGCAGAGAACACCAGCGGGTATCCCGATCATTGGCCTTGGCGGCGACGCCGTGCGCGGCATGCGAAAGGCAGCATACGATCGAGCCGGGTGGCAGTTCAAGGTGCTCGATCACCAGTGGCGTGCCGGTGACGGGGTGCACGCGGTCTTTGAGCCAACTTTGGTTTATTTCTTCGTCGGTGACTGCCCGGCAGTGGCTCGGGTCGCGAAAAAAATGGCTGCCGCGGATGATCTTCAAGCCACCGTCTGCATCAGCAGCAAAGCCCTGCGGATAGCAGAGGGAAATCGCGGCGTTGGGCTGGGCCTGGTAGTGATCTGGGGAGGCGACGCCACAATCGTCCTTGCCCGCACCAATCTTATGGCTGTGCCAGGCTCCACCGGCATAACCGGCCGCCCGCGTCAACAGTTGGTTGTGGTCGAAATAGATCGCCTCGCTGGCGAGGCACATGCGCTGCAAGGTGAGCATCTGCGGGTGCGTGAGCACGTTCATCAGATAGGGGACATGACCGGCTGGGAAATACTCGGCAAAGACGCTGTGGCGCCGCAAGGTCAACACGCCGCACTCGTTATCAGACTGCGGTATGGCCTGACTATTGCCGCGCGCATTGGCGATCGCGGCCGGTGGAAGGGTTTTAGTTGGCGGTCGGCGCCCTAGCCCGGTCCAGTCGATTCGACTCCAATCGGATTGCAGCAAGTCGTCATTGAGCCGTTGACCGTATTGTAGCGCCGCCGTCCAGGCTTCGATCGTCTGTGGCGTCATGACCGACTTGAGCACCGCATAGCCATCTTGTAAGAAACAATCGTAGTCGAATTGCGCGACCAGCGCCTTTTCGTCGAAGAGATCCGCTCGTTCGTTTTCTAGTCGCCGCCAATCGAGTGGTGCCCACTGTGCTGGCGTGCGCTGATAGACGCTGGCGCCGGGACGAGTGGCTTTGGCCAGTGCATCGGTCGGTCCGCTAAGGATTTTTGCGTATGCGGGAGCGATAGATTCTGTCTTGAGTAGTGGGTTGATCGGGATGGGGTCTTGCACGACTGCTGCTCCAGGTGGAGCCTCTTGTTGTGTACTTAGCAGTGATTTATTGATACGAATTGCCCACCTTTTCTAATCTTGCCCGACTGGGTAATATTCCAATTACCAGCCGAATTATGCGCTCGATGATCGCATTGTGACGTCGACTGTGCGTTTTGCCTTGCCTAATCGGACGTAGCACAAAACACCTTCAGGACGTCCAAACTCGCGAAGCGTATCCCATGAGGGTGGGCATGCCCGGAACGTCGGATGTGCTATTGGCATTGGCACCTGCTTCAAGTCCGTGGCAAACCGCGGAGGATATCGCACTGCTAATCCTCAATCAACATTCAATGCTCACATTCTCTGTTAGATCTCTTTCTGCTGCGATTGCATTCTCTGTAGTGGTAGTTCCTATTTGATCTTTGAATAAGGGGCTGCACTGAGGAAGCGAGACTTGATGCTCTTGGTCATGGCGCTGAATTTGGGACCAACCAATGTCCATCCCTCGCTATTCAACAGGCGCATCCGTGCGTCATGGTAGGCGGCCATACTCTCAAATTCACAGATCACCAAGACCTCTTCTATATCTCCCACGATTGTCTGCCAAGTGGCGATGAAGCGGTAGCCGTGCTTTTCTTGCAGGGGAATCAGCTCCTTTTCGGCAAAGGCGTGATAAGCTGATAGCTGGCCAATGGGTACTTCAATGGTCGCCATCCAATAGACCTTCTGTCCCAGTTGCTGCGCACCTAGATGCTGGGAAGGATGTTGAGATGCAGGTAGTAGCAATACTGTGAAGAGGCTCAGCAACACTGTGACTTTCTTCATGATAGATCTCCCCGTTAAGACTTGAGTGGAACATCGACAAAGGATCGGATCCTAGCGCGGTTGCCCTTGCTGCAGATATACCGAATCACTGAAACAATATCCAAAAATTTTTCCATTGTCTAACTGTTTCACCATCAACAACTCCGCAGATAGCGTTTTTTTCAGACAGCATACCCACACCGTAGCGTGGTTTGAGCTCTTCCAATATCCTCTATTTTGCGCCAGGCAATATTATGGAAGTCGACCTGGCGGAACATTACCCGATTGAGCTTACCCGTTCAGTGCACTACTGCAATGGGTTGCAGGCGGATCTCACTGCCATTCTCTGTCTCTACTTCTACCCGCGCCAGATAGATGCCAGGGGCAACTAAGCGTCCGATTTCATCCCGACCATCCCAGCGGGTCGTATGGTGCCCCACGGCCTGCGCCTCTGGCTGAACCTGCCATACCCGATGTCCGTCCAGGGCATAGACGCCGATTTTTACCTCGCACGCCTGCTGCACCCGGAACAACGTATACTGGATGGATAACTCGTCGTTGACGCCGTCCCCCTGAGGGGTGAAAGCACGGGTTGCTATTTCGAGAGCTCCTAGGGCTCCCCCTGTCGAGGAGTTTGCTAATACCACCAATTGGTTGGAGCCCAGTTCCGCGCTGACGTCACCGCCTTCGATCCATTGCAATATGTTCGGTTCCTCGCGGTTGAAGACCTCTCCGCCAAATTCGCCGGCTTCGCCATAGAGCACTGTTTCCAGCCCAATGCGCAGCCGTCGATCGCCTTGCGGACTCAAGCGGTGGGGTAAAAATACCACAAAACCATGTTCTTCGATGAAGATGCTGTCCGGTTCAACGGTGCGCAGAGGATCGCCTATCTGCAGCCAATGGAACTTCGCCGTCGCCGGCGCCGTGACCCTCACAGCGTCGAAGCCGATGCGATTCGCGGTGGAAAAATCAACGCCTAGATCGTAAACGAACGACGTGTTCTCGCCCGGCGGCAGGCGCACCTGCCCGTCCTGAGGCTGACGGTCTTCCGCTACGACGATTTCGCCCACGACCCGATCCGCCAACAGCGGTGCGATCTCGATCTGCAGCGAATCCAGTCGGGCAAAGTCAAAGAGTGCATCCGTCTCCAATTGTATCCGCAACTGGAGGTAGCGCCCCCGGGGCAGGTGTGGGTGCACCCCCGACTCTTCGAGCGGCGTCGACCAGAAACTCCAGTTTTTCAGATCCTCGATCACCGGTCCGCGCAATCCCACCGCCGGCACAGCGGCGCCGCGTGCCTCCAGTCTGGAGATGGAACTGATCAACGTCTGCCTCGGTACGAAAGAAGTCAGCCGTTCCCACTGTTTCCTGGTTACCTCCATGGTGGCTCCTAGATCGTCAAAGCCGAAATAAGCCGTCGGCGTGTCGTCGCGACCCGTCCGGATTTCCACTCGTACCCGCACCGGACCGTCCTCCAAAGTCAATAACCGGTCCTCATCCTTGCGCCACTTACTCACCTCAAACATCACCCGTCCGAAGTTTACCTCTTGGCCCAGGTCGACGATCTGCGACTCCCAGGTAGCCTCAGGCGCAAAACCCCGGCCAAAGACTTCCACCTCCGCATAAGCCGACTGGACGACGATCGGCTCACCATCCGAGTTGGTTCCGTCCGGCATTTCCAGGAGCCGCAAAAAGCGAAGGGTCTGCAGCGGGAAGCGGACCTCGGTGATGCTGTCGCCGTTGGCCTCGCGGTATGCTAGTTGATGTTCGAGAGGGCAACAGAATCCTCTTCCGCGCCATCTGAAGTCTGGTTTCATCTCCTCTTCCATGATGCCTCCTTCGTCCACGCGGGCTGTCAGGCTGAATGAATTGAGGATGTAGTTGGGATGAAACGGCTGGCTGCTGGCAGGACTGACTCCCACAGGCGGATAAAACACAAAACGCTCCACCGGCACGCGCGCACCGATGTCGATAGTGTAGTAGAAAGAGGATCCCGGTGGTGGGTCGCCACGATGGTCGGCAACCTCGTCCCTGCGTTCGATGTAGGTGGTGGGATCGCCGTCGACTAAGACTTCGGGGTTGGCCTGGTACAAAAGGCCAAAATTTCCCAGGTTTTCCTGGCGGCTCGTTAAAAGGAGGTTGCCGTGTCCCTGCCACAAACGCGGTTGACCCGGCTGTTCGACTGGGTCAAAGGTAAACCTGAAACGCTGCCAGGGCCTCAACTGAGGCAAGAGGTTCTCGTCTGGCTTGAGTTCAAAAGGCTGGAGTGATCCGGCGGCGGTCGAGTCGTCTACCATTACGCTGAAATTCGCTATTTCTGCCCAGGAAACGCCTGTAGCACTTCCCAGTCGCCACCAATTTTCTTGGGCCAATCCAAGAGTGCAAAAACCTGGGATGCCCCACAATATGGCAAAGGTCCCCATTGCCATATTTCTAAGGCTCAAGGTGCTTCTGCTCCATAAGGTGATTCCTTGGCAGCTACGAAAAAATCTGAGCCGAATCGATACGGTAATCAACTCCTATTGTAGGGCCGCACTAAGCTCAGCGATTCGCGGTTGAGTTCGAGTCCAAATCCTGGCGTATCGGGCAGCGTGATATATCCTGATTCGGGCAGCGGCTCGTTGGTGAATACGGATCCAAAATTCGGCTCAATCGAATCCGCCTGCTCGCTCATCATCATAAACTCGGCGAGGTTTATCGATTCGAACGCCATCGCCATGTAGTAGCCGTAGACCCCGCAGCCGTGCGGGACGACGTCCACTCCCTGCGCGCTCGCCTGCGCGACGACTCTTGAGAACTCTGTTGGTCCCCCCATCCACATCACATCAGGCTGGAGCAGGCCGACGCCGGCTTCGATCAGTTGCTGATAGCCGTAGCGCGTGTATTCGTGCTCGCCCGTGGCGAAGTATGTCGTTGTGCCCAATCCCTCAAATCGGTCAGCTAGTTTGGCGTGGGATGCGTAGTCGTCCGGCATAAATGGCTCTTCGATCCACTTCAAGTTGAAGGGGGCCAGGACCCGTGTAAGCTCGGCTGCATACTGCAAGTCGAGCGCCATGTAGCAGTCGAGCATCAGCGGGTAGTCGGGGCCGACCTTCTCTCGCCAAGATCCGATGAACTTCACATTCTTTCGCATCCCTTCCGGACCATCTGCCGGGCCGTAGGGTAGAGGCACTTTCGCCCCAGGAAATCCGAGATCCTTTGCCAGGTCAGGCCGCGATGTAGTAGCGTAGACGGGGATGCGCTGTTTGGTCCTTCCGCCCATCAGGTTATAGACCGGCTCGCCTAGTGTCTGGCCGAACAGGTCCCAGAGTGCGATGTCTATTGCGGAGATCGCGTGAACGCCCAGCCCCTTCCTGCCGTAGTGAATTGATGCCCGCCACATCTGCTCCCACATCACCGACCGCTCCCGGACGTTGCGTCCCTCCACAAACATCGACAGATGTCGCTCGATGACATATGCTGCGGCTTCCCCACCGGTGCTCGCGCCGATCCCAATGCGACCCTTCTCATCTTCGATTTCGACGATCACTGTCGGCACGCGGGCCACGCCCCAGGAAGCGCGCGATCCCGAATACTCCGGATACCGGGACATGGGATTCGTGATCGGCGGGTGCGTCGTTACATGGTCCCATCGACCATCCGCACCGGTCAGTCCGAGGATCCAATGTGTGTCTGACGTGTCGTGAACATCGCTTGCACCGTAGTCCTCGCTTCGCGAGACGTAGGCTCTCACTTCTCGGATTTTTGAATGCCGCGAGTTTGGAATCACATCTTCGTTCGGTGCGATATATAGAGACAAGTCGAATACGCTCCTTTCGTTATGGGCCAGCCGGTGATACTGGCTGACTCTAGGGTAAAATGCTTGGTGAAGCGGTTGGCTGGCCAAATAGAGCGACCAGAGGTCGTGACCTTAGTTGCGCGAGGCCAGCCCAGTTCATACAACGGTATGCTAACCCGTTATTCGTACGGCCATCGCGGTCGTCAATAGTATGATTCCTATTGCTGAATCCCATTGCTCGCGCCTGCCGCTACATAGAGCCTTACTGCAAAAGATACGGGGTATGAACCCCGACGCAGTGGTGGCTAGCGCTCGGACCAGCGAACCAATGATGGAACAAAGGCAATGCGATCGAAGAACAAACCGAGTTCTCCTACTCGCGCTTGCCCAGTATAACACTCTCCTTAGTCGGTCAGTGAACCATGTAATTATGTGAACTGGCTCTGTGGTGTTCGGCAGTTGGAGGCGAGCCGAATTTCGATTAGGAGTAGCGATGAATGCACGCTGGGGCTAAAAGCTGCCCGGCGATAAAGGTGAAGTGTGAAAATGGATACGAATCCATTTGCCATCGCGCTTCGCAAAGATACACGTATCGCGCCAGCTAAAGTTAGTACGGACACCACCGGCGACGAAATACCCATCCAGATAACCGGTCAGGAAGGCCATATCGCCCTCTACGTGTACTTCGGGATGCTTCCAATGTGAAAAGTGCCAGGCCGATGGTCGATTAGAGTCCTTTTTATCGCCTGGACTTTGATCGTCAGCGGGATGTGCTAAGAGCCCTCCGTTGGCTGCAAATGCCGAAATGATTTCCTGTGGCCCGGCACCCGCTACATCTCCGGTATTTGACGCGTCGATTATGGCTCTCGCTGCTGCGATAACTTCCTCTTCCGGTGTCATTGCATTACTCCTCTGGACATAATTGTTTGCGGTATTGCGATATTCGCCTCGCTAGTGCGAACGTTATCTTCTTGCGTTGGAATAACGACATCGGGCTGTTGCAGACGCCTCAAGTGTGACTCTGGTGAAAAAGCATAATCCTCCTCTCGATACCGGTTTGGGGCTGCAAACATACTCATAGTAATTCGGGTAGACCTGCCAGTTCATCCCGCTTCACTGCCGCCTCTGATGCCTGTTTGAAGGCATCGGATGTAGGCGATATGTGTCGTATAGCTGCAATTTGCCTAAAAACTACGAGGCATGTCAAGGGTTTTGCCGACCAAAGCCACCGGGCAAGTTCCAGGGTTAGGGCATATGGGCTGTAGCAACTCGAAATAGGGACGCGAAACAGATAGAGTTGAGTACGTGAATTACCAAGGATACGCCTAGGCACCAGAAACAGATGCGGTCGAAGTCTCTTCGACGCGCTAGTGGCGAGCTGTCTATTTTTCAACACGATCGTCCCAGTTGCTCCAGCTCGTTGTTCGTTTGATGGGCTCTTTGAAGTCTAACTGCAACTGATCCATCTTTCCCATTTCAAAAAGCGATCTACCCTTGTGGATCAGAGTGCTGAAGTCGACGCCACAGAAGTAAGTGGAACCGTCATCTTCGATGGTCAAGGCTGAATAAGCATCGGTCTCGAGTTCAAAAACCTGCTCTTGACCAGCGTCGAACGAATACGCAGGGCGTTTGTTAAGGTCTTCGATCTTGGATTCATAGCAGTATCGGTCAAAGAGAGTATAGTTCCTTTCACCGATAGAAAACTGAAGACCCACGCCCTTGGGCTTCTTCTGGTAGTTGAAGGTGTCGAAGAACGGCGGCCGTCCCTGCCGATCGGGGTATAGCACTGAAGAAAAGAAGAGGGGAAATTGTCTACTCGTGTATCCTGCAAAGAACTGACTCACAGTCTTCTGGTTTCGATAGGCCCGGTCAATCGTTTGTAACTCAAGATTGTACTCATCCATCGGGAAATGTAGATAGAGCTTTACGTCGTCCAACTGCGTATGTATCAACTCCTGTCCCATGCTGATTTCGGTCTGGCTCAAGGCATAACTATTGTTGCCTACTCGCTCGATATCTTGTGCATGGTAGGTAGGCCCGACTGTGTAACTGCCGTCCTCTTGAGGCAAGACTATATCGTTGACGATAAAGCAGTCATTTTTCTTCAGGTAGTAGATAGTCCTGTCGCACACTGCCGAATTGCGAGTGTCGTACAGGCGTGTCCTAGAGCAGTCGATTTCGTCAAAGTTGTAGAAATAAACGCGCTCGGTTCGCACGGGATTGTATTCGCCGAAGTCGAGTACGTGGTCAAAAAACGAGTGTGCCTCGTTGACGCCTTTGCGGACGATGAGCTTGTTGTGGTAATAGTCGCTCCGGTAAGTGCAGTCTCGTTCAGAACCCTTCCGGTAACCGCTTTCGCTAAGCAGGATACGCTCTTGAGCGATGAGCATACAGAGGGCATTTTCGTCATTGTGACCGTGGTGAGTTTTCTCTGCTTTGACCGGAATGGTCATGGTGAGATTCTTTCGGTAGATCTCGTTTGTCTGCGGCTCATCACGATAATTGAGCAGTAGATACATGCTTTTGCGATCCCAGCCATCTCGGAAGACACATTTCTTGCCGATTGTGTCGTCGCAAGCTTCTTGAGAGCGGGGTGATGGCTTCTGCTCCACTAGGTCGTCGTTAGACCAGTCGTGGGCAGAGACCAGCTGCCGCATGAAACGGGTCACACCGCCCGTGAGACCGGAGGATAGCGCGACGTGCGCTTTGGTGTAACGGTTGACGGCATACTTGAGCGTAGCGGAATCATAGAGTGTTGCGCATTTCTCCATGACTGCCGCCAGATGGATCCAGTCTTCGGACAGGTCTGCATCGCCGTAGTCGGGTATGAACCCAAGGGGGGTAACCAGTCTTGCCCACAGGTCGGCATAGTGCTTTACGACGGAACTATTTTCTATCTCTACGGTCGGTGTGTAACCGTTATACGCCATGAAGCTATACAACCAAATGCTCTGGTAGGATCCTGCATCCTCCATCGACCATTTATCTAAGCTGTCTGCGAAAATATGGCGTCCCATCTTCAGCCAGTGTTGGGACTTTTGGTGTGCGGGAAAGG
>JACLAC010007278.1_pt1 | contig 11314 bp, 13 predicted proteins | sample 8027881 | NCBI WGS metagenome assembly JACLAC01 (sample SAMN15725517, study PRJNA655200) | protist metagenome | isolation source: fluorescence activated cell sorting (FACS) single amplified genomes of... | place: Spain: Blaines Bay Microbial Observatory, Mediterranean Sea | collected 2016-01-19 | reverse complement strand
GGAAGGGCGTCCTACCCAACCCCCCTGCTCTCACCCCCCTCCTTTGTCACTCCGACCGTTTCGGATATGCCCGACAAGCGGAAGGGGGCTCCTTCTGCCACCACCCGCCCACAGACAACGTTACCCGGCGCACTCCGCAAGATAGAGTAAATATACGAGTTCGCCTCCTTAAAATCCGATGAGGCGACTTGGAGAAACTTTCAAATTGAAGTCACCATTTAAAACGATATTCAAACCACAGGACGCTATTAGGGATGGAAGTTTTCCCTTCGTCGTGCGTTAAAGTACGTAGTGCGTTCGAGACGGCCAGCGCTGCGCGCCGACCCAGGCAACTGGAGAGGTCCGCGACACCGCGGCAGCCAGGTTCGAAGGGCCCAGACAACTGGGACAACTGCGCGACCCCGCGCCCCCTTCTCACCCCCGGCAACACTGGGTGCCGCTGGGGGCGACAACGCCTCACCTCCCCACCTGCTCCAGCGCACTGAAGTGGGCCGCACAACCGGCCGCTGTACACAGTGGGCCGGACGACACCGCCACGCCCTCAGAATGCTGGTCCAAGCCAACGCCACCCGCTTTAAACCAAGACTCGTCCATGGAGATTTTGGAGTCCACCAAATTCCTGGCCATGCTGGAAACCTTTGCAAGTTCCCACAAATGATAAGTGATGCACGTGCGTACGGCGAGCAAGTCGAAATCCAGTTCACCCATCACAAGCCCAGAAACGTTCATGGAGATTTGGGAGTCCACAAGCCATTGGTCACGACGGAAGCCTTTGCAAGTACCCACCAGTGATAAATGACGCCCTTGCGTTCTGCGAACAAGTCGTAATTCAGTTCACCCATCACAAACCAAGAATCGTCCATGGAGATTTTGTAATCCACCAAGTTCCTGGCCATGCTGGACACCTGCAAGTCCGACAAATGATCTCGATGGGAAAACATGTTTTGAGAAGCCGTGGATCAGCATGAGTATCGATCTGACAGCAGCCCGCCGATTGAATGCAATGACGAACGCCAACAAGATGAAGGAGTCCAAGGTCACGAGGTAACACCAGTCCTTGCGCGAAAGCGTCCAACTCCACGCCGAATATACCATCAAATGCGTGGCAACGCCCAACATGGTCAGCGCAACTGCAAGTACGCCGTCGGGAAGCTTCGAAGCGTGACGGTGCACAATCCCCCTTGAACAGACCAACGCCGCCACTACAAACTTCAGGTTGAGAGGCAGAGCATGAAGATATACATGAAGTCAATCAAGAAAGCCTGCCCACACCGACCAGAAAAGAGGGTCCCTGACCGTACTGCGCGACTGCATAGAAGAAATGCAAGCAAGCGTGGCAGTTCATAACAAGCAGTGTCGGGTACCCTATGTCCGCTACATTGGCGTGACGCTTGATGATCGTAGCCAAATCAAGGTGAATGAAACTGTCAAAGCGTTGACATGACTTCATTTCTGTGTCTGCTGGAAACCCGCATGACAGAGTGCTGTAAACATGTTTCCTGTCGCATGGTAGCTGGTCCCCCGTCTCTGGATGCACGTGGCTCGCAGAACAGCAAAAAACACTGTGACCGATCGATTTCAAACTGCTGAACTTGCGTCACTACCTTGAGCATGTCTGCCACTACAAGCTGCACACGCTTGAGGACAAGCAAGTTTCGAAAGGCCGAATTTCCCCATAGTGGACTGTGCTGGTACCACATGCTCGTGAAGAATGCGTTGACCAGCCATACACACGAAGGTCCCACGGCGACACCACGATCCTTAGGAGCATGAACCGGATAGGCCGCCCTTCGCAGAAGCCCGAAAAAAGCACACAAGTTCGGAAACACCGATTCACTCGGTCCACCACAAACCCGGAGCTAGGAAATCGTGTGCAAAGGACACATTTGTCGGCGACCACGGGCGGGAAACAACAAGGTACGTGCGGAAAACAGGAAGGTACGTGCGTCCCCACGGCAAGGCTGCGGGACCAGAAAATGGGTTGACAAAGCCGAGCTTGATGACGCACGCGAAAACGGCCAGCAACCCAAGCCCCACATGTGTCGACCGACGCGCTGGCCGATGGTTTACATCTGGGTCCTGTGAGGGTTTACAACAGCATGCAGATCTTGCGCCAAAATGGCGACGGGTGTTCCGATCAGCCGACCGACAACGGTCGGCTTATGACGAGCCGCTCGACCACGGGCGGCCGTGGCGGCCGAACAGGCCACAATGATTCACGCCGGGCAAGCCAGACGCGACCTCCGCCAACCGGAGTAGGAGCCGAACTGGCCCTAACGACAACCGGACGCCGACAACGGCAGTCCTCAACCCCCGCCCGACAACGGGCGGCCGTGGCGGCCAAACAGGCCACCATGATTCACGCCGGGCAAGCCGGACGCGACCTCCGCCACCCGGAGTAGGGGCCGAACTGGTTCTTGTTAACAATCGGACGCCGACAACAGCAGTCCTGACTTTACCAGCAGTCCCGAGCAGGCGGCCGACAACGCCTGCCTGTCGAAAACACGAAGCTCGGACCGAATAACCGGTCCGCCCTTCCCCAACGACACCGCCAGGGCTACCATTCTGTCCTGGGCGTCGAAAGCCGAACTGGCACCACCAATTTAACACTCTGACGCTGGCAACAACGGTCAGATGGTGACGGGCGGCCGCAACGCCTGCCCGCCAATCCGGCGAAACCTGGATTCGTCGGGTTTGCTTCATGGCGACATTGCCTGGCCCCGATGCCGGAGCAGCGCTAGGGGGCTGCCAACCCAGCCGCCGCATGCGCGACATCTTCGAAACAACAGCCCATAAGCCCATGGCCAACAAATGTTGCTGTCGTTGGTAAGCAATGTCCAAGTGCACACGTGCTTTGTACAGCCACGAGGTTCAATAGGAACATGTTGTATCCGCAGCATAACAATGTGCCATTGCAACGACTGCGTGTCCACAACTGCATGCGACCCTCTCCGGCACTGCAGCGACCAACCGCGCGGTCGTGGTGCAGCTGCTCTTATCCAGTCGAACGCGGCGTTTGCTTCTCAGCCGACACGCGCAACGCCACCATGATGCAGCATCCGACCACGCGGCCATTGCAAGCATTGCAACTCCTTCCAGGAAATAGCCACGTACCCCTTTTGTGCCGTGCAACTGCAAAAGGCTTTCCCCATCACTTCTGTCGCACTACCACACTCGAACAGCAATGCCCTGGCTGGACCGCCGCACCTGACGGTGCCACGATAAAGCAAGCAGGTAACGTATCAAAATTCGTTGGGACCACCAAGGCGACGGTCGACGACGAGCAAGGCGACGACAGCGGCAGCGTACACCGCGAGTTCGCCCAGCCCTGTCTGTGCCAACTGACCACCCATCCACGACGAAAGAGACAGCGTTCCATCCAGGTTTGCATTGGGTGGAAGCCAGTTTGAACCGCAGCGGCTGCCATGGGCAAGTTTCGGCCGCCGACGGTCAAACTATGGAGTAACGTTGTTGCTTCGGCCGACAACGGAGGCACGCCAAGTGGATCGTGACGACAACCAAAGCCTCTCGGCGGGTACCGCCGTCGACCCCGCCCGACAACGGGTCTGTCTGATGCGCGGTGCTGACATCAGCACACGCTGGCTACCGCCAGCAACGGCGGAAGCACCCTGGGCGAATGGTTGGCAACAGCCTCGCCTCAAAGGCGCGGCGCTGGCGTTGGCAGCCGCTCCAATTCCCGCCGACGGCTGCTGGTAGAAGCATGGCGAGTTAGAACGCCAGCCCGCCACATTTAAAGGCGAGGCCCCGAAGCCTTCAATGTCATTACCTTAACTGTGGCAACAGTTTGTAGTGTGCACCTAGCCGAAGAGGAGGAGCCACCGAGCATAATTTCGGTGCCACGAGTTCGGTGCGCGGCCACCCAAAGCCCACCTGACGGTCGTGAGTGCGGATGGTACCCACCTGTCTACCCAAGTCACTATCCGACTGAATAAGCCAACGCAAGGTGATGGCGTTGTTGCTTTCCCCGTGGGCCCGGACCAAGCCAGTGCCCGTGCGTCCACGACCACCACGGAAGTGTCCGATACGAGCAGCAACGTGTTCAAGTGGGCGGACGTACAAGCTTTTGTTGGGGGGAGCGGCGACCATACATAGTTGCTGACGTGACTGACTTGCCAGGCGTTGGCATATATTATGGATGCATTCCACCCTGTCCCGTGAGGACCAGGGCATGGCAGCGCGCCAACAGGTCAACGGAGCCCAACCGCCTCCTTTCCTGGTGTAGGCTTCTACAGCCAGAATAGCACTAGCAGAATGTCGTTCGGCCGCAGCACGTGCCTGTCAGCAATTATGATACCGATGTTGAAATTTCGTTGCGTTGGCCTGACACCACCAAGAAAGCGGACCCGCGCCGAGCTGAATGCCAGGTGCCGTAGACCAGAGAAGAACTTCATCGCGAAGTAAGGAAATCCAGCAGGTATCGTGCCGCCACAATTCGAGACACTCACAAGTGTAGCGTTCACATAAAAAAGGGGTAGCCCACGTGTAATGTGACCTGGCCTGAATAGAAACAGAATTTCAGAACCTTGCCACCGCCAAGAACGCCTGGCTCGTTGCCGATGGCAACCGAGCCCGCGCGAAGCACTTCCATGATATTCACCCGCAACGCCATGGGGATGAATGCCACGGCAAACGGGTTGAATTCGCCAGTGACGATCTCGCCGGACTACCTGAGCCAGGGACCTTTTTGACCAGTAGCGATCGACAGGTGGGCTAACGCCACCTTCACGCCCTCAAAGGGCGGAATATAGAAATATGGAAACGCGATTGCCAAAGCCCCATCCACGGTCAAACTCTTTCGACACATCCCGACAACGGGTCTGTTTAAAGTGACGCGGCGCAGCCAACTGCAGCCGCAGTGCCTCCCCGCGTCGACAACGGCGCCTGGGGGGGACCCTGCTTGGGCATATGGTTGGTCGATGGTAGGCATGTATGTTGGACGTGCACAAGCCGCTAAATCCACAACTCAGTTAGACATGCCGATTGGACATGCACACGAGTTGACCTACTCCGTATCCACAACGGGTCGCTGTGATGTCGGCGTGGCGCTGACAACAGCATCACGCCAGTTACCGCCGACAACGGCGGTGCAACACCGGGACTGATGGGTGGACCGTGTGGGGAATTCCGGCCGCTAGCTGGCCGCTATCCGACCGCTATCGGTTTGGGGCCATGCTTAGCTGCCGAATCGCCCGTGTTGGAGAATGTATTGTAGTTTGGCGCCATTCAGGGGCGCAGGCATGGGGCTTACAAGGGATTAGCCAGCCCACAAGCCCAACCGCAAGAGCCCACAAGCCCAACCAGAAGAGCCCACAAGCCCAACCACAAGACCCAACAATAGTTGCCAAGCGCCCAGCCAAGCAGCAGCAAGCAGAGCCAGCCCCCCAGCCTGACCCTTACTCTTGAACTTGCCAGGGCTCCAAGAGTGATTGGGACGGATCCGTTTCTTCAAGGCGCGACGTGCTAGGTTCTGAAAAGGTTGCGACAGTGCATCAGCATCACGTTTGCTTGCTCTACAAAGTATAACGGGCGGCGCGCGCGTACGCCGCGTTTGCATGAAGCCTGGCCTAGTCGGCTTTCTCGAGATGCAGCTCACGAGAAGCAACGGGCTGGCCCATATCAACCATTTAACCGGCATGCATTCGATCTCCTTGAAGCAGGCCTTGACCTCGAGGGACAATGCGCACGGTTTCCCTCCTGGCTTGGCGTGATTATTGCAACAGCAACATGCCTTCGACATATGGTCATGGATGCAACGGATGCGCCCAACTCTATCCACAACGCCGCAGCCACGCGGAATCATATCCCACTGCGGCGTCACACCGATCTCATAGTTTGCGGAGAGATCCGTCACCATTCGTCAGGCGTACACGTGAATGAAACTGTTAGCAGGGCGCGTTGGGTCAGCACCGCCGTCGGGACTAGCACCAGCAGCTGGACAAACAGGGTGCAGTTAGGACTGCGCCAGTTGCATCTGTACTGGCATCACTCACATCGTCATCTCCCGCTGAGTCTGCCTCAGGCAACAGCTCAATAGCGTCGTCAAAATCAGCTTTGCATTCCTCATCAAGCAGATCCTGGAACTCCTCCCACACGATGTCTGGCACAGTCGGTGCGCCATCCGCCGCCCCATCTCCTCGGCCCGCCCCTCGGAACATCGGCCTTGTAGCAGTCCGAATCGCATACCAGCTCACGGTGCGCTCTTGCTGAGGAGGGGCGCCTGCGCCTTCGTCCTCGTCGTCAACCACCTCATCCTCCCACTTGACCTCCTTGCGACCCTCCATCGCGCGTTGAGCAAGCCAATTGTCGCCGAGGAGCAGATCTGCCTTCACGCGCTGGCAGGCCACTGTGTGCACAGTGGGAAAACGCTCGAAGACGACGCGCACGGAATTCTCCAGGGTGAAATGTGCCAAGGACCCTGTCGGTGGAGCGCCCATCCATGGCAGACGACGCGCTTGCGGATAGTTCGGTCGCCGAGCCACATGCAGGACAGTTGCGTCGAACGGCTCCCACATCGTCCCCTTTTTTGTTCGAGAACATTCAGCTCGGTCGATAGGAGGCGCTGCGGTAAAATCGCAGCGTTCGAATTGCCCGCTGCGACGTTCACCCAACAACGTCGCTGCCTCGTATTTGCCCTCCGCGTTCACGAAAGTGGTGCGTACAGCGACGACGAGGTTCACTCCGTGCACCTGCGTCGGTGCGCTTGCGGAGGTACACCAGTCAACGAAAGCTGCACCCAGGCGGCCGTACATCCGCCGATGTCCAGGAAGCTTCATGTCTGGAATGAACACGCCTGCGCGAGGAGCAGCGTAGACAGGTGCGACAGGCAGCGGTCGCGTGCCACCAGCAATGCGCGACTGCTGCTGGCCAAGCAACGTACTGTCAGCGCATAGCGACAAGGCCTTGCCACCCTCAGCTGGAACCATGGCCGCCAGCAGCCGCTGCTCCGTCAGCGGCTGCCCTGCCTCCGAGCCTGGGTGGGGTACCGACAGGGCTTGGTCATCTCCGAAGCCAAGGTATAACTCTGAGGCGTCGCCCAAGCATGCAACAATTGCACGCGTTGGCACCTGGGGGGTGCATCAACGCCACGTGCCGATCAGGCGAAGGCGGATCCACAGGCGCAGGCAAAAGCGGTGGCTGCCTCTACTGGCTCCCCACCCTCGCCAGCTGGCATTGCATCGCGTGCAGCGGCAGCGCCCTGAGACTGCCCAGCTAAGCGTTCGGCCTGGCGTTTCTGCTCGGCGAGCGCCGTCCTTTCAGCACGCGCCAACGCCCTTGGGCCCTGCGCCGACTGCCGAACGAGCTCCTCCTTCATCGCCGCTGGGAGATCCGCCCAAGCCTGGCGCGCCTCGGCCCGAAACGCCGTAGAGGGAACTCGCACAGCTCGGCCAGCAGCAGTGTTGGTAGCGATGCGGGATGTTATGTGCAGCTCCTCGGGCGTTCGTTGTTGAACCCTCTTCTGCTCTTTGTTCCGTCGCTGGCGCACTACCTGCTGGCACCGGCGCGGGTCCAGGTGTATGCTGCCCCGAGGCGAGAGCCCTGCGAACGTTCTCGTCGATGCGATGGATACCGTTTGCCGTTGCAGTGATCGTCGAAGCTACAAAGGTATCGCAAGTCTGACTCCCGTCACCACGCCGCTGGTTGCGCCCGTGGGCGAACTCCACAGGTGTGGCTGACAGATGAACAGCCCACACCCATATAAGCAGCGTCCATTGTCACCTCGGCGTGAAGCGGTCGTGCCAGCTCAGGATGTCAGTGCGCACGCGCCTGGCGAAGGAGACGTTCCGCTGAGACGGGCGCGCCGCTTCGAAACTCTGCGCGGCTCCCTCTCGCACGTCCATGCTCCGCCTGCTGTCAACTACGCGCACCAGCAACCATGGGTGTTGCATCAATTGCTCGTAATGACGGTACGGTGGTAACCCCGTAATTGGCGAGCTTCGACCCGTAACTCGAAAGTTATGGGCTTACGCATGTGGGCCTAGGGTCTACGCACCCCAGCGCGCCCAAGGATTTTAAATTCGGGCCCCAGGGCCTAATCGCTTGGAAAATTAAAGCCCTTGGGGATTACCAGACGCCGCGCCCAAGGATTTTGAGTTCGGGCCCTAGGGCCTAACTGCTTGGAAAAAAAAAGCCCTTGGGGATTACCAGACGCCTGACGGTCGCCGTTGTCGGACTGTCGCCAGCACCAGACTGTCGCTGAGGTAGCGACAGTCTGGTATGGCGACAGTCTGGCAAAGGGAGCGTGTCATTAACAGCCAGCGTTTGGGATGGGGTTAAAAAAAAGCAAACCCTTGGGGCTGGGCGCCGCCCCTAACCCACAACTCTGAGTTACGGGTTAGCAACTCCAATATCCCGGGTTTATCACGGTACGAGACCCAGCAGGCCGCGACAGAGACGCGCCGCCTGAAGATACGCAGCAGTTCGGGGGCACGCCTTGCACCAGTCGTCGAACGTCCTGTGCGTGCGGCACCATACAAGTATCAGCCTTGGCGCGAGGCCATACATAAGCCACGACATATACGTCATGACAAGTACCGTTGGGGAGAACTCATCGCTGACCGTGGAGCACACTGGGGGTATGTTGTTCGTCGGACGGCGCGTTCGGAAGGACGCGCTTGACCGCCGCATGAAACAGCTGGTAAGACAACGCAATGGCTCCAAAGCCAGCGCCAGGCAAACGATGCGGACACCGTTACCATCGTCACCCAGCGTGCGCTCGGCGACAGCAGACCGATCACCTGCCACGCGATGCCACGCAACTTCTTGCACGTACGCAGGGTCGGCGCCTTCCACGTCCTCGCCTGGCGGATTCACCAACTGTCCCTGTAGATGGGAAAAGGCAGCGGCCCACAACCGTTGGAGCACGCCGAGACCGCTGGTTGCCACGACGTGGAAATCCGAGCACGGCCCTAACTTGGTCCACGTTCCCTTCTCTGGCAATTCTGGCTGAAAGCGCCAAAGCCAATCCGACAAAGACGGTGTTGGCATGGAGCAGCATCGTCGTCCTGTCGTTGCAAAGATCGCATCCTGGGCAATGGTGCACTAGCTCACAACTAAGCAGCCACCCGTCGAATACATGCAATAAACGCCACCCACGCAGCGACGTAACGCCTCTGTATCGCAATGCCGCTTTCCTGCGTGTATCTGCCCGCCTTGCTCGCGTTGCACCAGCGTCCGCTGCCTCTGACTCGGAGTCCGACTTACCACCGTTATCCTTCAGCCCTGGCGCTTCGGACACATCCTGAAAGGAGCGGTAGTTGGAAGTCGCGTAAGACTTGAGCTCCGCAATGTAGAGCGTCGCATGTGCAGGCGGCGGCACGTGCCGTTCGGCTTGGAGATAACGCAGGAAAAGACGCCGTGGCTGTTATGAGACGCAAGAACTGCCCGCCCAGCGTGAACAAATGCACGAGATCGAATAGAGCGCGGGGACGATATGCAAGTCCACGGCTGCAGTCGTCCACCCTTCGATGAGATTGTTGTTGTGGCTGCAACACACGCCATCAGCGGCACGCGTGTTCCAACATAGGTTCGCAAGCGTCGCCAACAACGTCGTGTTCGATCCCGCGCCGTCCCGCGCAAGGTGCCGGATGCCGACGGTTGCACACGCCAGCATTCCTTCGAGCGCCTCTGTGATCTGTTTCACTTGACACACGTCATACAGACCTTCATAGAGGCAGTCTGCCCCGTGCTGATGTGAGGAACGGGTGGGGGCTGGATGTCCATGGCCAAACAGCGTGGCCCTGCCGCTGGGCCTGGAAGCACGCAGAGCATTACGTCCTGCAGGGAGATAAATACGTGTCAGTACGATCGGCGCAACTGTTGCAGTAGCAAGGCTGGGCTCGATTGCAGGCTCAACATCTGCATGCTTCCGCCGAAGTCTGTCGCAACGACGGCAATGCGAGTAGCGCCTGGGTGACAAGCCCGAAAGCGAATGAACGCTGCCGTGAGGCACATCGCTTGCATTGCCAATATGCCGTATGCGACAACTTCGCGGAGTCGGGGTACCCGACTACGGGCAATGTGGTAGGCGCGTGCGGCGTCTCCGTCACGGACTAGATCGGAACAGCGCAACTTCAGCATGAGCTTGAAAGTAAGTAGCTGGCCCGTTGTTTTGACGCCGATAGCTCGACCTACGCACCCTTTTCAGAGCAGCCAAAGCACCACGGACCACAACTCCACAATCCGCAAGTGTTTGAAGCGCCCCGATGACATTGTATGCTAGCTCATATGTCTCTTCACGCCTGCGCTTCTCAGCGTTTGCTGCACGCATGCCTGTTGCGACAAAGGCGTGCTCGACGTGGCGCCGTCTGTTCGGGTGTCGTAGTCCTCACCAGCGTTGGCGCATCGGTGCGGCTCTGACCGCGAGCTCCATTCCGGCAGCGTCAGCGGCGACGGCAGGTGCGGCAGGAGCAGCCGCAGCTTCGAACGGTACGGCAGGCATGGCAGGCTCCTCATCGTCAGCAAGCGGTGGTGCAAGCTCAACTGCAACCTCAACGTCTGACCACTCCACGTCTCCAGGCGGCGGCGTCGGCAGCGGTACCGACAAGTATGGCGCCGCCGCCACCGTCGTCTCAATGTCGTCCCAAGCCACGTCCATGTGTGGACCGCCGGCTCGGGACGATAGTCATACTCGCGGAATTCGAGCCAGCATGGCGACGGACTATAGCTATGATTGCGTCGTCGTCACGATGGTTTTGCGTTGATTTGGAATTGACTATGATGTGAGAGTGATGTGGTGCTGGCTTGCTTGTGAGTTCGATTGGGTTGGTCCCCAATCGCTGAACTTACATGGCACGCAAGTAGCACAAGCAGGACGTTATTGCAAGTGGGCGTTCTTCGGCTAAGAAGCGCAGAATCGTTAGCTCACCAGAGCGGGACAGCAACAGTCAGCAGCAGGCAGCTGCAGCCCAACACCAACATCCACACAATGAGAGCGCACCACAAACACAAACACACAACAACAATCGCACAACACACAGCGAACAGCAAGCGGCGAGCAACGGCACGAGCACATCAACAACACACGACGTAGCAAGCAGCACAGAAGGCAGGACGGCGAGGCAACGGCAAGCTACGAGCACGACAACCTCAACACACGACTGCATTCTACAACAGGCGCACAGCCCTAGCTTGCATGCTCTGCCGCATGGGGACGAAAGTAGGACCGCGCCGCGCAGGTCACCGAACAAAAAAGGACGGCACAGAGCAACGCCAGACGACAACATCATACACATGCAACTCACGAACGAAGCACAGCACTGCCACCAACCCACGAGCAAAGCAATAAAAGCCAGCA
>JACLAC010024617.1_pt1 | contig 11317 bp, 12 predicted proteins | sample 8027881 | NCBI WGS metagenome assembly JACLAC01 (sample SAMN15725517, study PRJNA655200) | protist metagenome | isolation source: fluorescence activated cell sorting (FACS) single amplified genomes of... | place: Spain: Blaines Bay Microbial Observatory, Mediterranean Sea | collected 2016-01-19 | reverse complement strand
ATGCCAGAAATGACGATGCCGCTCTAGCCAATCAATTGACTTCCAATAGTAAAAGATAGGGGCCATCCAAAACGCTTCTCTGATTGCGTCTCGATAACCTAAAAGATATTCATCCAAGTCTTCTTTCGGTAAATCTCTTTTAGGCCGATTACCTGAAAAACCATCAGCTTTTCCAGACTGATAGAGCTTGATACGAGATTCAGCTCTCGCTAATTCAGCAGGATTAAAGGCTGGTAAAATTGGCCTCATGTCTTCACCAGGTGGCGGTAGGGTTGTTGTCTCAACAACTCTCGCTGAAGCTGTTGGTGCTTGCGTGATTGCTGGCTATGCTGCTGGCGTTCAAGCTGTTGCTGACGCTGTAGCTCGGTGAGTGTTTTCTTCAGCTCGTCCAGCTGTATCTGTTGCTTCTGTAGTTGGGATTCCAGCAAGGCCACCTGTGTTTCCAGGCTATGCACCCTCCCCCCTTTATTTTCATCAATTGCTCGGCAGGCCAGCGACATGACTTGCCGTACATCAAAATCAAAATTTTCTGCTGTCTTCATGGGCTCTCCAGGAAGGCCGGACGAATCCGGCCCGTGATTGGGTTAGGCTGCGACAACAAAGGCGCCAGGTTGAAGAATCGAGTGGTTCACATACATGTAGATGTTCACCTTGATTTGACTGACCAGCGTGAAGGGATCCACAACCAAATCAATGCCCGGTCGCCAAAATAAAAGCGCAATCTTACTGAAGTCACCAAAAAGCAGCTTGTTGGCTGGACAGCTGGGGGTTGAGCGGATTCGGTAGCCCAGAAGACGGTTGCCGTCTTGGTGTGCTGTTAGCACAGGAACCCCCCCTCCGGTAATTCCTCGCAAGGTTTCCAGCATGGTGGGCGAGACAATCCAGGCAGAGGTTTCGCTCAAGGCTCGGCTGGCTGCATGCTTGCGCTCCATTTCAATCAGGTCGCTATAGGTGGGATTGCCACTGGTGGGAAGGCTCACTGTCTCCACATCCGTCCCAGAATCCTCTGAGAGCTGAATCAAGCCTCTTGGTGTGCCAGTGCTGCCATCCCCATTGAGTACAGCTGAGAGCATCAAGTTACCTGCGCTGGCAGCCATGTCTTCAAGCAGTAACTCTGAAACTGGACCTGCCCCCCCTTCAAAAGTAGAACGTGGGGTTTTGCGTGTGATGTAGACTGTTTTTGGCTCAAGGTCTGTCTGTTCCAAAGCATCATCGGTGGCTGCGTTGTCTGTGGAATCGTCACTGAAAACAGCAGCTTGCACAGCGGTTTGCCTGGGGATTCGAACCTTGCCGACTAAGTCAAACAGTTCTGCGGCTCCCAATTGGGGCAGAATAGCCTTGTCAGAAAGGATCGTGGTGAAAGCGTCCCTTCGGTTGGTGACTCGCACCACGGCATCCCCTCCAGCTCGACTGCTGAGCAAGTCCCAAGGCAGATGGACACCTCTGGGGGCAGAGTGGTCGATCTTGAGCTTGTTGATTAGTTCAGCCGCTTGATTGCTGAAGAGTTCGGTGGGGCCACCTTTGATGGATGACTCCGCCTTGCCAGAGCGCAAATCGAGTGCGTACTGAATGGCATCCGCAAACGTCCAGCGGTTGGCCAGATCGTTCATCAGCTTCTGGTCATGAGGTTGAAGGGATTGGGCGACTAGATTCGACATAAGGCATCCTTTTTCTGGATGTTACGAAAGAGCCGATTGCTCGGCTGATAATGCCAATGCGACTTGGCGAGACGGTTGACGGTTCGGCAAACTGGACAAGTCACCAGCTTGGAAACGTCAGCAAGCGGATTGCGGCAACAGGAACAAGTTCCGTGATTCATGGGTTCAGCTCGGAATCTGGAACGTAGTCCTGTCTCGTAGAATCCCAACGACACCAGCCGTGTTCTGGATTCCACATGGTTTGGATTCTTTGGGTGTTGCTGCTACGCAAACGATTCTTGGATGGTGGTCTTCTGTAGGGTGGTGGTTCTGCTCCAAGCCAAACCTTACAAACCAGCTTGTCCTTGCCTGTGCGCCAAATCCTCAAGGCTGGATTGCGTTTGCGCACTTCTTCTTCTGCAGCTACTCGCAGTTCATCTGAATCAGGCAACCAGTCCAATGGCATTGTCCATTCTTCTCCTGGTAGACAAGTGCCAACCCAGGAGAGTAGTGAATCAATCAGAGCTTCTTCTTCCTCAGTCAAATCACTAAGGTGGTCTTCCAAGGTGTGCTTCTCCACCAATTTGGTGGAGTCGGTGGATTCGGTGGAGTTGTTTGGTGGAGTCGCAAAGCCTCTTGTTTTCTGGGCTTGTGGTACTTCTCCACCAATTCCACCATTTTTTTCTTTGTGTGTTGTGTCTGTTGAATTTTGCTTTTTGGATTTTTCTTCAGGAATCAAATCCTCAAAGAGTTCATCCAAATCAAAGTGAAGCATTGGCATTTTATTTCTCTCGTATGCGTGAAGAAACTATTGGTGGAGTTAGTAGAAAACTTAATTTTTATTAGTATTTCTCTAGTCTGGAGACTCCACTTTTTTCTCCACTGACTCCACTGACTCCACCTTTTGTTCTTCCTGCCCCAGTTCATGCCTGAAGACATAAACCTTCTTGTTCGTTAAACTGCTTTCAAAAATTCTGGTGGAGTGGTCTTTCTTGATGAACAAAGGATGCTGTTGCAGTTGGCTCTTCAATGCTTTCAAATCCCTCGTCAGCTCCAAACGCCTTTGCTCTCGCAAGTAAGGCACTGCTGCTTCCAGATAGACAGCAACCTGTTGCTCATTGGTGGCCCTATCTTTATAGAGTCGAAAGCCATCATCATTGTAGGCAGTTGGGTCTGCCTTGCCTTGTAGCTCACCAAGGATGGCTTCCAAAAAGACATCCGCATCTTCTGTCTCATCACTGGCATAGGCATTCTTGGTTTTTGCCATCTGGGTAGCTTGCTCCATCACCAGCTTGAGCCTTTCCTTGGCAACCTGGACATCCAATCCAGCAATGGACACCAAGGCCTGAAACCCAGCCAAACAAACGGCATAACATCCAGCAATTCTCTCTGTAGCGACTCCAAGCAGCAGCAACTTGCTTCTGAGCTTGAGGACATCCTGCACAAGCTGCTGCTCAATCTCTGCTCGATGCTGCATCAGCAACTGAAGTACAGATGCCAGTTCCTCAGGCTTGCGCTCAAACAATTTGCTGAAGGCTGCTCTGGTTTCCTGATTCTGGTCATTGGCCTTGTACTGCAGCGACACCATTCTTTGCTTGATGGGCGCACTGGCTCGCATTTCCACATTCCAGGTGAAGGCAAGAGCCGCCTTGATTTCCACCACTCTGGTGGATAGGTCATTGCTCTTTTGCGCCTTGACCACTCCTTCTCTGTTGAAGATGGTCAGCAGCTTGTCCATGGAGAAGTTAGTCTTTCCATCTGCAGCTTCATTGATGAAGACCACCTGGCTGGATTGCTTTGCACAAACTCTGTCGAGGCCATTGCCTGTGGTCTGCTTGGGCATGGCAACTCCAGTCCAGTTCATCCCAAACATTTGATTCTCAATGCGAGAACCTTCTGTTTTGCCTGTGCCTGGGTCGCCAACTTTAGAAAGAATGGGATGGAAGCCTAAGTGGGGAAAGGTGGAGTGAAGAAACAGGCTGGCAACCTGAAACCCTAGCGATAGCGCACCATTGACACCAAAAGCTGTCCAATGGTCTTGGAGAATGTTGGGGATGTCAGCAGTACCACTGGGAAGCTCCTTGATGGCATTAGGGTCTTCCTTGGGCATCAACCTCAGTTGCTCGTAGTATCCATGAGCATTGGGCTGATGTAGTTGTCCTTGCTGGTCAAAAGCAAACTTGGGAAAGACAAAGGCTCCTGATTCTTCATCATAGCCAGTGGTCTCCAGTTGACGAATGGTGGGTGGTTTGCCTTTGAGCAGGAAATCAGCAAACTCCGAATACTGTGCATTCGGAACCCTCAGCACCTGCCTTGTGGTTTCCAGCAAGGTGGTACTCAGAGCAGTGGATTGCACCAACTCATTGGCACTGACTCTGACCTGCTTGATTCCTTCACGCTGGCTTTTGGTTTCCAGTATGAAGACCTGCTTGTGGCGTAGCTTGTCTGTGGTGTCATTGAGTGAGAACAAAAGCCTCAGCTCACAATCTGCAGCACGCTCCACCTTGATGATTAGCTCATCATTCTTGGTGGTGGCAGAACCAATCCAGGTTCTTCCATTCCAGATGAAGAACTGTAGTGATTTCTTGCTGCGTTCCCTCAGGATGGTGAAATACTCATCAGGAGTCTTGGCTTGCAGCAAACGCCCACTCCATCTGGCATCTGCCAGAGTCTTTTCCCTCACCTCCTCAGCAAACAAGCCCAGGCACAACAAATCATTCCAATCCTTGCCCACTGGTGGCTGGTACACCTTGACTTGCTTAAAACCTAGCTTCTTGAGTTGCTCCAAGTTCTTGTGAGTGCCGTCTTGCCCAGCCTTGTCAGCATTGAGTGCAACGATGATTTCCTGCGATCTTTCGAGCTGCTCGTAGAACTTGGTGGGAAGGTGTGTAGCACTGAAGGTGGTGGCAGCCTGAATTCCAAGGCCTTGCTGTAGCGATAGGGCTTCCAGAATGCCTTCCACCATCCAGAGTGGTTGGCTGGAATCTATCTCGCCAGTAGTCCAGGCATGGCCTTGATAGCTTTCACCTTCTGCCTTGTCCCAGCGTGTTTTGCCTTCAATGCCTTTGGGTATGTCAAGGAAGCGATGCCACTTCTTCTTTGTCCAAGGACAGGAGAAAGCCACTGTGGTGATGTGGTGGCCTTGCTCTATCCAAGTGCCTTGCTCATAGTCAAACTTGGTAGGATCTAAGCCTCTGCCTTGTAGATAGGCTCTTGCTGTAGCGTTTGGGTCTGTTGGACTGGAAGGAAATCTCTCTGCCCAATTAGCAAAGAGATGGGGCGCAATGGATTTGATGTGCGTGTTGGTTCTGCACTTCTCTCTGCGATTGCAGATGATGACTGTTGGGTCAGCAACCTTTGTCCAGGCCGCTGCCTTTTTACAATTAGGACAAGTGATGCTGTTGATGCTGTCACCACTAAGCTTGCCTCCCAGAGATTGCAGGTGAGCAATAATGTCTTCATGCTGCTGGCTGGTGTAATCCGTAACTACTTCTCTTCTGGCTGCTTGTGCACTCATACAACCTCAACTTCTCGCTTGTCGAGTAATTTCTCCAACTCTCGCAAGCGTTGATAGGGTTGCTCTCGCTGGCGCTTCTGGTTGGCTTCCTCATTGAGTCTGAAGACTTTTTCAATCAGGTACTCCAAGCGCCTTGATTCTGTGGTTGTCATTTTCTTAATCCTGCTTGTGGTTACTTCACCACTTGCAGCACAAACCCAGATTCGTTAGAATCATGGTTCTTCTTGTCTGTACTGCTCTAAGTGAAGTGAGTGAAGCCCAATCTCCAGTATCAGTGGAGGTTGGGCTTTTTGCTTTCGACACAAAATGCAGCTAGGAAAAAGAATCAGCAGGACAGGTGTAGGAGAGGAATCAAATCGGTAGGTGTCCAAAAAATCGCAGGATCTTTGGACTCAACTTTGATATGCCTATTACTACTGGTTCCTACCAGTCCTTGCCCTAGTGCATTGAATGAAAAGCCACTTTGACTGTCCGCTCCGCCAAGATTGAACAGTCAGGTGGCTTACTTAACTTGCCTTCATTGTCTTCAATTCGTTCCTCAAGCAGCTTTCCACAAATCTTGATCGCATTCGTGGTGGAACCACTCGGTCAACTTCACTGATTACAGCTGTACTCAAATACAGGTGCAGGTGTTTGCGTTCTTCTGGCCTTTCCTGAATCCCATGTTTTTTCATTAGTTCTTGGTTCACTCTCTTCTCCAATTCAGAGGTAGTTAAAGCGATTGTTTAGTGTACTTAACCAAACAATATTGGTTCTGTCAATACTTTTACCGATTCCGAATTAGTCTTTCGATACGCATCGAAAAAATGAAAATTATTCATGCTGGTAACCTGCTTACCAGCTTACCAGCTAGGCAGCTAGGCAGACTGTCGTACTGTCAAACAGTTAACTGTTTACGGTGAACCGTTTACGGTGTTGGTTATTGCAACAAACCGAAGCACAAAAGAATTTCTGCAAATTTCTGCAATATTTGAAGAAAAAACGTGAAAACCGCTCAATCTCTAGTCTGGCGAGTCACCTTGATAACGAATTTTAATAGGCAGAGTGAGGATTTTAATAGGTGGGATAGGTAATTTTATAGGTTAGACGCATAATTTATTCACTGGCGAATATTATGCGCATAATATGCAGATTTGAATACAAGCACTCCAATGGGGTTTGTTTTCCAAAGCTGTATTTCTCTAATTGGATATTGATTAATCAAGTAAAGTTCTTGATTTAATCAATTGATTAATTAGGAAAGGTTTAGAAAAGACTTAAATTAGGTTTGAAATGGCTAAAAGACTTAAATTAGGTTTGAAATAGGTTTGAAATAGCTATCGGCAGGTTTGAGGCAACAGGTGGGATTGTCGTTTCAAACGACAAGACGAGTTGAACTGAGAAGAGAATAAATTTAGAAATTCTTCACGCTGGAACTCGCACCACTACAGAAGCAAGGTTTCCAAGTGTGCGATGATGCGAGAAGGCAGAGAGGTATGGAAGTAGGGAAGTCCTTGGGGTAAAGACTTCCCTAGAGAACTCATCGCACTAGGGAATGAAGAGGTACAACTAGTGCGACTCACTGGTTATAAAAACGCAAAGAACCAGATTTTAGAGAACTGCAGTAAAAACTTGTTCATCGCTGCAAGCAGCTTGGCTTCCTATGAGGGCGTTTTGCTTGGGACTCTTCCACCACAGTGTGCCTGTATCATCTGGTAGTCAAGTGATGACTTGCCATTGAATCTTCCTACACCTGGGACAATTCCAACAAGCCCAGAAATCTGGGATTCTATATGTTCGATAATGCTAAGAACCGAACTACCATTTTGTATCAGGTAGCGATTTATTGCAGAAGTTTTTCAACTATTTGCAGAAATTCTTCAACCCCAGAATCAAACCATCAGGAATTTGAAAGAGGTGTAGGACTCCCCAATCCAATCACTCGTAGTCTTCCCAGTTCCAGTCTTGACCTTCACTTGGATCATAATCTAAATCTTCCATCGTTGTTTGCTGAGTAATGATCTTTCCTTCTTTGTAAGTAATAGACGTTACACCTGAAAAAAAAATTTCTTCATTCTTGAATCTGGCAAAATTTTTTACTTTCAGGAAATTCTCATTTTCAGAAAGCGTCTTGTAGGGTCCAACCGTAATTTCTTTATCAAAAGCAATAATCTGAGCTTTATCATCCTCAAGATTGACCTCAACACCCGTAATAACATCCACAGCTTTGTAGTCAGGATGATAAATTTCATCCACCAATGAGAAATCTTTCTTACTTACTCCAAGTCTCCACGCCTTTTCAAAAGCTTCTGTTCTATTCATTCTCTCTCCTGTTGCTGGATTTTCTGGATTTACTTTCCATATCTTACAGCAACTCTGCCTAATTTCTCTGAAAATTATGAGAAAAGTATTTTAGACAGAGAGTCAAAGGATATTCCCCCAAAATCTATTTGCCTGAGAGAGATAACGGAAACAAAGTCTAAGAATCAACAGCCAACGATTTATTTTGTCGAACTAATTTATCGAAAATTAGGGTGAGGCTGTACTCAATAACGTATAGGGGTGGGATTTCACTTTGTACCACCTGCTTGCCTTGCACAAAGCGCTACTCATAATCTTCCCAGTTCCAGTCAAGGTGTTCACTAGGATCAAAATCTAATTCTTGTACTGTGGTTTTCTGATTGAGAATTTGGCCGTCTTTATAGTTTATTGCTGTAATAAATGATCTGAATCTAGGCTCTGGATCAGCAACTTTTTGATACGCAATAATGCATAGGAAATCATCATTTTCATAGATAACTTCAGGATAACTTGTGAAAATCTCTTCGTTTTCTGTCGTAACAATAACTTTGTCGTCATCAATATTTGTATAGATACCAGTTCTCAAATCAAATGATCTGTACTCTGGATGATAGATTTGATCTACCAATGCGAAATCGCCTTTCAGCGCGAGACTCCAGGCTTTCTGGTATGTTTCTACTTTATTCATTTTCGCTCCTAACACTGCTTTCCGTAATTCAACTTCTATAGCGGTATAGCCCCTCAACTGCTTACTTACAACTCGTAGTCTTCCCAGTTCCAGTCTTGGCCATCGCTGGGGTCATAGTCTAGCTCTTCCACAGTAGTACTTTGACTAATGATTTTTCCGTCTTTGTAATTGAGTAATGTGCTAACTGAATTGAAAATATCAGTGTCTCTGTATTTGTTGAAATACTGTAATTGTAGTGAATCACCACTTTTCAAAATAGTTTTTGGTGGTGTTATTATGAGTGATTCAGCAAGAGCCATATATACCGATTTGTCTTCATCTAAGTTGACTTTGACATCTGTGAAAACGTCACTCGAAGAATACTCAGCATGGTATATTTCATCAACGAATGAAAAATCCTTCTCTTTTGCTCCAATTCGCCAAGCCTTGTCAAATGCTTCTGCCCTAGTCACTTACTCTCCTTAGGTTGGAATCCGTGATTTGATTTCTGCGATGGTATAGCCCACCAGTTGCTTGCCTCTGAGCTTTTGCTCGATGCCATCAAAGAGAATGCTCTCCAAAATGTCAGGTCTGTTCTGGATTCTCTGGTGAATACTTCCCAACAAATAGCCAAACGTCTGTGGTGTTGCCTGATTCTTCCTAAGCCAAAAGGCCCAGGCGCCTTTGCTGACTCTTCGCTGAAGGCTCAAATAGTCCTCAAAGGCCAATGGTTGCACCTGGAAGGTTGATTTCTTTTCTACAGGCAAAGCCTGTAAGTTTGACTGCCTCCATTTTTTGCCAACAGTATTAGAAGTGCTGTTGCGAATGATTAAACAGATCGTCCTTTCCTGCCTCCAACCCTCTGGACGTTTCCTTGGTGGTTGCGTAAATCGCTTAATCAGACCAACCTCTTCTAGTTGCCGCAAACGATATTGCACACTTCTCAAGGACATGCGCCAAACCTTGGCAAGATAAGCATCAGATAACTTCAGCCTCAAGGATTTGCGTGTCAGGAAAACCTTAATCAAGGCCTCTGCATCCAAATGCTGGGTTTTCTTTAGGGCAAGATTGTCCAGATGGGTTCTGAGATGGGTGGATCTTTTGGCCCAGAGTTGGGCTTTGCGGATTGGTTTGGTGGATTTGTTTGGCATCCTGCCCTCCTTAAAAAGTAAGGAGGAAGCATCTGCATGAGGATTTTCAATTCTGGACTTGAGTCCTAGGCATGAATCCTTCATGCTTGCCATTGTCTACCACGACAATGGATATGCAGAGCTCTGGAACTTCATAGTCGCCAAACTTTTCAGTTCTTTTGCTCTGCTGCTTCCTCTTCAAGATCGCTTTCCTCCGCTCCTGCAGATTCCAGCTTCAAAAAAGAATACTACTATCAGACAAGCAATATTTTGTCCTGTTTTGTCATCTTGGTGTTCACCGAACCAGTTCTGTTAGTTTTATCTGCACATCAGGCGCTTGCTGTAGTACAAACCAACCAAGTGCGGTGATCATCGCAATTGTCAGTGCAAACCATCCAACTCTACCTGATCTGTTTTCTGCTGTTGCAATGACGGGATCAACATCAGTATGGCTCACTATCTCTTCAGCGTCTTCAAATCTGTCTGGTGAAGGCTTTAGAGTCTCAGGTGTGTGTTCTAGTAGCCGCAGTCGATCATTCTCTGATCGTAGCTTGGAAGTCTCTGCCATCGTCACAGATAACAATTGCTGAATCCTTTCTGATGATCCTTGCTCCTGTTCCAATCTTTGCAGTAACTGCGACTTCTCCGACTTTTCGGAATCAAGCAAATTTTGCAGGTGTTCAATCTGTTTCTGCAGGACAATGACCACATTGGTATCGTCAGTCTTTGCGTCTCGGGTCTGACGGTTGACGGTCTCTGACGGTCTCGGGTCTGACGCTGAGACGATAGCAGATTGGATTCTTTGCACCTGGTCATCGTCCAGCACTCGCTTCCTGCCTTGCTGATGTGGTGTGATCCCAAGGTCACTCAAGGTCTTATATAGCGTACCTTTGCCGATCCCAAGGTCTTTGGTGAGTTGGGTCAGTGTGGTCATCGTGCTCCTCCAATGAGTACGTGATTACTGTGATGGGTCTATCGTCAGTCTCTTAAGTCTTCAATAGTCTCAGGACGGTCTTCTGACTGACTCTGACTGACGGTACTGCATAATTCACACAATTGGCGGATTAGATCACAAATTGTAGAAAAAGCATTACCCAGAATGGATAGTGCTTTTGGAGGAGAATCAGGTTGGATTCAGTGCAGGATTTATAGGGTTTTTTTGCAGAAAAACTGCCAGCAAACTTCCAAAACAAGTAGAGAAGTTGCTGGCGAAACTATTCTTATGTTTTGCTAATAAAACCTAATATTTGTTAAGTCTGATTTTCACCAGCCAGCTTGCTTCATGCCTTTTCTAATCTGGCTAAGGATTTCATTTTCACTTTCGCTTGATGGTTCGGGCATGTCTTCAGGACTGATGGGAATTCTCCACCGTCCTCCTACCCGATAGCTCTCAACCAATCCACTCCTGCACCATCGGAGAACCGTCCCGTGTGCCACATCCATTTCAGCGGCATATTCCTGTGGTGTTAGGTACTTCATCGCTTTTTTCCTTTGGGTGGTTGATACATCAAACTCAGCTCGCTGAGAGCCGCACTAATTTCGGTTTCCAGAATATTCTTGGCGCTAGCAGCATTCAACTCATTGGCAAGGGCATGGCCTAGCTTGGTTGGGATAGCCAGCAAGCGAGTCTTTACCTTCAATAATGACGACTGAACCGCTGAGATGATCGCATCACGCTCTAGCAATCTCCCTTCTGCCTCTCCTACTTCCAACTCTCGCAAGTTTGCCTCTGCTGTGAGCTTTCTGAGTTTCGCTTCTGAAAGGTTTTCTGTTTCTGGTTTTTGGTACTGCAAGAGCCACTGATAACCTTCCACCAGGTGAATGCGTCCTCGCCCATTGAAAGGCAGCCCAAGCTCACGCAACTGCTGAATTCTTCGGGTACTCAAGCCCACCAGATTGGCAAAAACTTTGGTGCTGACTTCGATTGATTTTAACTCGTCTAAATGCGTTATTGATTTCAATGACTTACGAACCGAAAAGGTTTTTTAAATGCTGGCACTAGGAAATAACTGCGGTCGCGCGCAAACCTACCGCGAGATAGGCCAAAAGATAGTTTTAGCCTCCCCTCCCTCCCCTACCCGTCCGG
>JACLAC010024119.1_pt1 | contig 11319 bp, 3 predicted proteins | sample 8027881 | NCBI WGS metagenome assembly JACLAC01 (sample SAMN15725517, study PRJNA655200) | protist metagenome | isolation source: fluorescence activated cell sorting (FACS) single amplified genomes of... | place: Spain: Blaines Bay Microbial Observatory, Mediterranean Sea | collected 2016-01-19 | reverse complement strand
AACTCTTCTGAAATTGATCTATTTGAACAAGAATTTGACGTAATATTGAATTTAGGCATGACAACCACAGAGAATCATTTGGGGAGGCCATATTTCAACACTAAATTGTCACCTAACGTAGGTGGCGTTCCATTGTCGCTATCACTACTTTCGACGATACGCCGCATACTTTTTCCTGAAGCGCTTTGGGACCAACCACTTGAGAACGAATTATTTGTACATCGAAAATTAAGTGTGGCCTCTATTGATGTAACGGACGATAAGAGCGGTAGCGATGCGATTATGGAAGGGACTACAGTGTCTAGTAGTACCTCGGATAGGGTTTTAAGAATCACTTCGAATTCCGGGTTTCAAAATCGCCAACGCTCACATTCATCGACGTCTTCGACAGCATCATCCTATGATGTGCACAATAAAAGTGCATTGAATAGGACCTCAGCCTCAAGCAGTAAAATCCTTGACAGCAACCTGGACGCGCGTAACCCAAGTACTCATACTGGGCCATTTTTTTCAATGATGGAACATATTTCGAAATCTCTAGGTAATCAGTATGAATATGGCACAGACGACAAGAAACCGTCAAGTGTAAACATCCAACTCTCTCTAAAATTTCGAAGTAACGAAGCCGCTTTGATGCCGATAATATTGCTTCCAAAAGCACCAGCTTCTACGCAAGAAATAGTCATCAAGCGCCTTTGCAGTATCGTTGAGATGAACCCTAGTAATTGCAGGGCATTTAATGACATGCGAGTGGCTAGCTTCCTTCTGTGCATTGTTCACAAAATTCCTGATGACGTACAAAAATACTATTTGCAGTTGGTGTCGAGATTATTACTGTATGACATTTGCGAAGATGATATTCATTTACTATTAAGACTAGCGCTTGTATCACCACACGAAGCAGGAAGTGTGCTTCGGTTGTCCCTACAAGATGGATCTTGCCAAGACGAAGAACGCGAGAAGAAACAGAGTACAAATACTGCGATACTGTCAGCAGAAGAAATTGAGAAATCGGTGGAAACGCTTGTTAAAAGGCGCGAGGAATTGCAAATGCAAATTTTGTACATCGTTGGATGCGCCGTAGAACGCCACTCTCCACGAGCATATTTCAATTATGATGGAGGTAATGGTTGTTTACGTTTCACATCCATTCACGACTTCCCTCAGAGCACTGTAGGCTACACCCTTAGCTGCTGGGTAAAACTAACAAATGTACAAGGATCTCAGTTCAGTTTGTTGCGTTTCACTGATAAAGAAGAAAAAGTACTGATGGAAGTGTTTTTCAAAAAATCAGTCGGTTTAAAGTTTAACCAACATGCCGTGTCACACAATCAAGATGAAAATTACTACCTCTGTATTCGTACATGGCCATATAACAATGCACGAACTACAACTGAGAAAGCAGCAGCCGCCGACACAATTCCCGTTGTTGCCGTGCAGGTATTCTATGGACACCCGTGGGGCGCATTTAGTGCATGGAAGCATTTGGTTATAAGTCAAAAAAAAAATGAGTTGAATGTTTTTATCAATGGAATGCCAGTGATGTCCAACTGGTTGATGCCTCGTAGGAAAGACCTTCCAATAGATGAATCAGACCCGGAAATTGATTCAAAAGGAGCCAAGGGAGCAAGAAATGCATCAGGACGGGCATCTTCGAAGTCTACAGGAAGCAAATTTACATATCAAGAACAGCCAAATATTCAAGCCGAAAGTTTGAAGGCAATTTATCCTAGTACGCGAATGAAGTCGAAATTTTCCACAACAAAGGATCATTCGATTCGTTTATACGTTGGGGGTCATCAAAAAACACGCGATTACGGCAGTAATTCTCCAAGTCGCTTAAGCAAGAATATGTTTACAGGACAAATAGGAGAATTTTTCCTTTTCGATGGTATTTTTACAATTGATGAGGCCCAAAGTGTTTATATTCAAGGTTGCTCGTCGTCAAATACATATGCTTTAGAACATGCAGTAAATTTGAAGAACAAGAAGAAACTGATTGCCCTTCAACCCGAACTTTACACAGATTCGTTGTCTTTAGAAGGCGAAAATCAGCGGAGGCATGGCACTCTTAGTGCGACTTATATCGATCCACAGGAATATCATCACAGTGCCCAAACGTTTAATTCTCTTCCCTCTTCTTCCTCCTCCTCATCATCAATTTCAATAAAGAATCAACTCCCTAATTCTGAGAGACGGCAAAGAATACGCACCAGGGTCAGATCAAATACCACAAGCAGTCCATTGAGCTCATTTACCGGTCCATCCTTGAGCGAATTTGTAATTTCCGCTTCCTTTGGCGATATACAAAATTCAGATCTGATTGCAAGCCCAACTCGACGCGTCTTGGGAGGTCGTCGCAGTATTCGACAAACCCCATCGAGACCGGGTAGAGAGAAGCTCAGAAAACGCTCAAACACAGATCCCGCTCGAGATGTACTGGATGACAATAGTGATAATGTCTTTCGACTGGATGAAGATTATGTTGAACCCGATAATCTTTCGGACAATGATCGGGCAACCAGCAAGGGAATGTTACCGAACGCTCCCAACAGTCTTAGCGGAACTACCGGTCATATTAAAAGTGCATACAGCATGGTGCAAGATACTCCCAGTTTTGTACTAAGGAATACCAATTCTGGATTTACTGGTCATTTAGCCGAAATCGAGGGTACAGTGGATGCCCATCAAACTAAAAGTATTCATGACATTGTAATTCGCAACCCAATAGCCTCTAAGTTACTTTGCGCGCTGTTTGATGTAGGTTCGACGCATAAGCACATTGCTGCATTACGTATAGTTACTGGTTTATTAGAGAGAAGCAACCAGTTTTGTGAGTCATTTAGAAATATTAGCGAGAAGCATTCTGGATTCTTGATCATTCTGTATTTATTGACAAAACAAGCACAAAAATGGTCAACTGACACTTTTCATGTGTTAATTGAGCCGTTGACAGTGTCGATAGGCCGCGCTGGTGTTAGCGAAGAGGGATTACGATGGAGTTTTACCTTGGCTATGGACATGCTCTATTTTGCACAGAACGATGATATCCTTTTCGGTAGGGTTGTAGAAATGATCGTGGATGTCATTTTATTGAACGAAGACAAAGGATTGGCGTTTTTGGATTCTCAACCATTTGGTGGTAGCGGAAAAGGCAGCACGCTATTTATTATAGCCTCCTTAATGCACGAGCTGAAGAAGAGGCATAAAGAAGAACATTTTATTCCACCAAAAATTGTACGTTCATCATCATTCGCAGACTCAGTGCTATTTTCACAACTATCAATAGAACATGATTCGAAAAAAAAACAATCTTACCGTATTCGCGCCGATACTGATGAATTTCAAAAAGATAAAGAGCATAAAATGGTATTTTCGTCGTGTATGCATCTATATGTCTCATTGTTGAATCAGTTGGTTGTTAGCTGCGAAGAGTTGTTGAGAAGAGATAGTTATGGCAATAATGCGTGCCCTGATGCAATTCGGCACATATCAAACTTACTAGGTGTTGAAGGAAACATTAGACTTGGGGACGAGGAACCGTTTGATGACGTCAGACTTGAAATAGCTAAGACCACCATCGACTTCCTTGTTGATGCCCCCGCCCCATCTGGATTACTTTTAACAGACGCTTTTTTGCGCTTGAATTTAGATTTTCCATGGCAAGTTGCGTTCCAGATGATGGGAACACGAAATTCAGAGGCAATGCAACTTGAAGGGATAAAAATGCTCACAGTTCTTCTATCTCTTCCCTCAAAAGAAAGTGTGCACTATGATCGAAAAGTTAAATTGCGATTGCAATTTGAAAAATGTTATGGTTACCAACTCATGCTATCAATTTTCGATAATTGTAGGGCCAGCGTGGGCCTCTGCAATGCCTTAATGAACTTAATGATTGGTAAGCACGCACCGCAAAACGTTTCTCAGGCTGGTGGAAAAGGTGGAACTACAGATGATGCAGATATTGTTACAATGGTTAACCCGGGCGCTTTACAACTCATTTTGCACGTGTTGAAAAATTCTGCCTTTGATTCGCCACGTTTGACGTCAAACGTTTTACGTAAGGTTGAAAGGATGTTGTCACCCGATATGCAAGGAGTAGAGCGTGCTGCAGATGTAGCAGTTAAAAATCTAGAACTGTTGTTAGCGTGCCAGCAAGAAGGTCACCCTTTAATGTGGTTTTTAGATTTCGTTTCTTGGGTTGAAACTCAAACATTCGCGCAGCCACTTGGTGCAGTTGCTGGTGATGGGAATAATAAGAACAATACCGTTTCCAGCGTTCGCAGCAATTCACCAAAATCAAATAGCTTTGCCATATCGCCCAAAACGTCCATTGGTAGCTTGGAAGACAATGCTCATATTCAGCCGCAACAAAGATTTGGCGGCTCGCAGACTAGTAGCCATCCTCGGAGTTTTCACGGTTCAGATTTGGATATTAGCAGCTCACAAGGGAGTGATGATGGCAGTGATGTATTCATGGCAGAACGGTCGCGAGGGCAGAAATGGGGGTTCGGGATATCACCTGCTCTCAGCGCATCATCTTTTGACAATACTTCCATAACATCATTTAGCCTAAATGAAGGTAGCTCAGACGTCAATAGTGCTACGCTGGGTGCTTCTTCCGGTAGTGAAACTCATGGCTTCTACGACACTGTGCATGCGATCATACGCCGGATGATACTTCATGAATTTTGCAAGTCTTGGAAAAAATCTCCTTCCTCACTGTTTGTTCAATTACTACATATGGCATCGTCCCTAACTTGGGATGATAAGTCAACATATCATACTGTTCATTTCGTCGCCGCTGTATTTGAGGACCTTTTGGATGAGATTGATCGGAGCCCTCGGCTGCCGTTTGCCCAGAGCTTTCGCGCGTTTTCTTCCAGTGAGACATCTGAATCAAACGCAACCACAAATACACTTCGCAATTTTAGCACATTCCTGAGCGAGATGATAAAACGATTGGAAATTTCAGCAGCAGAAAATATTTTGGTTTGTGATAACTTGCCGGTATTGATATCGCGCTCAGTGGTGGTTATCAAACGAGTTGCTGCTTATAACCGTGATCAAAGAACAAATATGCAAAACACAAATTTATTTGCCACCCGAGACGATCTTGTGTTGCATTGTTTGTCGCTGTTTCGAATGTCTCAATGGCGTTTGGAACAGCGTGTTGACGCCTTGCTCAGCGTAAGCAGTGCGTTCGAAAATGTTTGCTCCCAAACCAATTTTGTTTCAAATGGCGGAATGACGAATTTGTTAAATTTATTTTTTGAGACTGTGGCAGTCGGCAACGATTACAATGCGTTGCCATTACAATTTTCAGTTGCAAAACTTGTGACAGCAGCGATGGTAGCATCTGATAATAATCGTCGAGAGGTCGTAAGAATTGTTCAAGACGAAATTTTTTTGAACGAATTTTTCAATGCGATTGGCCTTGAACGGTATAATTTTAAAGCTGTCCTGGCAAGTCAGGGTGCTTGGCTCGGCTCATGGAGAAGTCGATCAACTTCAAGCAGTGGCGGCCATGATATAGGCAATACCTTGGTCACTAATGAGAAGGTCTTGAAGTTTGTGCAGTGGTTTTTCACATTTAAGATGAGGGATGAAATACTCCAACGCGTACAAAAAGTCCTCAATCCGATTAACAAAGCCTGTGAAGCGACTCGCAAAAAGCAGAAGCTAAAGATAGAGAAGGGGATCAAGAATCGCAATTCCTTAGATTCGAGGCAAAACATGATTAAAAGTAAGCTTGTTCAGGAATTAGAAAAAAATTGGGTAACGTGGCATGATTCGGGTACCAAAGCATTTGTTGCAAGATTGCACGCCGAAGCTGAGGCGAGGACCGGAAGGGTTGAAAAAGGCAAGAGAAGCTGGGATAGCATTGAGGTTGATCTGCCTGACGGTCAAAACGATGGTTCCCAGACTGTTGTTGACGGAAGTCTTGTTCACATGGATCCTTGGGAGCGTGTTGTCGGGGTTGTATAGGCAAAGGGACTGGAAAGTTCTTCATTACCACAACACAACTGGCTTATTTTTTTCGTCGATATAAAAGAAAGTTTTGGAGATTATTATCTTTTTAATAAAATAACTTGTCAATAATTAAAGTACACAAATCTGTATTTTTTTTTATTCTAATGGTAGTTGTTAAATAGTAACATTGACATTTATTTAGATAGTGCTAGCTAGCACTAGTAATGAAGAGTGAGAAGAAGAATTAGTAGTATGGCGATATGGCGATACAGTACAAAGGACGTAAGCAAGCATCCAAAAGTTTTTGCTTTTTGTTTCCTATCCTTCGTACTTCATTTACTGTATTTTTATTGGGTATTTATTTTAATCACTTTGTGGGGAGTGGAAGTGTTTTTAGATTCACATTCCAGTATAAGTAGATTTAGATTGATTAATAATTGAATTAATGAGATGAAAAAAGAAAATTTAAAAAATTAAGACCACGACGACGACATAGAAGTTACAACACACACTACATTTTATCGTACTTAAAAATTTGGACGCGTCATACGGCCAGAATTTTGGTTCAATATTTATATTATTGTATTATTTTCTCTTTGTACACCACCACATTGTTTTTCACGGGCGGGCACCAATGGTATTCCTATACTACGAGAGAGGAATTTGCAACGTGCACTTTGGAGTGTACTCCACTGTGTACTTGAGAATGGTACGTCTTATAGGACCTTCCTTTTCCTAAAATCCTTTTTCTGTTGCCTTTTTCTTCTATTATTTGTTGTGCTATTTTCTTCTTCAATAATAATATTATTATTATTTAATTATTGTTGTGTGGTATAATTTTTTTTGTGCACAAGATGTGTGGCCTTCCACTAGGCATCCACAGAACGCGCCACCACCATCACGGTATTTAAAGTTTGATCACAAAACACAAACGTACGAAAAGAAGAAGAGATAATACAAGAATTATGCCAAGACGCCACGGACAAAGAAAAAAGGGCAGCTCCAAGCAACAAAAAGCAGTTGCTGCCACTCCAACTTTGGTTGAAGACACCAAAGTTGCTGCTATCGAGGAAAAAGTCGTAGCAGCTGTTGCTGCGCCAGTGAAAGCTGCGAGCCCTTCAACGAAGGGCCGTCTTCGCCAGGTTGTAGAATCGGAAAAGGTAGAGAAGGTTGTTTCTTACTTATCATCCTACGCACCAACCTTGTTGTCAATCTACGGCAACGTCAAAGATCGCTTGCCAGAAACCCTGAAGTCGAATGTTGAACAGATCGAACAAGACTACGTCGTTCCTGCCAGCAGTTTCACAGTGGTGAAGTGCGACCAAATGATCGACCAAGTGGACGAAACTTTAAACTTGACGGAATCGCGTATTGTGAAAACCGTGGAGCAAACTAAGGAGGTTGTCTCGACTACGGTTGAAAAGACAAAACAAAAGGTGAGAAGTGCAGTTACCGAAACTTTAAGCGTCGGTATGGACACCATCGAGAAGACCGTTGACTATGCACTGCCATCTAAGGAAGAAGGCGATGAGAAACTTTCGAGTGCAAGCGGGGACAAAGCATTAATGGAAAGGGTATCACTATTGAACTCAACCTTGCAATCACGTCTACAAAATTTGGCGTTGGTTGCTGCAATTCATGAGAAGAAAGAATTGGCAACAGCTGCGCTTAAGGAGAAGTATGCTTCGACGGAGAGTTTGTTGAAGGAAAGATATGTTGCCATAGACAAGGTTTACTTGAAGCCTGCGGTTAAATTTGTCAATGAGCAATATGTTGTCTTGGACTCGAAGTACTTCCAGCCAGCTAAGGCCTACGTTTCAGATAAGTATGTCCTCGTGGACACTAAATTCATTGAGCAATTTAAGACCTTTGCTGAGACCAGCGTGTTGTACCCTACGAAAGAGTTTGTGAAAGGTCTATCACAGGAACTAAAATGGACGCAGCGATATACCAGTTATATTCCAGAAGCCACGCAAGTAAAGGAATATGTAGCGTATGGATACAAAACTGTGCAATCAAATGTACTTCTACCTACAGCCTCGTATTTAGGCGTCGATGAAACATTTGTCTCGTATGAAAAAATGGTTTTGGATCACGTGTCTCGGGTAGTCGACCCGTACGTCTCGATCGACGGCGAGTCAAAAAAGACTTTGACCCAAGAGGATGTCGACGGTGCGATTATCGACGACGCAGGCGATGCTCTGGCCGTTGACAACGAAGATTGGCAAGATGCCCCTGTTAAACCAAGCAAATTTGAACCAATCTATCCATCGGATGAAGAATAAACTGGAAAATATTTGGAGATTAAAGCACACACGCTCCAGCGTGTAAAGCAGTGACGCATCGAATTCTCAAGAATATGTGCGTTAATCATATTTTCAATTTCATTGAAACCTTGAGAGTCTATTGCATGCTTCTGTTCCCAACTGTTACTTCGAAGTTTATGTGGCAAAATTCACGTTTTATCTTTGGAAAGACGGTTTGAAATGTGCATTAAGACATAGAAAGGTTGATTCATAAAAACGTTTGTATGTATATAATACATATTCGTATATACATTACACACCATATATATATATATAGTTTGCTGATATAGTTATAAGATACGCTGGTATAAATATATATCATTGTTAAGTTCTGTAGTATAGTGGAAAAGTCTTGTCTAAACAGTATTAAATCTCTTTTTTAGTGAAAATGACTATCATCTGTGGGTAGCCGATAGTCATTTTGCAAACGATCCTCAATCTGGTTTAGCGACATCTTACATTGCTCGGACACTCGTCTATGATGCTTTACTTGACGCTTCGATAATCGTATGTGGTTGGATGATTGTCTAGTTGTTTTATTTGTTTTATTTTCATGCGATCTACGCTGGGGACCTCGACCGTGTTTGTTCTTTTTCTTTCTGGCAGCTAGCGACGAAAAACTGCTACCACTTCCGCGTCTCAAAAAATTCTTTTGACATCCTGCCTTATATTTGCCGTCTGCACTAGATCTTGGTTGTAAAACGTTAGCGCCTGGTGTGTATGGATTTGTGTCTTCTGAATAACGCGACCGAGATTGCTTTGCCAAAGGCCTTTTCTTGTCAAAGCCGAGCTTGACTCGAAGTGACTGTGGCAAGGCGGATTTTGGCACTTTTTGCCGCGGGATTCTGGTGTCCAGGTCGGACCCATGGCTGCAAATTAAGCCACCAGCTGTTCTAGCTCCTGACATTTGAAGATGGAAGAATTTCGTTCTAAAGAATTCGATTTAACTATTCGCAGAGATGCACTAAATTTGTAGGCTAACGAGCAATGCAACGTAGAAAACGTATTGCAAATCGTCAGACTCGCACACCGTGGTCGTTCTTGCCCTACGAATGGCGCCATTGTACTATGCACTACTACTACAACACTCCTCCAAATAATATATAATAATAAGAAGAATAGTATTTCATATTGTATGATGTTTTAGTATTATTATAAATAATAAGCATCTCACATCATTAACATATCTCCTACGACGATACGTCTGGGTGTAACCGAATCATAACCCGAGTACGGAAAGTCTATAGAAAGTGAATAGGAACCATTCCACAGGACAATAGCACTCACTTGACCATCAAGTCCGTCCGTCCGACTCTCACTCCTCCTCGCTCCTGCAAATCTGCTGCAGCAAATATAATATTATATATGGTGAAAATATAATAAATAATGATGATATGTTAATGTGACAACAACAATACCTACCTTAGCACTAATAATAAATGCTCCTCTTTCAGCAACCAGCTAGGTTGATGCGAACCTTGCACAAAAAGGTCGGTGGATGACCAGCCAGAGAAAAGCACAATTGCTCTGTTTATATATACTTATGAAAGTCCTTGGGCGTATTTCGGGGTTCGTGCTGCTGTTGCTGCTCCAATTAAACCCCATCAACTCTGTTCGTTGCAAGTTCCGGGAGGGGGTGGACATAGGCTTTCGTAATGGCTCCTCTGTAATTGGCTACAAACTGGGTACGTTTACACAGGATGAATGTTGCTCGATGTGTTTATCAAACCATAAGTGTGTTGCTGCTTCCCTTTTAGACAAGACTCACGGTTCTCATGAGGGATGTTGGTTACAAAATGGAGCAAACCTAGTGCCGCGCAATGCGCCTGGAGTTACGTTGTGCGATAGCCAACGTAAAGATATTCCCTCGATCGAACGAGTCGACTTAAAGACTTTGGACCTGGACAAACATCCATACGCCAAATGCATGGACGGATCACCCGCTGGGTACTACTTTGCAAGTAATTCTAGTTCAAAGTCGTGGATTATTGAGTTACAGGGTGGCGGGGAATGCGCCAGCGCTAAACTGTGCGATTCAAGAGTTGGGACTCCTTTGTTTTCATCGAAATACTTTCCACGCACTGTTGTATTTGACTTTTTAAACTCGCAGCAAAATCCAAAATTGAACTCATTCAATCGAGTTTTTCTTCCTTACTGTTCCCAAGACTTATGGACGGGTCAACGAAAAACCAACAATGAAGATACGTTTGGCTACTTCTTTAGTGGGCATTTGATCCTTGAAGCTGTGTTAAACGAGCTTGAATCCCTCTCAGATATTAAGAACGCCGAAGAGATAATTTTAACTGGAGAATCTGCCGGTGGAATTGGAGTTTTCCCCAATGTGGATTTCTTAGCAGATGCTTATCCCAGAGCACGAGTTGTTGCAGCCCCTATTGCCGGGTTTTACTTCTTCGCTTATCCATACACCGGCCCAGGACACACAAGCAGCGAATTGGCTGATTTTAGGAAATCAGCATGGCCCTCCCACTATTCTCTATGGCAAAGTTTTGTAGACGTAACGTGTTCAAAACATCTGCCGGAGCCAGCTTATTGCATATTGGCAAATTATACCCTACCATTTGTTGAAAGCGAGGCATTTATTGTAGAGTCCCAGACAGATAAAGTTGTTTTGTTGTACCATGATTGGATACCAACCAATCAAGATCCAAATTGGTCTGCATCTGTCAAGGAGTACTTTACGGAATGGCAGCACAACATGTCCATTGCGCTGCAATCCTCCTCCAGCGATTATAGCAAGAATGGTGTCTTTAGCCCGGCTTGTTTCATACATACAGGCTTCAGCATCCAATCCCCTCTAATAAATGGCTTAAATTTTGTCGAGGCCTTTAGCAAATGGTTTTTTGATGGCGAATCAATTAAGCTGCAAGATGATTGTGGTATTTTATGCAATCCTTCATGCCCCCATTAAACCTGACTTTCGTTTAGTAATTAAACATGTCCACGTGTAACGACATATATACTTTGTACAACTCTTTATGCCCGTCTAATAGATCAGCTGTGAGTAAAACTTAAAAAAAAT
>JACLAC010002590.1_pt1 | contig 11319 bp, 1 predicted proteins | sample 8027881 | NCBI WGS metagenome assembly JACLAC01 (sample SAMN15725517, study PRJNA655200) | protist metagenome | isolation source: fluorescence activated cell sorting (FACS) single amplified genomes of... | place: Spain: Blaines Bay Microbial Observatory, Mediterranean Sea | collected 2016-01-19 | reverse complement strand
TCAAGATTGAAATATACTGAACACAGCATATGTTTGTTTTAATTTTTGCTGCGATTATTATTCTCGCGCCACGCGTTTTTGTGTTTTCACAATTCGTCGTGTTGAGCGTAACTCTGCGCAAATTCTTTCTTGTTTGCCTTTCCTTTTCGAGCTTTGTGCTGCTGTCCACGCTGAACGCCGGTCGCGCCTTGCCGTTTTTGAGTCTTTAAGCGTTCCAGGAGAAGTTTGTTCTGTTCTTCTTGCCGTTTCAACTCTGACGCTTGCTGCTGAATTTGACGTTTGTCCTTACGATCGTCCTTTGCGTGCAAGGGGTTCAATGCTAAATCAAAGTCTTTCATGCTGTTTTCATCTTCGTCAGTATTCACTTTCTTTCCACCGCACAGCTCCTGGAGCTTCCCAAAAATGCCGCTCGCAGCACCCGACGTAAACTCAGACATCAGGGCGATCGCTAAGTAGCAGAGTGAAAAAATAACAAGCGCGATGACCAGCACGGAAATAATAGACGATTGCCACTCGAGGTCTGGTCGGTTTTGAAAGTTTCCTGAAGTAAACATAATCCCGGTCGCACAAACACAGATAGCAGAACCAATCATGAAAAGCTCCACGGAGTTGTAGTCGAACATGTAAGTCTGGGCATTCAAAATTTCCATTCGTTTGTCTGCTGCAAGTTGCGAGAGGCCGCGGGAACGACCCGCAAACGAGATAGGCCCTCCTTTCTTTTTTGATTTGATTTTTCCAATTATCGAATTCCTCGCAGTCACATTATTCCTCATAGACTGCCTCTTTTTGCCCCTCTGTTTGTTTTTCTTTTCCGCAAGGGCCTTTTTGGTCTGCACAAGGCCCCGGACGGCAACGTGAAAGTCGGTCTCTTTCTCCGCGAAATTCTTCCGCACAATTGTCATTTCAGCCGTGCTCATGAAAGGGCGATGCCTGACCTGCAACACATACGCCGAAAACAAAACGAGTATAGTAAACGCGAGCTGGAATCCAGGGTTGCTGTAAAACAAAACGGCGATTATTGAAATGGCAACTTTGCGGTATAAGATCCACAGGACCCAGTATGTTTTCCCAGGCTTGAAAAAGTAGTACAGGTGCTTGTAGCTCGTCCTGGCAGCCCACACAGACTTCGTGCTCAGCTCCAGCTCATTGCCAAGGCCGTACGCTCGAAGCACTTGGTCCGTTTTGACGTCCTTCTTGTTGCGTTTCAATATAACGTACGTCAGGAACGGGAACCCCGCCCCGTACAGGAGAAGGAAGGCAGTCGCCGGGACTATAAATTGGCCCTGAAAGAAGTCCTTGGTGTCCTCGTGGCGACTGGCGTCGTAGCACCGGCAAAGCCCGTACGGGCATTCTGCAGACGTGAACGTCGTGTACAAAAAGCCGTCCGATGGTGTCATCGGGTTGCACGTGAATATCTGAAGGGCCCTTCGCACAAGCATTAGGTACAGAAAGTATACGAGAATCAAATACACGGATATGTACGAATGCCAGTCTGGCCGGGCGCGGTAGCGCGATCGGCACGTCGAGTACCCAACGAAACGCTGAAAAATAAAGACGAACACGGTCAGGACCAGAGCAATGAGCGGCATCAGCTGGGTTAGCCAGAATTTGAGGCTGTATGTCACGTCAAACGCAAGACATTCTGGCGCAGCGATGTCAATGTTTAGGTTGAATATGGCAAAGAATTTGTAGAAATCCCTCAGGAGCAACGGCCAAGGTATGTTTGCGTTCCGAAAGATGGCCAAGACTTGAAAGTAGTCCACGGCGATCGATATCAAGGAAGTGTTTATGTTCCGGCTTTCCATAACGGACGCGCCGTACAGGCAAAAGCATATCCCCAGCAGACAGCCCGCAATAAGCAAAGGGACATTCTCAGGGCACTCCACGCATTCCCCGTCCAGCTTAAAGTATGACTTCACCTTTGTCCCGTTGGCGTACGTGGCTGCTTGAGTGCAGCCACCGCAGCGCGGAGCGGGGGTGCACCGGCATTGCCCAACTCCGTCGGAGGTGGCAAGGTCCATGTCACACACGGCGCAATTTTCAGGGTGCAACACCGTGCATTCTCCGTCCCCGCCGCGCGACGTGCAGTCGGACGTCTTCGTGCAGTTGAGACGCTCGGTATTATCCGACTGCCACGCCCTGCAGCGTTCTTGGAATTGGCGATACGGAAGGTCGCACTCGTTCGCGCCACTGCACGCCGACGAGGGCTCGCAAGGGACGAAATCAAAAACGAAATCTTTTTGGTGCAGCTGGGAATTTTCGGATTTGTAGTCCGGGTCCCAGCGGGACGGACTTACGCGAAGACGCGCTTCCCGAGCATCTTCCCTGTTTTCACCGGCCAGTTCTCGTTCAAGTCGCCAGAACCCAGCTTTGCTAGTCGGGTCAAAGTAGGTGTAGCCCTCCCCGGTATTCCCTGCCCATGGCGTTCCCGGCACAAAGCAAAATGCCCCGACTGGGCATTCCGCGCAGATCTCGCCTTTTCCGGACGATTGTCCGACGCATGGGGCCGAACGATGAAAGCGATTTTGCACTGAGACATTCCCCATGCAAGGCCGACCATAGTACGATTTGGTTATCCCCGACGCGACATCGGTATTGCCAGACATGCATACGCTGAACACCAACGATCTGTTAAACGCCATGGAGGTTTGTGCTGGCTCTGAAAACGTGAACCCCGCAACGTTAAAGTCTATCGATTTGCTCCCGGCGACGTCCGCGGTCGGTCGGCACGAGATGTACGGCCGGCCCGATTCACGGTGAACAGGGTTCCAGGTAGGGTCCTTGCACTCACGCCCCCCGATGGTTACATTGACCACCGTTTTCACTTCTCCAAACCCATTTTCGGCAAGAATTTCAAGGGGTTCGTCCGCGTTCTGCGCGGAAAAGGGCACCGGGCGCATGGACAAATCGTTCGGCGGGTCGAACGAGTAGGTGATAGCCTGGGTTGCATAGGAGTCTTTCCCTCCGATTTTGATCTTTATTGGAAGGTCTTTCCCGACTCCGGAGGGGGCATTGAACACGATCTTGTCGTGCTCGTGCTGTGTTGGTGGACTGACTTCCGCGTCACTGTCCGAGGCGATCTTTTCCCATGCACCATCCCGCTTCATCAATATTTCAGCTTCGCCTTTGCCGAGAGAGTACCCGGTGAGTTCGATCTGAACGTATTTGATGCACTTGCGCCCGGAACCGCCCGATTGCAAGTACCGTTTCTTCCATACGGTCAAATCCTCCCACACGTCGCACCCACTGGTGGGGCCATTGGCGGGGCTTATCGAATACAGCAATGGAGGCAAGTACATGTCCCCGGCACCCAGGTCGATTGGCTCGGGGTATTTCGATATAGTCTGGTTATCCAGTTTAGGCCTCAGATAGCGCACGGACGTCTGACCGGACACGTTAACACGCAGCTCAATGCCCGTGCCTTGGCCTTCAGGGATCGCGACTTGTTCCAGGCGCCTGTGGGAATGGGGTGAGCGTGTTACGGTTCTTACAAACGTGGTGGCATCGTTGCGAACGAACTCAAGGGTGACATCCGCGTCCGCTGTTCCAAAATTGCGCCCCGTGATGGTGATCAGGGTCGTTCCGTCCGTGCTGCCAAATTGCGGGGATATCGAAGTAATGTTGGGTGCGGCGTAGGAATACGTTTTTGAATTCGTGCTCGCTTGTTCGCCGGCCACGATCTGCACGGCCAAGTCCTTGCCTTCCCCGGACGGAAGATCGCACTTGATTTGCGTGTTTGTCCACGACGTCACGAGGCACTGGCGTTTTGGGCTGACCCCGATGTTGACGACGGGGTCGTCGTACCGGAGTGCGGTCACGCTCCCTGGGGCCCCAAAATGGTTGCCATTGATCACCACTTGCCCTGGGCTCTCGTCGAAGTCCTTGTTCGAGGTGGGCAAGTTTTGGTTCGAAACGGATTGGATCGTTGGGGCAACGTAGCGCACGGCGATGGCATTACTCTTTTGGCCGCTGACGCTCGCCCGAATTAAGTGGTCATACCCCGACCCCGCACTCAGATTAAAGGCCAGGGTAGACTCTATTTGGACCGAGGAACCTGCGGAAGTGAATACGGTAGGGAATGGTTCCCACAGGTTTTCGTTGGTGCAGCACGCAACCCGCGACATTGTGCACGCATCGAACGAGGTGGCGCAGAACTCGATGAATACGCCGCCCGTGCTCGCGGTCCCAAAGTTGACGCCGTCCACGGAGATTTCCTCGCCAGCGGCCTGGATCCCATCCCTTTCCAAGGAGCCGTAAACACTGTCTTTCTGTGCTCCAAACGTTTTGCCAGAGGAGAAAATATTGTAAAGAATTGGTGCATCGTAGCCCCCCAGCACGATTGTGTTGGAGGGAATGGCCTCTTGCTCCACCCTGAGAGGGAGGTTTTCGCCCTGACCAGGGGGCATCGTCACGGTCAGCGTGCATTTGGCCGGGGCGCAATCACTGGAAACGTATGTGTGGTTTGCTTTCTCGTCTCCCACGTACACGATGACATTCTTCATGTCGTTATCCCCGGTGTTCAGGTCTTCGACGTAAACGTTAAACACGTCTCCGCCGACGGTAGGGAATCTCATCGATGCGAGGTGGGTGAGGTGGGTATCATTATTATGATCGACAATTTTCGGCGGTTTCGCTACAAATCGCAGTGTGTTGGAATCTGCGAGGTGATGGGTGTCGTTTCCCACCCTGACCGTGACGTTCCCGGGGAAAGCCGCGGAGCTCCAGTTGGTGATTGACCAACGAATCTGCGTATGGGTCCATGAAGCGAGCTGGGAGGCTTCGTCCTTGCACGCGCCGTGGGTCCCGGTCGAGCGACATATGGTGCCCGTTCCCGCGGTCTTGTAAGCCCCGAAGTTGGCGCCAACGGCCGTTAGCATCACATTTTCGTTCGTACTGTTTTGAATAAGAAGGTAGTCGAGGCGGGGGGGGGCGTACCCAAAGGACACCGCGGGGCTCTTGCTTTCCCCCAGCACGCCGTGCGTCGGGTCCGTGACCCGAAGATACATTCTAACGCGAATCCCAGGCTTTGCCACTTTGGCAAGCCTCAACTGCGGCGCAACGAAGGAGACGGTGTCGTAGAACTGCCCGAGGGTGGCCCCGGTATCCTCGAACTGCGCGGTGTCGTGGTTGTACAGCTGAATGCCGACCGACGCGGTCGGCGATTTTTCGAGAAGGCGCAAGTGGAGCGCCGGGCCGGTGAGCGTGATGAGCCCGCCCTGCGTCGCGATAACAGAGGGGGAGATTGTTGGGGTCCCCACGCTTTTGTAGGTGGTCCAGGCCGTAGATTGATTCCCCGCCGCCACTTTGTTCGTCTGGATAACCCAATAATGTTTTCCGCCAATCCCGGGCCTGACTTTGCATGTCATACTGGTGTATGGGGGGGCGATGTTGGTGCAGTCCTCCACGGGAACCGTGTACCCCGTCCCAGCGCTCCCGTACGTGACGGACTCGAGGACAGGGCCCAGGTTTTTCCCCTCGATGGTGACCCATTCCATGTCGACGGGGTCAAGCTGGGGGTTGCTTGTACCGCCCGCGTTCTTGATGCTGTCGACCTGCGCCGGGCCGGGCTTGGCGCACAGGTTTATTTTTACGTGCGACAGGCACCAGGCATAGTCCTGGGATGGCGTAATCGTCACGTTGTTGTGCCCGTCGGGAACGCCGGGGTGGGTCGGATCCCCGTAGTAGTTGTAGGCGGCGGCGGTTCCGTCGCCCAGCTCTGCCATTCCGCTCGAAAAGCAATCGTTGCACTTCCAGTTCCCGGAGCCTCCCGTCCCTTTAAGTTGTTGTTTAACGCCAGAAAAACCGTTGTTGTTGAACGCCACTTTCGCGTGGTTCTGCTCGCCGATTCCATCGCTTCCCATCGAACCGTACGCTGTCACCTTGATGCTTGTGATTCTTCGGCCTTTCACGTAGTCGTTCGGGTCCGACCGGAGCGGGTCCGTGAACGAGATGGTCGGGAACGCGCCGTTCCGCTCGCACCAAAAGTCTTCGTTGCAAATTTTGCACTGCGTTTGCTTCGTCCCAACCGCCACCATGCGTGGGGACGGCACGCACTTTTTGTCGTTGCCTGCGGCTCCCTTTTGCAAGTTGGAGCACGTGGCGTCCGCTTCTTCCGAAAAGACTCTGCTTCCGCACAAGCCCTCAGAGTCGCAGTACCCCATGCCGACCGCAGTTTTCCAGCTCCCAGGGTACTTTACGCAGGCCTTGTCGCACGTGTGGGACCCCGGGCAGTTGTTCGTTGTCCCCTTCAAGTCTGCGTACACCTCGAAGTGGGAAAAGCCCCACCACTCGTTATACCTGTCTTGGTCCATCGCCGATCCTATTTCAACCTTTAACGTCTCTGAATTCGTTTTGTGTACAATTTCGACGTCCACGTAGCATGCGGCGTGGTACGAGTGCATTTTAATTTTCCCCGTGTATTTCTTCCACCCAATTGGCTGGGGAGGGTCGACATCCATCTCGCTAGCCGCTTTGTTCCAGGTGCAGTGGTACGAGTACGCCCTCACTTGCGGCAAATCCGCGTCGTCCAGCTTGACGTAAACGTCTTCCGGTTCGTTCACGCTGATTCCCCCCCAAAGCCGCACTTTGACCGTGACGGCCACGGCCCGTATCGCGGTGCTGCCAATTTTGAACGTTCTGGTAACTTTCTGGATTGGGGACGTGTGCGTACTTGTACTGTACTTGAGGGGACCTTCGAACGGCCCGTGCATTTCGAAACAGTTGGCGTTCGTCCCGCACTCCGTTGGCCAAGAGATTTTGTTGATGTTTACCCCGAATATGCTCTGCGGTTCCCCAGGTGTCATGCCGTCCCATGAGCGGTCGCTGCATGCCGTTGGCGCACACGTCCACTCATTTTCATTACTGCTGTACGTATAGCCAAGGATGGTCTTTGGAACAAACAGTTCCTTGACCACGTTGTTATCTTCCTTGGTGTAACTTTGAATTATCAGGGTCCGGTTCAGACTGCCCCATTGGTACTTTCCGCGCAAGGCTTCCATTTGCTGTTCGGAATACTCCTCGCTCGGCGAGACCCAGACTTGCAGCAGGTCGAACCCCCAGTAGTAGTAGTTAACCAGAGCGTTGGTGTGCGCGGTCTGGTAACCACTCGGAATGTTCGCAACGTTCGTTTTTGCTCTGATGTCAACGGTAAGGTCCTCCGTGTTAGCCACCATGAAGGAGACGTACTTGAAACAGACGGCCCCCCCGTTCACCGCCCACCTCGGCTTTCCCGGCTCGAACATGTACCCGTTGCCCCCGTCCTCGTTGTTGTACGTCTGCCAACCGTCCGGGCACGTGTTCCTGTCCTGGTTGTTCCGTATCTGTGAGAACCGTGGCGTTGCCTCGCCGTTCACGTACACTTCCAGCGGGTCCACTTCGTCCGTGGGCCACATGTCGTTGGCCCAGAGCCGCAGCGAGACCTTCACCGTTTTTCGGGTCACCGTCGACCCCATGGCGTCTGTGAGGGCTGTGTTGAGCAACGCCTTGGCGAACGTTTTTTTCACGCTCTTCGTCTGGGACATGTACGGCCCGTGCAGAGTCCGGCAGTCCATCCCTGCCCTAGTCGTAAGCCCGGAGCAGCTGTCCTTCATCGTTTCCTTAAACCCTGTCCCCTCGGCCTGGAAGGCCAGGGTGTTGTCAACTCCCGTGTCACCAAGCCAGCCCGCATCCTGGACCTGAGAAAAGCCGCACTGGTCGGTGGCGCCCGCGAAGCGCTTCGTGTCGTCGTACGCCAGGGCCCATGACGGCGTCGCCTCGGAGGCATCCGCGCAGCACGCGGGGTAGAGGGCCTTCACGGTTCCACCGTTCACTGACATCTTGTTCACAGCGCTCTTGACGCAGCGCGGCTGCCCCCCCGGGACGGAGGAGGGGCTCACGGTGGTGACGTAGTGCTGGTCCCCAGCGGTCGCACCGCAGTTCTCGCACTTCGTCGACGTCCAGACGAACTCCTGGTCAAGTTGGCAGAACGGCTCGTTGTCAAGGATCCCCCCCTGGACTTCCTCCATGCTGCACAAGCGCATCCCTTGGTCGGTGCAGTAGGCCTTTGCCTGGCTGTAAGTCGCCGCCCCCCCCGGGCCTTTGCTCACGCAGCGAAGCCCATCCAAGTTGGTGTCGCCTGCTACGCATTTTCCGGTGGACTTGGTGCAGACCCGGACGGACCCGCACACCCCGTCCCGCCCCTCCTTTGGCACAAGGCCGATCCCCGAGCATGTTTTTTGGCTGAACAACCCCTCGGAAATCCCCGGGGAGGTGCTGGGGTTGTCCTCGGGGTTGTCCGAGAGCCCGTTCCCGAGGCAAACATTGCCGCCGCCAAACTTTTGCGTGATGGTGACGAGGTCCGAGTCGCACGGGCAGGAGCAGACTGGGTTCAACGGGTCCGTCGTGCAGACGTCCTTGCCGTCCTCGTCGTAGTGCTTTTGCCACTTGACGGCGGACCCGGTCCCGCCGTACGACACATCAATGTTCGTTTCCGGTACGGTGGGAAAGGCGCCCTCGGCAACGCCGAAGGCAAAGGCGACCGCGAGGGCAACCACGGCAAGGAGCAGGGGTGAGGATCGGGGTGTCATGTTGGAGGAGGTCGAGCGAGGCCGCGGTCGTCCGCCTGCCGTACGGTGAGAGTGACGTGGTGGTAGAGAGAAAGAAAATCAAGCCACGCTATGCTGCTTTGTTCAGACCTTCAGTCAGTCGCTTAAGTAATTACGGGTATGGAGTGTGATGAATCGTTTAAATGAACGTTTTTGTTGAATAGATTTGTACAAAGATGGAAGGGTTGGCGTAGATAGATGGATAAATGGATAGAATAGATAAAGTTTTAAGTCAATTTTTTTTTTCTTTTTTTCTTCTCTTTCTTCTTCTTCAACGATGAAAAATGACCTACTTCATAGAACAACGATACCTCTACTATAATATTAGTAGAACAGAATAGAAAGAATAAATAGAATAATTAAAAATAAAAGAGTTGTTATTATTCCAGTTCTTCCAGTTCTTCCAGTTCTACAGTTACAATAAAAAATAAAAATTCGATATTTTGGTCGATTAGTTGGAGCATAGCAACTACTACATTCAGAATGGAAATTTTAACAACATCCTCCAAAGTAGTATTATAATAGCTAGACTACGCCGTAGACTAGGAGGACTCGTAGTATTAATTTTGATTTATTAATATTTAGAATAGAACGAACCATTGCTTAGTATAGTATAGTGTACATTAAAAAAGGGAGGCAACTAGCGAAGGTTCAAAATTATTAATTTGAATGTTATTTGCCTGTTATTTTTAAGTACTCTTTTGTGTTATTCTCTAGTTTTTTTAGATTTAAAAAAAAATATATTAATTTTAATATTTATATCCTTCAGCTAATACAGTAGTAATACATTATATTTAAAATAGAAATTAAAAATGAATAAGGTAAGGTCATCCATCATCTATACAAAGCATCTATAGAACGACTAGACAACGTACGTCGTAGTAGGTAGGACCTGATGAAGATATTATTATTAAATTTTTCATTTTCATTTTCATTTTCATCTTCATCTTTATTGTTCATATGAATATAGCATAAGGGGATGTTAGGTATTTTAAATAATATAATATATATATAGTTAATATTGTACATATACACATAGCATTAGGGGATGTAGCTCAGATGGTAGAGCGCCCGCTTCGCATGTAAGTTTAAGAAACAAGGACACGCACACTGAGGACAATATCTAACATGAACACATTAATCAATATTCCAGGCGGGAGGCATGGGGATCGATGCCCCACTTCTCCATTTTTTTATTTTTTTTTTTTTTCCCTTTCTCTTTCTATATTAATAGTAGTTCTTTTTCCATTTAACTACGGTTTCTCTACTAGTATAATATAACACTATATACTATACTGCTGGTGTTTTGATGATTATTATTTTATTTAAAAATTATTTTATTACAGTACTTGGTACAGTATTAATTAATTAATTAATTATTTTATTATTTTTACGAGATTCTTCTTCTTCTCTTCCTTCTTCTTCGCGCGTACCTTTTCTTCATAATAGAATGTACATCATTTTGTTTAATAATAATTTTATAACGACTTGCTTCCTCAAGTCTTGTTTCAGGTTGGGGTTTTCCCCTTCGACCAAACGAATGTCGTTTCGGGCGCACTGGTGTTTGAACGTACGGTCTCTCTCTCACTCACTCTCTCTCACTCGCTCGCTCACGCGTTCTCTCGTGTTTGATTGCGTCGGACTGTCTGTCGCTCGGTCCGTGCTTTTTCTCCGCTTCGACCTTTTTTGCCGTTGTTCTTGATGGGCGTTTTCCCCACCTTTCTCACCCCCGCCTTCCTCTTCCTGCTCGTCGCTTTTCCCACGCCGTATGGTGCCGGTGAGCTGGTATGTACAGACTCGTGCCTGTCTGCGAAAGAGGACGGCTCGTGCGACGACGGGGGGGAGAACTCGGCCAGCGCGTGGTGCAAGCTTGGGTCGGACTGCTCGGACTGTGGGCCGAGGGAGATTCCCCCGATGGGAAAGGTGTGGTACACGGTGAAGGGGGGGGGACACACTGAACCGAATAGGGGAGACGTTTGGCATTACGCCGGACAGCATACAGATTAGGAACGGGATCGCGGACCCCCGCATGCTCGAAGCCGGGGCGAACCTGGTGATCACGGACGCCGCCCTGGTGGCGCACGTGGCGGACACGGTGGAGCCGGCAGAGCAGCATCGAAGGCGGCGGGTCGTCGCGATCGCCCGCGTCCTTGCCTACGAGCGCCTGCTTGGAAAGAAACGGTACGCCGAGTACGTGGAGCGACGATACGGCGGCCAGGGGGGCGACGAGGGGGACCAAAAGCCCGTCTGCTCCGTGACGGTCCAGAGCCTTGCGAAGAACCCAATGCACATCATAGACCGCCCCTTCCCTTCCCTGGACCGGGTGGAGGCCAAGTACGGGTACGGCCCCGGGTCGTCCTCCTCCTCCTCCTCCTCGGAATGGTGGGAGCCGGACGACTGCACGCCCCGCGACACGGTCGCGATCATCGTGCCGTACCGCAACCGGGCGGAGCATTTGAGGGCATTCCTGGACCGAATGCACCCGTTCCTTCGGAAGCAAAAGGTCCGCTACCGGATCTTCATCGTCGACCAAGTCGACGAGAAGCCCTTCAACCGGGCAAAGCTTTTGAACGCAGGGGCCGTCCTGGCGGCGCAGAGCATCGACGTGGCCAAGATAGCGGCGCGAAACCGCCGGTTCTGCTTCATCATGCACGACGTTGACCTTCTTCCCGAGTCGGACCAGACGCTCTACACGTGCCCGGACGACTCGGAGTCGCCCCGACACCTGAGCGTGTAC